>Ga0209123_1001605_pt1 | contig 21676 bp, 17 predicted proteins | sample BarGraIncu00431A_FD_184500 | JGI IMG/M metagenome (GOLD analysis project Ga0209123, IMG submission 184500) | Arctic peat soil microbial communities from Barrow, Alaska, USA - Barrow Graham LP Incubations 004-31A (SPAdes) (version 2) | ecosystem: Environmental > Terrestrial > Soil > Wetlands >... | reverse complement strand
GTAAATAGTCATGATACGGGCATCACGGAAATGACGTTCGCAGGCATAATCTTTCATGAAACCCGAACCGCCATGAACCTGAATAGAATCGTATGCATTTTGATTGGCATACTCGCTGGTAAACATTTTAAGCATTGGAGTCAATGCATCTGCTAACTTAGAATATTCTTTGTATTCAACTTTTTCTTCCGGAGTCAGTTTTCGCTCGTTTTCAATGGATTCGTAAATTTTATATACATCTACAAAACGGGTTGTTTCATAAAGCAAGGAACGCGAAGCATCCAATTTAGCTTTGATAACTGAAACCATTTCGAAAACAGCAGGGAATTCGATAATCGCTTTTCCAAACTGACGACGATCGCGGGCATAATTCAACGCTTCGTTGTAAGCAGCCGCTGAAAGTCCAACCGATTGCGCACCGATTCCTAAACGGGCACCGTTCATCAACGACATCACGTATTTGATTAATCCCATACGTCTTGTTCCTACTAATTTGGCAGGTGTATTATTGAAAACCAATTCGCAGGTTGGCGACCCTTTGATTCCGAGTTTGTTTTCAATACGACGAACAAGCACTGTATGATCGTGTTTGTTTTCAGCAACAAAATAGGATAAACCGCGACCATCAGAAGTTCCTTCTTCCGAACGTGCTAAAACGAGTTTGATTTGAGCATCACCGTTTGTAATAAAACGTTTTACACCATTCAAATACCACATTCCGTCTTTTTCGTTATAAGTAGCTTTCAACTGAACAGCTTGTAAATCGGAACCGGCATCGGGTTCGGTTAAATCCATCGAACAGGTTGCTCCATCACAAACCTGTGGTAAAAATTCAGCTTTAATATCGTCAGAAGCAAATTCAGAAATTGTTTCGGCACAGTCCTGAAGTCCCCAAATATTTGCAAAACCTGCATCGGCACGCGAAACCATTTCGCCAGACATCACATATGCTACCATTGGAAAATTCAAACCACCGTATTGACGAGGCAAAGTAATACCGTAAACACCGGCTTGAGTCAACGCATCATGATTTTCCTGAGTTCCACGGGCGTAAATAACACGGCTGTTTTCAACCTGTGGTCCGTCGTGGTCAACACTTTCGGCATTTGGGGCAATTATATCACCGGCTATTCCACCGATAATTTCAAGCACTTTTTCGTAATTGTCAATAGCATCTTCAAAATCGCGTGATGCATAGTCATACTTATCTTTATCAGCAAAGTTACGCTCCTTGAGTGTAACAATTTTCTTCATCAATGGATGTGAAAGCTGAAATTTTATGGCAGGATTATCGTTATAAAAGTTCATATTATTTCGAGTTCTTTTTGTAATACTTAATCATTTTTGGAAGAATATCTTCGATTGTTCCTGTAATTACATAATCGGCTATCTGGTTGATTGGTGCTTTCGGATCACTGTTGATAGCAATAATCATAGCACTTTCCTGCATTCCGGCAATGTGTTGAATTTGTCCGGAAATACCACATGCGATATAAAGTTTCGGACGAACTGTTGTTCCGGTCTGGCCAATTTGACGTTCGTGTTCTGAAAAACCAGCATCAACAGCAGCACGTGAAGCACCTACTTCACCGCCAAGCGTTGCAGCCAGTTCGTGTAACAATTTGAAATTGTCGGCACTTCCAACTCCGTAACCACCTGAAACAATAATCGGTGAACCCTTGATGTTCAGTTTCGATTTTTCCATGTGACGTTCGATTACTTCTACCACAAAATCGGTATCGGCAACATATTTGGAAACATCCAGTTTGTGAGTTTTCCCAACAAACTTAGCATCTTTGATTTCTTTTTTCATTACTCCTTCGCGAACGGTAGCCATTTGCGGGCGGCAATCCGGATTCACAATGGTTGCAACGATATTTCCTCCAAATGCCGGACGAATCTGATAAAGCAGATTTTCATACGTTTTTCCTTGTTTTTTATCTTCGTAAGTTCCTATTTCGAGCGAAGTACAGTCCGCAGTTAAACCGCTAAACAAAGCAGAAGAAACACGCGGACCTAAATCGCGACCAATAGAAGTTGCTCCCATTAAGGCGATTTGAGGTTTTTCTTCTTTGAAAAGGTTTACCAACAACGATGTATGAGGTAATGATGTATATGGAGCTAATCTTTTGTCATCGGCTAAGTGAAGTATTTCAACTCCGAAAGGAAAAACCTGTTCGCCAATGGTATCAAGTTTGTATCCAGCAGCAACTGCTTCTAATTTGCAATTCAGTTGTTTGGCCAGACTGCGGCCTTTGGTCAGCAATTCTAAGCTTACATCACCTACAATGCCGTCTTCTATTTCGAGATATACAAATATATTGTTCATGGTAAATTATCCGATTGTGTGGTTAGCAATTAATTCTTTCATTAAATCTTCAATTTCAACATCTGCAGAAGTCAGACGTTTACTTTCTTTTGCTGTAAACACAACATTCTCAATTTGTTTTACTTTGGTAGGCGATCCGGAAAGTCCGAGCCATTGAATATCATATTTAATATCGCTAACACCCCATTCGGTAATATTTAAATACGGACGGGCATCATAAAAATCGGTATAATCGTTGCCTGTTTCCTGTTTTTCTGTAGGCGTGGCAGCACGTTTAAACTTCATGGTAAGCTTTGCATGGCGTGGACGGCATTCTGGTGCCGAACTATTCACCGTGATAACCATTGGAAGTGGCCCTCTTACCACTTCAACACCACGTTCTAACCTGCGTTTTACTGTAATTGTATTTGCCGTGATATCAATAATTTCTTCAGCATACGTAATTTGTGGAAATCCGAGTTTTTCGGCAACCTGTGGACCAACCTGAGCGGTATCACCGTCGATAGCCTGACGACCTGAAATAATTAAATCAACTTTGCCCATTTTTTTGATGGCCTGAGCGAGTGCATACGAAGTAGCCAATGTATCAGATCCGGCAAATTCGCGACCGCTTAATAAATAACCACCATCGGCACCCCGATACATACTTTCACGGATAATTTCGGCAGCACGGGCTGGTCCCATAGTCAAGATTTGAACCGTTGCGCCTTCAATTTTACTTTTCAAGCGAAGAGCTTGTTCCAATGCATTAAGGTCTTCAGGATTGTAAATGGCTGCCAAAGCAGCACGGTTCACAGTTCCATCAGCTTTCATTGCATCTTTTCCCACGTTGCGTGTGTCGGGTACTTGCTTAGCAAGAACAACAATTTTAAAACTCATTTTCTGATAATTAGATTAATATAGTGAACTAATAATATTCTTTTTATATTTGTCTTCAGTGATTAAATTTCTGTTTTTTATACAATTTAATAGCTTATTGAAAAAGACCCGCAAAAATAGCAGTTTTTATTGAAACACCAACCGTTTTTGCACATATTTTATAAAAATGTGCGTAAATTCGTTCGGATTGATACAAAAAAAACGTGGGACTTTTCACAAGGTCCCACGTCGTAATAGGTATTAGTTTTTTAAGGTATAAAAAAGATTGTGTTGTTTAGTTAACGATACAAAGAAACGGCTTAATAAGGAGTTGAACAAATGGAAAAATATGTTTTACAACCTATTTTTAGAGTTAATGAGTATTTAAAATCATAAAAAAGCTCAGAATATGATATTTAAATCACTGCATAAAAGAAAGTTACAATTAGAATGAAAGATATAAGTCAAAAGCGATTTTTCTTGAAGTTTAACATCATTTTTATCCTTTTTTTAATCTACTTATAGTTGAATTCGAAATTGCTTTGCAAAACTAAACTAAAATTGGAAGTAATAACAGAGAATAATCAAATATTTTTTTTATAAAGTGTAAAATAATAAATTTTATACATAACTGTTTGCCATTTTTCGAAAACAAAAAGGTCAAAATCACTCTTCATCGTTAAAGACAATGTCAATTTTCATGTTATTTTCTTTATCTTTGTGCATCATTTAATTTAATATGAAAAAAATAATTCTATTACTATTTACAGTGTTACAGCTCATGGGTTGTACTCAAACTCCAAAGGCCACTAAAACTCAGGAAAAAACCTTAACAGTTTCCACATTTATTTCTGATTCAGCTTATAATTTCATCAAAAAGCAAGTTGAATTTGGTGCACGGGTTCCAAATTCAAAAGCACATGATGACTGTGCAGTTTATTTATCAGGTGAATTAAAGCGTTTCGGAGCCAAAGTAATCGAACAAAAAGTCAATTTAAATGCATTTGACGCAACAATTTTGAAATCTGTCAATATAATCGGATCATTTAATCCAAAATCAGAATCCAGAATTTTACTTTTTTCGCATTGGGATTCACGTCCATGGGCAGATAATGATCCATTGCAGAAAAATCGGAAAAAACCGGTATTGGCAGCTAACGATGGCGCCAGCGGAGTTGGAGTGCTGTTGGAAATGGCACGTTTGATGCAAAAAAATTCACCTTCAATCGGTGTAGATATCTTATTTTGCGATTCAGAAGATTACGGACAACCTGAAAGTGCCAGTGATGCTGGTAATGAAGATTCGTGGTGTCTCGGAACTCAATATTGGGCAAAATCACCTCATGTACCGGGTTATTCAGCTCGTTTCGGAATCTTGCTTGATATGGTTGGTGGAAAGCAAGCAACTTTTTACCGTGAACAGGCTTCGGAATATTATGCCGGTAGTGTGGTTGATAAAGTTTGGTCGCAGGCTAAAAATCTCGGTTTCGGACAATATTTTGTCGATCAAAAAGGTGGTGCAATTACCGATGACCATATTTATGTGAATAAAATTCTAGGCATTCCGAGCATTGATATTATTCAGTATGATCCCAAATCAGGAACCGGTTTCGCTACTTATTGGCATACAACCCACGATACCATGGAAAATGTTGATAAAAATACATTGAATGCAGTTGGTACAACATTAATGCATGTTATTTACAACGAAAAATAATTTTACAATTACTTAAGAATGTCGGTTCGATACAAGAAAATAGCAGTAAAAATAGGAAGTAATGTGCTCACACGTACCGACGGAACGTTGGATATTACACGCATGTCGGCACTGGTGGATCAGATTTCGCAATTGCATAAAAAAGGAGTGGAAATTGTCCTGATTTCTTCAGGTGCAGTTGCTTCAGGACGAAGTGTGATGGGAATTTCCAAAAAAATGGATGTGGTGGATCAACGTCAGCTTTTTTCAGCAGTTGGACAAGCAAAACTCATCAATCATTATTACGATTTGTTTCGCGAACATGGTATTATGGTGGGTCAAGTGCTTACAATGAAAGAAAATTTCAGCAGTCGCCGGCATTATCTAAACCAACGGAACTGCATGCGCGTGATGCTTGAAAATAAGGTTATTCCGATTGTAAATGAGAATGATACGGTTTCGGTGACCGAATTGATGTTTACCGATAACGACGAACTCTCCGGTTTGATTGCTTCGATGATGGATATGGATGCATTGATTATTCTAAGTAACATTGATGGAATATATAACGGTTCACCTACAAATCCTGAATCAAAAGTGATTCGACAAATAGAAAAAGGACAGGACATTTCAGATTTTATTGAAAGCTCAAAATCTACTTTTGGCCGTGGAGGAATGCTTACTAAAACGAGCATTGCCCGCAAAATTGCAGATGAAGGTATTGAAGTAGTAATTGCAAACGGAAAGCGGGATGGCATTTTAATTCAGTTGCTCGATAAAAAATCAGATGTGGTTTGTACTCGCTTTATAGCTTCAGGAAGTGAAGTTTCGAGTGTAAAGAAATGGATTGCCCACAGCGAAGGTTTTGCAAAAGGTGAAATACACGTAAATGAAAATGCAGCCAATGTGCTTACAGGTGAAAAGGCGGTAAGTTTGTTACCTATTGGTGCTACAAAAATTGTCGGTGATTTTGAAAAAGATGATATTGTAAAGATCGTCAACCACAATGGAAAGTCACTTGGTGTTGGCAAAGTCCAATACGACAGCGATAAAGCGCGTGAAATGCTTGGAAAAAAGAACCAGAAGCCACTGGTACATTGCGATTATTTATATTTGGAATAGAAAAACAGGAGCGCCTCAGAAACCAAGTTTTTGAGGCGCTCCTGTTTATTAAAGTCAAAATTATTTGTTCACTCTGAATTGTTGATTGCCGGTTTCTAGGAAATCTACGATTTGTTTGGCTGCAGCAATACCTGCATTGATGTTAGCTTCCGAAGTTTGAGCTCCCATTTTCTTTGGTGTCGTAAAATAGCGACCGGCCAGCATTTCAGCCATTTCGACGTTATTCCCAGGTTCAATATCAGTTACATACTTAAAGTCGGGACGAGAGGTCATGAATTCAAGAATTTGAGCTTCATCAATCACTTCTTTTCGAGCCGTGTTGACCAAAACACCTCCTTTTGGCATTAGACCAAGTAATTTAGCATTGATTGATTTTTTTGTTTCAGCAGTTGCAGGAATATGTAATGAAACTATATCCGAAACCTCATATAATTCTTCAACTGAAGAAACTGCTTTCACACCGTCTTTTTCAATAACTTCTGCAGGACAAAAAGTATCAAAAGCATATAATTCCATGCAGAAACCTTTGGCAATTCGAGCAACATTTCTACCTACATTTCCGTATGCATGAATCCCGAGTTTTTTGCCCATCAATTCTGACCCTGAAGTTCCATTATAAAAATTTCGAATTGCAAAAACAAGTAATCCAAATACAAGTTCAGCAACAGCATTGGCATTTTGTCCCGGTGTATTCATTACGCAAACTCCCGCTGCTGTTGCAGCTTCCAGGTCTACGTTATCGAAACCGGCACCGGCACGAACCACGATTTTCAATTGTTTGGCGGCAGCAATAACTTCGGCATCAATAATATCGCTGCGAATAATAATAGCAATAGCATCTGCCACAGCATCAAGCAATTGTTGTTTTTCGGTATATTTTTCAAGCAAAGCCAATTCAAAACCGGCTGCTTCAATTTCTTTACGAATTCCATCCACTGCAATTTTTGCAAACGGTTTGTCGGTAGCAATTAAAACTTTCATAGACTTGTATTTTTACGAAAAAAGGCACTCAAAGTGCCCATTTTTCAGATTATTTTATGTGTTTTGTTTTTCAAATTCATTCATGCAATCGACAAGTGCCTGTACACTTTCAATCGGCATGGCATTGTAAATGGAAGCGCGGAAACCACCAACCGAACGATGACCTTTGATTCCATCCATTCCAGCTTCCTGAGCAAATTTTTGGAAATCAGCTTCCAATGTTGCATGTTCTGGTTTCATAACGAAACAAATATTCATGCGTGAACGGTCTTCTTTGGCAGCAGTTCCTACAAATATTTTGCTGTTGTCAATGGCATTGTAAAGCAAATCGGCTTTTGCAATGTTTTTCTTTTCCATTTCCACCAAACCGCCGTTCTTTTTCAACCAACGCAACGTTTCCATAGCACTGTAAATTGGTAAAACCGGAGGCGTATTGAACATGGAACCTTCAGCAATATGCGTTTTATAATTGAGCATGGTTGGAATATAACGTGATACTTTTCCAAGAATCTCGTCTTTTACAATCACAAAAGCCAAACCTGCAGGAGCCAGATTTTTCTGAGCTCCACCGTAAATTAATGCGTATTTTGAAATATCCATCGGACGTGAGAAAATATCTGAAGACATATCAGCAACTAAAGGCACCGGAGAATCTATATCGGCGAGAATTTCTGTTCCGTAAATGGTATTATTGGTTGTGATATGGAAATAATCCGCATCAGCAGGAATCACATAATTTTTAGGAATAAATGTGTAATTGGCATCTTTCGAAGAAGCAACTTCTATGGTTTCACCAAATCCTTTGGCTTCTTTCATGGCTTTACTAGCCCAAACTCCTGTATTCAGATAAGCTGCTTTCTTTTCGAATAAATTGAATGGAATCATGGCAAATTGCATACTGGCACCGCTTCCAAGAAAAAGAACAGAATAACCTTCGGGAATATTCAATAATTCTTTAAACAAATCTCTTGCCTCTGCAATCACAGCTTCGAAACCTTTTGAACGATGGCTGATTTCCAATATTGAAAGTCCAGAACCATTGAAATCCAGGATAGCTTCAGCAGTTTTTTCGATAACTTCGCGTGGCAAAATAGAAGGTCCCGCACTAAAATTATGTTTTTTCATACTAATAAATTATATATTTGTTTGATAGTTTTATCTTCAAAAATGAAAGCACAAAAGTACAATTTTTTTTAGTTTCAACCTTGAATAAATGGGTTTTTATTACTTTTCAAATCCTAAAATTCATACTTATACATTTGTAAAACAGGAAATGTATTTAAATACAAAATAAATGACACACAATAGCTTAGAGTGTGCAATTTATTTGCCAGTTATAATTCTTTTTACCTCATTTAGTTTATTCAACGCTTCAACCGGAGTCAAATTGTTGATATCGAGATTTTTAATTTCGTCTCGAATTTGTTCCAACACAGGATCATCAAGTTGGAAAAAACTGAGTTGGAAGCCTTCACGTTGTTCGGCAATTTCGCCAATTGGTTTCGAAACGCCCGATTGACGATTGTCCGTTTCAAGTTGTTTCAATATCTGTTCCGAGCGTTTCACAATACTTTGCGGCATTCCGGCCATTTTTGCCACATGAATACCAAAACTGTGTTCACTTCCACCGCGGACCAGTTTACGCAGGAAAATCACTTTTTTGTCTACTTCTTTCACCGAAACATTGTAGTTTTTAATACGGTGAAATGATTTTTCCATTTCGTTCAACTCGTGATAATGCGTTGCAAAAAGCGTTTTGGCTTTGCAGCTTCCATGTTCGTGAATATATTCCACAATAGCCCAGGCAATGGAGATGCCATCATAAGTGCTCGTTCCACGGCCCAATTCGTCGAAAAGAATCAAACTTCGATTCGAAAGATTATTCAAAATGCTGGCGGCTTCATTCATTTCCACCATAAAAGTGGATTCGCCCTGCGAAATATTATCGCTGGCACCAACACGAGTGAAAATTTTGTCAACCACACCAATTCTGGCACTTTCAACCGGCACAAAACAACCAATCTGAGCCATCAACGTAATCAGCGCTGTTTGCCTAAGTAATGCCGATTTACCCGACATATTCGGGCCGGTAATAATGATAATTTGTTGCGTTTCGCTGTCCAGATAAACGTCGTTGGCAATATAGGTTTCGCCAATTGGCAACTGTTTTTCAATCACCGGGTGGCGGCCTTGTTTAATATCCAGCACGTCGGTGTCGGTAATTTCAGGACGAACGTATTTATTTTCAGCTGAAACTTTGGTAAACGAAAGCAAACAATCAAGTTGTGCAATCAGGTTGGAATCCAGCTGAATAGCAGTAATATAATCTACCAGACTCAACACCAGTTCATTGAAAAGCCGCGTTTCAATTGCCAGAATTTTTTCTTCAGCACCCAGAATTTTTTCTTCGTAAATTTTTAATTCCTGCGTAATGTAGCGTTCTGCACTAACCAGTGTTTGTTTTCGAATCCAGGTTTCAGGCACTTTGTCCTTGTGCATATTTCGCACTTCAATGTAATAACCGAACACATTATTGAAACTTATTTTCAGGCTTGGAATTCCGGTTTCGGCACTTTCGCGTTCCTGAATTTGCTGCAGAAAATCTTTACCTGAATAAGCCAGTCGACGCAATTCGTCCAAATCTGCATCAATTCCGGGTTTGATTATGCTTCCGCGGTTAATCATCATGGGTGGATCGTTGCTGATTTCCTTTTCAATTTTGTCAGAAATAATGGCACAGGCGTTCAGTTGGTCGGCAATTTTCTTCAACGTAAGATTATCGCTTTCGGCGCAAACTTGTTTTATCGGTTCAATGGCTTTCAAAGCCACTTTCAGCTGTACAACTTCACGCGGATTGATGCGACCAACCGCCACTTTGGAAATAATGCGTTCTAAATCACCAATCAGAGCAATATTTTGTTCGAGCAGTTGTCGTAATTCAGTATTTTTGAAAAAATGTTCAACGACACTCAGGCGTTCATTAATTGGTTTTACATCTTTCAGCGGGAAAGCAATCCAGCGTTTAAGCATGCGTCCTCCCATCGGGCTGATAGTTTTGTCAATTACATCGAGTAATGTTCTGGCACCTTCGTTAATCGAACCGTAAAGTTCAAGATTTCGAACAGTAAACCTGTCGAGCCATACAAAACGTTCTTCTTCAATGCGTGAAAGCTGCGTGATATGACCAGTTTGTTGGTGATGGGTCTGGTCGAGGTAATGCATAATTGCACCGGCAGCCACCACACCGTTTGGCAAATTATCGACTCCGAAACCTTTCAGATTCTTGGTTTCGAAATGTTTCAATAACCGTTCGTTGGCAGAATCTGGCGTAAAAGCCCAGTCTTCGAGTGCATAAGTAAAAAATTTAGTTCCAAAATTTGCTTCAAAGTCTTTGCGTTTTCCACGGTCAAACAACACTTCTTTCGGACCAAAACTATTCAATAATTTATCCACATATTCGGCCGTTCCTTCAGCCACCAGAAATTCACCGGTAGAGATATCAAGAAACGCAACGCCCACCTGATTTTTATTCAAATAAACGCTGGCCAGGAATGTATTTTCTTTATGATTCAGCGTGGTATCGCTGTATGAAACGCCGGGAGTTACCAATTCGGTCACACCGCGTTTTACAATTTTTTTGGTCAGTTTCGGATCTTCAAGCTGGTCACAAATTGCCACACGCCGACCTGCTCTGACTAATTTTGGCAAATATGTGTCCAAAGCATGATGTGGAAATCCGGCAAGCTCTATGGTTTTGCCCGAACCGTTTGCGCGCTTTGTGAGTGTAATTCCTAATATTTGAGAAGCTTGAATGGCATCAGTTGAAAAAGTTTCATAGAAATCACCGCAACGAAAAAGCAAAATCGCATCGGGATGCTTTGCCTTAATCTCGTTGAATTGTTTCATCATCGGAGTTTCTACAATCTCAGAGTTCATAAAGTTTAAAAGTTATAAATTGGAAAGTATTTGATTATAAGGGCTTATATGGATAAAAAAAGAATATTTTTTTGGTAGAAATCATAACATTTATAACTGTTTATAGTTAATGTGATTGATCCTGTAAATATAAAAAGATTCTCAAATCTTTAAACTTTCTAACTAAATAATCCATTTATCGCATCCGTCATTCGCGACCATAAGAATTTTTGCTTTTCTATTTTGATATTTTCTATCATTTTTTCTGATCGTTGATTGGAGTAAAAATCGACTAATGCATCTGCAATTTGAGCAGGTTTTACATCAACCACATAACCCACGATGCCATTAGGAATAATCTCAGCAAGTCCACCAACATTTGTCACCAACATAGGTTTTTCAAAATGATAAGCTATCTGGCTAACACCACTTTGTGTAGCAGTGCGATAGGGTTGTGCCACCAAATCGGCAATACTGAAATAATTCCGAACTTCATTATCGGGTATAAATTTTGTTCTAAGTTCTACTATTTCATCCAAGCCAAGACGGATAATTTGCTGCATGTAAGGTGCCGGATTTTCATAAAACTCTCCTGCAACAATCAGTTTTAAAGGAAATTTTCGCAGGCGTTCATCAGCAAAAGCTTCCAATAACAAATCTAATCCTTTATATTGACGAATAAAACCAAAAAACAAAACGTAATTTTTTTGTTCGTAAAGTCCAAGTTTCACTGCTGCTTCCTTTTTAGTCAAAGCATCACCGTAATGGTCGTAAATTGGATGAGGAGAAACAACTTTAGGTTTATTTTCTTTGTCGAAATGATTGATATCTGCTACAACTGATTCAGCCATTGCCACAAAACCATCCATGGCTTTTACAAAATACTTGGGAAATAATTTATCTAAAATGCTTGGTTCGTGCGGTATCATGTTATGAATCATGGCAACCATTTTGGTTTTGGGTGAATGTGCAAAACGAGCAATAGTACCAAAACATGGAGCCATAAATGCCATCCAGTAACAAAAAATCACCATGTCGGGTGATTTTCTCTTTATTTCCTTGCCAACACTTATCCAGTTAAGCGGATTCATGGAGTGAATCATTCGCTTAATATTCAAACCTTTAGGAGCGAATTCTGAAGAGTATTGTGATTTTCCGGGGAATAAAAATGCAGGATATTGAAGTTTGAAAGTAATTATTTCTACATCATGGCCTTGTTTCACATATTCTCGTGCCAAGCGTTCATTGTAAGCAGCCAACCCACCACGATAAGGAAATGCCGTACCAACTATAATTATTTTCATATGTACCTAATTAGAATTATAAACAAAATGTTAGTATTCAAAATTTAAAAACAATCTCAGATTTAATCTTAAATTATGAATATTATAAATGAATTAACTGTTTGTTTATTTAATTACAAAAGTACGAAAATATTTAATAGAGTTGACTTTTCTAATCTAAATTATGAAAGAATTGCCAATAATTAGTTGCAAAGTACCCAGGCAGTTTCAAATCTGTTATCCGTTTTTCGAAGATTCTCCATAAATTTAATGGCTTCATTTTTATCTGAAAAAGACTGAATAGCAACGCGATACATTTTAGATGGTTCTAAAACATGTGTGTTTGTAAAATTATTTTCTAAAAGTTCTTTGCAAAATTTATCAGCGGTATGCTTTGACTTAAGACTGGCTACTATAACATGAAAATTCTTAGAATCTTCAACTGTTATTTTTGTATTATCTTTAAAAGTGATATTTTTGGTTTGTAAAGGTTGAATATTAGTAACCTCAGTTTTTTTAAAGTCTAGTTTTAGTGAAGTAAAGCTTGCATTATTTGTATATCCTACGTCTGTTAATTTAGGAGTTGTATAGAACAATCCAAAAACAAGCATTGCTGCAGCAACATACTTATAAATTTTTGATGACGAAAGTGTAATGTAAATTTTTCTATTTTCTTCAATTGAACTAAGTGCTTTTGTTTTTACAAATAGGTCGGATAAATTAAAATTTTGAGGTAAAAAATCCGAATTATTAGTTGGAGAAAAGATATAATTTCCAGAACTGACATAGTTTAATGTACCAATATTCCCAATTTTGTAAGTTCCTTTAGATTGTAAAATAGATTTAATTATTTCGACTTCCTTTTCGATATATTCCATTGACAACCTGTAACTTATACTTTCGTGGCGAGCAATTTCAATTGCCAGTAACCCATCTGCATGATACATTAATGGATTAAAACTAATATTATAAAGCGGTGGTACAATTTTATTTGGCAGTATTTCTGCCGATTGAAGTTGAACCACAAATCCACCTAAATTTGGAACAACCACATAATCGTGTTGTGCTAAAAGCTTTTCAATATGATTACAGAATTTTTCCATTTTACAAAAGTATAATAAAGCATTTAAAATCGAATTTATTTAAACCAAAAAGTTATCAACAAGTTGTTAGACTTAAGAAAACGATGTATCTTTGTACTACGTTAAAAAACACATATCATGAAGAAAACAATTTTAATAACTGGGGGTGCCGGCTTTATTGGTTCACATCTAGTCCGTTTGTTTGTAACAAAATACCCTGATTATCAAATTATAAATTTGGATGCTTTAACTTATGCAGGCAATTTAGAGAATTTGAAAGATATAGTCGATAAAAATAATTATGAATTTGTGAAGGGCGACATAACAGATGAAAAATTTATCCCGGAATTATTTAAAATGTACAACTTTGATGGTGTGATTCATTTAGCAGCCGAATCGCATGTTGATCGCTCAATTACCGATCCGTTTGCATTTATTCGGACAAATGTCTTTGGTACCTGTAACTTATTAAATGCGGCTAAAGAATCATGGAAAAGCAATATGGAAGGAAAGCGCTTTTACCACGTTTCTACCGATGAAGTGTATGGTGCGTTGGAATTTGATGGTAGTTTTTTCACTGAAACTACAAAATACGATCCCCATTCTCCTTATTCGGCAAGTAAAGCTTCATCAGATCATTTCGTGCGAGCTTATAATGATACTTATGGTTTACCTATTGTAATTTCAAATTGTTCAAATAATTATGGAGCTAATCATTTTCCTGAGAAACTGATTCCACTTTCAATAAATAATATTAAAAATAATCGTCCTATTCCAATTTATGGTAAAGGTGAAAATGTACGTGACTGGTTATTTGTGAATGATCATGCAAGGGCAATTGACACCATTTTTCATAATGGAAAGAATGGTGAAACATACAATATTGGCGGAAATAATGAATGGTCGAACATTGATTTAATTCATGAATTATGTAAAATAATGGATAAAAAATTAGGTCGCGTAAAGGGTGAATCAGCAAAATTGATCACTTTTGTAAAAGATCGTGCGGGACATGATCTGCGTTATGCAATTGATTCCACAAAACTTCAACATGAACTGGGATGGAAACCTTCACTCCAATTTCAGGAAGGACTCGAAAAAACGGTTGAATGGTACCTGGAAAATCAGGAATGGATGGACAATATAACCAATGGAGATTATCAGAAGTATTATGAAAAACAATACCTTGAAAGATAAATGAATCCATTAGATATGAAACACAACCTATAAGATATTGTTAAATGAAAGACTGTTTGTTAATTCAAATAGTTTTTCATTTTTTATGAATTGTACACAATGGAATTAATTATTTAGGTGCAGTATTATATAAATAAATACCAATTAATAAGAAGACAAAATTTGGTAACCAAACAGCTGCAGATGCTGACATAACTCCACTTACCGAAAATGTAGAAGATATGGTTGTAAATAAAATATAAATTGCACTCAAAGCAAGTCCAACTCCTAAATGCAGCCCCATTCCACCACGCACTTTTCGGGATGAAAGCGAAACACCAATTAATGTCATGATAAATGCAGCCAAAGGCATTGCAAATCTTTTATAATACTCATCTTCGAATTTTTGGATATTTCCGACACCTCTATTACGTTGCCGTTCTATATAACTTCCTAGTTTTGAATTGCTTAGTTGAGGTGCTTCATCTCCGGTGATAAAGAATTCTTCTGGTTTGACACGAATTGTAGTGTCTTTCAATGCTCCCTTAACAATACTTTCTCTCATTCCATTGAAATTTCGCAACAAATAATCATTAACATGCCAGTGATATGCTGAATCCCACGTAACAGTCTGGGCTGTAAGACGCGAGACTAACGTTTTGCCTTCAAATTTTTCCAATGAAAATCTATAACCGGTATTATTAGAAACTTCATAACGTTCGATATACATAATCACTCCTTTTTGGACTTCCATTTGGACATTTCTGGCATTGTCTTGCTTGACTTTTCGAATATATTTGTCTTCAAAAGTTATTCTCTTTTTATTTGCAGGTGGAATAATATAACCGCCAACCGTAAATGAAATACTTGCAATTACAAAAGCAGAAAGAAAGTATGGGAGCATTAATCTACGAAAACTCACACCACTCGCCAAAATAGCAATTATTTCAGTGTTATTTGCCATTTTAGATGTAAAGAAAATTACTGCAATAAAGGTGAACAATGGACTGAACATGTTCATATAATAAGGAATGAAATTCAGATAATAATCAAAAACAATTTCGGAAAGTGGTGCATTATTTTCGAAAAACTTATCCATTTTCTCAGTCAAATCAAATACCACGGCGATGCTAAGAATCAGAGTAATAGAAAAGAAATATGTACCTAAAAATTTCTTTATAAGGTAAATATCTAATCGTTTTAATCCAATTTTGTGGTAATCAAGTTTCATTTATCAATTGTAATATATAGGTTGTAAATTCACTAAAGACGTTTTCCAAGTTGATCAATCATTCCTTTCTTCCAATGGCTAAAATCACCAATTTGAATATGTTTTCTTGCCATACCTACTAACCATAAATAAAAAGCTAAATTGTGGATAGAAGCAATCTGCATGGCTAATAATTCCTTGCTTATAAATAAATGTCGAAGATATGCCTTTGAATAGGCACTATCAACATATGAGGTTCCAAATTCATCCAGTGGTGAAAAATCATTTTTCCATTTCTCATTTTTCATATTCATAATACCTTGCGAGGTGAAAAGCATACCATTTCTTCCATTTCTGGTTGGCATTACACAATCAAACATATCTACACCTCGTTCAATAGCTTCCAGAATATTTTGAGGCGTTCCTACACCCATTAAATAACGAGGTTTATCCTTTGGAAGTATTTCATTTACCACTTCAATCATTTCATACATGATCTCGGTTGGTTCACCCACTGCCAATCCGCCGATAGCATTCCCTTCGCGATTTTGAGAGGCAATAAACTCAGCAGATTGTTTACGTAAATCTTTAAAAACACATCCTTGAACGATTGGGAAATAAGCTTGTGAATATCCGTATTTTGGTTCCGTTTCGTCAAAATGTTTCAATCCACGGTCTAACCAGCGATGTGTTAACTCCATAGATTTTTTTGCATATTGATAATCTGCGGTTCCTGGCGTGCATTCATCAAAGGCCATGATAATATCTGCACCAATAATTCGTTGAATATCAACTACATTTTCGGGAGTAAATAAATGTTTACTACCATCAATATGCGATCTGAAGGTAGCACCTTCCTCTTTTAATTTTCTGTTTTCTGATAAAGAAAAGACCTGATAACCTCCGCTATCAGTCAGGATTGGCTTGTCCCAACCATTAAATTTATGTAAGCCCCCTGCCCTTTCCAATGTGTCAATTCCTGGTCGAAGATATAAATGATAAGTATTTCCGAGAATTATCTGAGCTTTTATATCATTTTTTAATTCATGGAAATGAACGGCTTTAACCGATGCAACTGTTCCAACAGGCATAAAAATAGGCGTTTCAATAACGCCATGATCTGTGATTATTTTACCTGTACGGGCATTTGATAAAGTATCTGTATCTTGTATTTCGAAAGTCATTAATTTAGTTAGAAGTTACTGGTTTCAAGTTTCAAAATCAGATAAAATTTAATTTATTCAAAATCCCTTGATAAAATTTTCGAGGATTTTTTGACCTGCTTCGCCCGATTTTTCAGGATGAAATTGAACGGCCGAAAAATTATTTTTTTGTACAGCAGAACTGAATTCTAAAACATAATCGGTTTTTGCAATTGTATTTTCACTTTTTTCCACATAATAACTATGAACAAAATACATATAAGCATTTTCAGGTATTCCATTAAAAAGTACCGATTTCAAATCAGTTATATTGTTCCAACCAATTTGTGGAATTTTAAATCCGACAGTCGGAAAAAGTTTTACTTTTTGTTCGAAAATGCCCAAACATACTGTGTTGTTTTCTTCAGAATGAGCACACATCAATTGCATTCCAAGGCAAATTCCTAATACTGGTTGAGTTAATGAGCAAATGAGTTTGTCAAGTCCTTTTTCTCTCAAATAATTCATTGCAGAAGAAGCTTCACCAACACCAGGAAATATTACCCTGTCTGCTGAAAGAATTTCAAGAGGATTATCGGTTACAATTGCATTTACACCTATCCTTTCCAACGCAAAAAGCACAGAGCGTATATTGCCAGCATTGTATTTGATGATTACGACTTTCATTTTAAGATGATCAATAGTTTGTAAAGCGAAAGTGTTGTAAAGTAAAAAATCAATACATTCAAACTTTAAATACTTTACAAACTGATTAAATTAATTTGTTTGTTGCTGTATCCGGAAAAATGATTGCAGGTTTGAAAGTTATGGCTTCTTCCATTTCCATTATAGCAAAAGCCATAATTATAACAATGTCACCGGGTTGCACTAGTCTTGCAGCAGCTCCGTTTATGCAGATTACACCCGTTCCACGTTTACCTGGAATGACATATGTTTCAAATCGTTCGCCATTATTATTATTTACAATGCTGACTTTTTCATTTGCTATCACATTGGCTGCTTCCATTAAATCTTCGTCAATGGTAATGCTTCCTATATAATTCAAATTTGCTTCCGTTACAGATACTCTATGAATTTTTGATTTTACGATATGTACTAACATGTTGTTTCAGTTTTCAGTTAACTCCAAATCGGTATTCGTTAACTTGATTTTTATTATTAATTTAATTGTCAACTGAATTGTATCTTATATTATCAATTAGTCTAACTTCTCCGCAATAAACAGCAATGCAACCTATAGTAGGTTCAGACCATGAATTTGCTGACTGTAAGCTAATAGTATTTACAATTTCGAAATACTCTACTTCCAATTCATGTAAAGAATTAATTCTTTCAGTAACCCAACATTTTAATTCAATAGGTGAAAATTGGGGTACAAAGTTACGACTTTCGAATAAAACTTTTGAAATTTCAGTTGCCTTTTTGAGTTGACCGGAGTTTAATCGTTCATTTCTGCTACTCATTGCCAAACCACTTGATTCTCGAACAATTGGACAATCAATGATTTCAATATCATAATTCAAGATTTTTACCAAACGATGAATGATGGCAAGTTGTTGAAAATCCTTTTCCCCGAAATAAGCTTTCTGGGGCTGAACAATATTAAATAACTTTCTTACAATCTGAACTACACCATTAAAATGTCCCTGACGGAATTTACCTTCCATAACGGTGTCAAGTCCTCCAAAATCAAATTTGAAAAGATTTTCAAGTTCAGTTGGATCATAGATTTCTGATGGTTCAGGAGCAAATATTATTTCACATCCTGCTTGCTTAAGCATTTCTGCGTCTCTATTTATGTTTCTCGGGTATTTTTCTAAATCAGAAGCATTGTTGAATTGTGTAGGATTTACAAAAATACTTACTATGCAAACATCATTTTCAACAACAGCGCGTTTTACAAGTACCAAATGTCCCTCATGCAAAGCCCCCATTGTTGGTACAAATCCTATTTTTTTACCAACTGATTTAAAAGCTTGAATTTCAGCGTATATTTCGCTTTTGCGTTTTATTATTTTCATTTAATTTAATGAGAATAGTTTGGTAAAATGACATACTTTTCTATTCAATAAAATTGGCTGCAAAAGTAGTAAAACTTATTTGTATAATCATTTAAATTTAAAGTTTATATCCTAAATATAAGCTTTTATTCATTATTTATCATGAGAATTTAATATTGTATAAATGATATTTTAAGCTAATTTTTAAAATAAATGCATCAATTTGATTCTAGGTTAAACTTTTATAATTCTATATTTAATAAAAGAGTTCATTTTGGCATTAAGAACAGAATAATCGATTGAATGTGTGTGTAATAAGTAAATATTGCTCGTTTTTACTTTTTATATTAGTTGTTTTTCTTATAAGTGTGCTTAACATTTAGCATTTAGGGTCTTGTTTATATCCGATTTTTTTTATATATCTTTGCATTCAGAAAATTATCTCATAAGCACCTGGACAGTAGAGCATGAAAAAAAAGATTACTAAAATTTTGTACATTTCGCAAGAGATATTTCCCTATTTACCAGAGTCAGAATTAGCTAATATGGGGAGATATTTACCTCAAGCAGTACAAGATCGCGGACGCGAAACCCGTACTTTTATGCCGAAATTTGGTGCTGTGAATGAAAGACGTAATCAATTGCATGAAGTTATTCGCCTCTCAGGTATGAACTTGATTATTGACGATACGGACCATCCTTTGATTATTAAAGTTGCTTCAATACAATCTGCCAGAATGCAGGTTTATTTTATTGATAATGAAGATTATTTTCATAGAAAAAATACGGTCACAGATGAAAATGGTGAAGAATATGAGGATAATGATGAACGAACAATTTTCTTCGTTCGTGGAGTTATGGAAACTGTGAAAAAACTTCGATGGACTCCGGATATTATTCATTGTCAAGGTTGGATGACTGCGTTAGCACCATTGTATATTAAAAAAGCCTATAATGACGATCCTTTTTTTAAACATTCAAAAGTCGTTTATTCTATTTTTGATGACGAATTCAAAAAACCATTTCGCAGTCTATTTGCTGAACGGTTACTTCTTGAAGGAATTGAAAAAAGACATGTTGTTCAAGTAAAAGATAAAGTTATTGATTTTGTGGCACTTTCCAAATTAGCTATTGATTATTCAGATGCTGTAATTCAATCGAGTAAAGTAGTAAATGAAGATGTGTTGAAATATATTAGTTCTAAAAAAATAAAATTTTTACCATATCAAAATAAGGAAGATTATGCGGATTCATATGTGAATTTTTATGACAATATCTGAGAATCATTATCCTTTCGTCAATTAAGCGTTTACTAAAATCTTTATTCAGTTAATTTATTTTTCATTGAGAATGAAAACTTACTCATTTTTTTTACTAGCTTTATTGTTTTTTGTTTCTTCTTGTACCGATTCTATGACAGATTTTGGTAAGGGAATTCAACCTGTAGCTGATCAGATTTCTATTGGAACCGACACACTTCATTTAACAACACAAAATGTTTTCGTTGATTATATTTACTCACGACCGGATTCATTTTTACTTGGTACATTTTACGATGGTAAATTTGGAACCACACAAGCTGATATTTTAGCTCAATTAAATTGTCCCGAAGGATTTAAATTTCCACCAAGCGCAGTGCCTGATTCTGCAAAGGTTACACTTTACTATTATACCTGTTTTGGCGATACTTTATCACCATTGGACTTAAATATTTATGAGATAAATAAGCAGACTTTCAATTATACTGAGTCATATGCTTCAAATTTAAATCCTGCAGATTATTCGGATCTATCTCTGAAACTTGGTGAAAGAATTATTAGAGCCGGGAATAATTATAATGGTGTGATCAAAACTATTGATTTTCACTTGAATAACAGCTTTATACAACGTTTTTTTGATAGTTCGCATTATAATTCAACAGCAGAATTTCTCAATTTTTTTAAAGGAATTTATATTAAAGCAAATTTTGGTGCTGCTACATTATTAAATATTGGAAGAATAAACCTGAATTACTATTATCACTACAATTACACCTTAAAAGATATTCATGGTCAAGATTCTTTAGCTACAGCAAGAGATTATATTACATTTCCTGCAAATCAAGAAGTTCGTCAGGTTAATGTAATATCGCATCCTAATAGATCAACAATCGTTAACATACCAGATAGCGTTAATTACATTTCGGCTCCGGCCAATATTCAGACACGGATTGGGGTGCCATTGAATAGGATTCAAAACCATTTGAATGCAGGACTTGCAGGTAAAAAATTACAGATTAATACTGCTTTAATTCGTGTTGATGTTACTGAAACAGTAAAAGACACATTACTTCATCCTTTTGTAAAGTATATGTTGATTATAAAAGAAGCATCAATGGACCGTTTCTTTAAAAACGATGAATTGCCAAGTGATACTTGTGCGGTTTTAACTGGATATACTTATGAATCTACAGGAACTGATGGAATTTACAATAACTTTTATAACTTTAATATATCAAAACTTATCGCAAATGAGTTGAAGATAGCTAGAGAAAAAGGAGTAGCTCCGGCTGAAAACCTGAGTTTACGGTTAGTACCTGTTAGTGTGAATACAGTTACAAGCTCAACATCAACATCAATTACTTCAGTAAAACAAGAATATTTGATGAATGCCGTAACAATTAAAAGTGGCAGTAATCCTATCTCACCAATGAAATTGAAAATAATTTACAGCGGATTCTAAAACAATCACTTAAAAAAATGCAGCTAAAAGTTTTTTAGCTGCATTTTTTTTTGCGAAGGTTTTCAATTTTACTTTTGTCGTATAAATATTTGAATAGGAGTTCCTGTGAATTCGTATTTTGAACGTATCTTATTCTCTAA
>Ga0209123_1001604_pt1 | contig 21701 bp, 20 predicted proteins | sample BarGraIncu00431A_FD_184500 | JGI IMG/M metagenome (GOLD analysis project Ga0209123, IMG submission 184500) | Arctic peat soil microbial communities from Barrow, Alaska, USA - Barrow Graham LP Incubations 004-31A (SPAdes) (version 2) | ecosystem: Environmental > Terrestrial > Soil > Wetlands >... | reverse complement strand
TGGCTAACCCTTTACTATAGTCACTGGAGTTATCAATCATAATAACTGCATTTTTAGCTTTTAATGTATTTAGAACAAAGTTGGCACCGACAGTTCCTTGGAAAGGATCAATAAAGCAAACGCGGAAGGTATAAGGTTTTACTTTCCCCGTATTTTCGTCGATAGTCACTTTAGGATTGGTTGTAGCTGCAGCAACAAAAGGAATTTTATTAGCTTCTGCAACGGCCGAACCTGCAATACCGTTAGAACTAGTGGTGAAGCCAGTCACAGCAATGACTTTATCCTGAGAAATAACTTTCGTCATGGCATTGGAGGATTCTGAAGGTTCACCTTTATTATCGGCAACAGCAATTTGGATTTGTTTGCCAAGGACACCACCATTGGCGTTAATTTCTTTAAATGCGAGCTTAGCACCATTCGCAGCCGCTGTGCCGAAAGAAGCAGTATTACCTGTTAGTTCATACACAACACCAATTTTAATATCTTTACTCTCACTTCCACCACAACCAGCCAACAACCCTGTAGCTAACATGCCTCCTAAAACTAAAGATACTAATTTAAACTTGGCCTTTTTCAACATTCTGAATCCCCCTTATTTAATATTTCTGCAAAAATGCAGACGGGACCCATAAACGCATATGCGTCTATGAGCCCCATTGCTCACTGACCTCTTGTTATGTAATTTTTCTTGATAAAAAACAAAAAACTTACAAGGGAGATCATCCACCTGTAAGCAACATTGCTTCCATCTTTTTACTTAAGATGAGTATAACATAGATAAATACTTATAACAATATCTTTTTTAAAAAATCTCAATATTAAGCTTTTTCTATGATTCCACCAGAAGCAACGGTTAAAGCCCCTTTGACAATTGCTTCTGGTAAAGCTGAAAAACCAATGAAAGCTTTTTCTAATAGGCTGCCTGGTTCTTGAAAACAAACATAATATACATCAGCACCTTGTTCCATCTTAGTTTGTAAATGATATTCATAACCTAAGTCTTTCATGCGAGCAATGACCTGATGAGCCGCTCCCATGTCTGTAGAAAAATTGAGTACTGATTCCGCATGGTTTTCTCGTTCTTTCAAAGCCACGAATATACTATCTGGAACTGGGACATACATTCCGCAAGATTCTTTAAGTTCAGCTGCTGTCCCTAGCCACTTAACAGCAAGTTCAGCGCTAAACTGTAATAAATGTTTAAGCCAAATATAGCCCATCACTTCTGTAGCTACTTTAATATCCAGATCCCGCCCTGGTGTCATTTTTAAAATTTCATGCTGATTCATCCTATTGGTACCTCCTATTTTAGCCCTAAAGCGTCTTTAGCTAAGCGGTCAGCTTGCTCATTATATTGATCACCCGAATGAGCTTTTACTTTTACAAAACGAATGTCTAGTTGCTGGGCAATCCCATCATAATAAGCCTTGTATTTTTGGGTACCATGTTGCTTGGCTGCCCAGGCGTTTGTGCACCATTTTTCAACACCTTCATAGTCGTGGTAGATAACAAGCGTCCGGGCGCCCTCTACCACTGCATGTCCCATGGCAATTTGTGCACCCATGATTTCACCTGCCACATTACGCATACTCTTAAGTTCAGGATCATCAGCCTTTTCACTAAAAGTAGTCTCTCGACCTTGCCATAAGGCCACAACACCAGCTGAATATTCCTGAGTTTGGGTATTGTAGCTGCCGTCAACATAAGCCAGCATGGTATCAGAGGCAGGTTCAATCATATTAATCACTGGCAATAAAGCTGTTCCCCCTGCCAAATAGGCATTGGCCTCCTGCGCTGTAATAAAACTTTTGTATTCAGCTCCGGAATATCCTTTGATTTGTTCCTGACAAGCTGGCCAACTATAGAATAAGCCAACCTGACGTCCTTTTCGAACAGCATATACTTTTTTGGGTTTCTCTGACATATGTACTCTCCTTAACAATATAGCTCGGTGCCTTCCAACCCCATGGGCTTACTTTACAACCTTACTTAGGTATATTTTAGCCTTTAGTATTTACAAAAAGCAAGCAAAATAAGGCCATGTGCTGATACTTTGTAAAAGTTATCAACACATGGCCTTTTCACATAGATGTTAGGATTCCCTTGGAAAACACATGGGAGCAACCAGTTGATTAAAAACGTCCACATTATCAATCCCTGGCGTTAATCCATTGGTATTACCATTAGGGTGATAGTTAATGGATATACCGATGATTTTTGCTAACCCAGTAGCTGTGGGGATACCCTTAAAGGGATTAAAATCCAGGGGAGCAACATAATAGCTCAATATCCCCTCACCATTGACAACCAACTTATTAGGATCAAAACCATCCCCCGTATAATCGGCTACCCGCGGTCCTGCTGGAAAAGATCCCTTATCGGTGATAAAAAATGCAGTATAAACCCCAAAGATAACTAATCCTCTGGCCGATAACTGGATGTGTCCCTCATTTCCTTGACCACAAAGCTCACCCTCCGCTGTGGCCTGAGCCCAAAACGGCACCGAAATCATGGTTGGTCGATTAGCAGGCATAACCTCAAACCTTAAATTACAACAACCATCACATATATGTTTGGGTTTTCTATCCTCTTCCATATTATCCCCTCCTTTCACTACAATATAGTATGTAGAATTTAACCTAAATGTGACTGAAAAATAATTAACCATATTGGCATATTTTTGTTATAATAGAATAGAATAACCTACAGATCATTACAATGTTACGCATATAGGAGGATTCTTATGAAAAATTCTAATCCAGTTTTTAACAGTGACAGTTTCACCCGGCCGCAGGGCTTATTTGGTCAAGAAACAATGACCATCAGCGGCACCATCACTAAAAGTTTCTACTTATTGTTTTTAGTGGTAGCATCATCCCTATCCACCTGGCTCTATTTAATGATGACCCACAACTTCCAAACGGTGGCCTTATTCTCAGGAGTGGGTACCGTAGCTTCCCTAGTGATTGGGTTCATTGCTATTTTCAAACCCCAAACCTGTCATGTAACGGCCCCTTTATATGCCGTTTTTCAAGGTTTCGCCCTCGGCGCCATTACCACATTATTATCCCAAACCTATGGTGGTATTGCTTTCCAAGCTGTATCCCTGACCATGGGTGTCGCCTTTGCCATGCTAGCTAGTTATAAATTAGGCTGGATTCAGGCTACGGAAAAATTCCGTTCCATTCTCACGGTGGCCACTGGTGGTATTTTTGTCATCTATATGGCCAGCATGTTACTGGGTATGTTTGGTATACAACTACCCTTTTTCCGTAGTGGTTTGTTTGGTATGATCTTTAGCCTTGTTGTTATCGGTGTTGCAGCCCTTAACCTCATTCTAGATTTTGATAATATTGAACGAAGTGTCAACGCGGGTGCCCCTGCCTACATGGAGTGGGTTGGTGCCTTTGGTCTCATGGTAACCCTTGTTTGGTTATACTGGGAGATTCTGCGTTTGATTAGCATGCTCCGCGGCGATGACTAGTACCTCTTACTAACTTCCCAATAACAAATAAGCCCTTGCTATTGCGAATCCGCAATAGCAAGGGCTTTCTTTTATTTTAGTGGCATGGTGGGTTTAGTTGACAGGTTTGCTTTTCCTGCCAATGAGAAGTGCCAACAAACCACCAAAGAAACATAAAAACGCCATGGTATGAAATACATCCTGAAAAGATAAAATCGTCGCCTGTTTAGCAATAATCCCATTCAACACGGCTGTCAGCATCTGATACTGTTGTGGTAAAAGACCTTGCCCTGTTATCCAACCATGGGTAGCCGCCGATAACAAACTACTATCCATCCCTTGATTTCCCCACAAACTACCCATCAATTCAAATATCTCTGGGGACGAATGTCGATTAATATCCAAGAACTCTTTCAATATTTGCGTATGAAATATCTCCCGCCGAGTCAGTAATGTTTCGGCAAAAACCACTCCAATACTCCCACCAATAATTTTCGCCAAATTAAATACACCGGAACCAACACCAATTTTATCCCTAGGCAATGCACCAATGGCGCAGTTACTGAGAGGTGACATGGTAAAACCAAGTCCCATACCAAACAGCATGAGTCTGAAGAAAAAATCTTGGGATGAATAACTAGCGTTAATGCCCTGCAATAAATATAAGGCACAAGTAAGTATCATAATGCCCGTAAAGGCTGGTAAACGAGAGCCAAAACGATCGGCTAATTTCCCCCCGATGGGAGCAAAAATAACCATGGTTGCCGTCATGGGCAAAAGCATCAAACCTGCCGTATTGGAATTATAATTAAGAATGGATTTCAGAAAAAATGGCATGAGAAACATGGCACCATACAAGGTAATAAAAGAAATAAAACCTACCATATTGGCAATGGTAAAATTCACATTGCGAAATAAGTCCATTTCAATCATTGGATTCTCCGTCTTTAATTCAAAGGCCACAAATAAAATGAAGGATGCAAAAGCTAGATAAAATAGTAAAACAATATAAAGGGAATCCCAACCTTCTTTTTGACCTTGGTTCAGGCCAATCAGTAAAGCGCTAATACTGGTAATTAAGAGCATCGCCCCTACGTAATCAAGTTTTGTGCCAGAATTACGCTTGGATACGGGGATGGTGGCAAAGGCAAAACCAATACTGATAACACAAATAGGTATTACGGAAAAAAAGATAACCCGCCAATCAAAGCTTTCGATTAGGTAACCACCAAAAGTCGGCCCCATGGCACTTCCGGCGGCAGCCATGGCACTCCAGATCCCCAATGCCGCCCCCCGTTCATGAGCATCAAAGGTTTGGGCAACAATCGTCATAGCATTAGGCAATAACATGCCTGCTCCGATCCCCTGTAATACGCGGAAAACAAGCATGGTCACTGAATTTGTCGCTAGACCACATAAGAGGGAGGCACCTGTAAAGATGATAAGCCCAATAATGTAGATATTTTTAGCACCAAACAGATCTCCCAACTTACCAGTTAAGGGTAGCGTAGAACCATAAGGCAACATATAAGCCAATGAGACCCACACCACCGAGTCCATGTTGAAATTTAAAGCTGCCATAATATTGGGTAATGCAATATTGACACAACTGCTCACATAAGCACTTAATACAGTGCCAAGGCAAACGGCAAATAAAACAGTATATTTTTTAAACATAAGGCGAATACCTTCCTTTTTTTTAAAGCCAACAACCTAGCCCCACTTCTACGTCCTCACTTGGTAATAATATTTACCACTGTGGACATCCCTGGTTTTAGGACATAATCAGCATCAGGCGCTTCGTCTTTAATTTTTATTGGTAGTCGCTGGGTAACTTTTGTGAAATTACTTGAACTATTTTCAGTTGCGAGTAACGCGAACTGGGACCGAGTGGCTGCTCCCACCTCGCTGACACGACCTGTAAAATTCCGACCGGGATAAGCATCAACGGTGAACTCTACGGGTTGTCCAACTTTTATGCGACCAATATAATTTTCCTCGATATTAGCAGCAATCCATACATCAGCAAGATTAGCAATACTAAACAATTGCTGACCAGCAACGATAAATTCTCCATCTTCTACCGACTTCAAGGCTACCACCCCAGTCACAGGGGCGCTTATTGTTGCATTAGCTAATTGGAGCTCGGCGGCTGTCAGTACCCCTTGATTTTGTCGTACTAGGGCTTGTGCCATCTGAATATCCTCTGGCCTTGAACCTTCAGCAGACAAACTATATTGTTCTGTTGCCCCCTTATATAAAGCCTCAGCAACATTGGCAGCTGTTTTAGTGTTATCACGTTGCTGAACGGATATAGCTCCATGCTGGTAAAGGGCCTGAGCTCGTTCATCATTAGACTTAGCATTATCAAAATTGGCCTTGGCTTGATTAACAGCCGCATTAGCTTGGGCAATTTCCTGATGCCGATTGCCTGCTAGTGCAGCGGCCAATTTAGCTTGCGATATCTCTAAGTTCCCCTTAGCCTGCTCAATCTGCGCCTCAAGCTCAGCTTTTTCTAATATCAATATCACTTGACCAGACTGAACCGTATCGCCTTCCTTGACTAAAACTTTTTCGATTCGGCCGGATACTTTGGCACTAATAGCAACGATGGTCCCCTTTACTCGTGCATCATCAGTCCCAATGACCCGCCCCGAATGAATCCACCACCATAGTCCACCACCGGCTAAAATCAGGATCAGTAGACCAATAATGATAATCATACTACGATTGCTTAACTTTGTTGTTACTTGACTCATCAACTTTTACCTCACTATTCTTCAATCATTACTACAAAATTTACTAGTATTTCAATGGCTTTCTATACCGAGTAAATCCCTCCGCAAAATTGCCATCTTTCTTTCAACCTCTTGTATTCGTTCTGCCATCATAATCTCTAAGGGTTCTATGCGGGCAATACCAACTTCAGTAATGGTGAAAATCCGTTTGCCACGTGTAACTGGACTATCCCATTCTCCCACAATATATCCCCGTTCTTCTAGAATTCGTAGTAGGGGATATAGGGCGTTTGTATTGGGCGTATAAGCCTCTTGTGTACGTTTTTTTATCTCGGTTGCAATCTTATTTCCATAAGCAGGTTGGTGCTGAACTATTTTGAGTATGTATAACCCAATAATAAGGTTCATTAATGTCGTATAATTATTCTCTTTCTTGGGCACAATAAATATCTCCTTTGTTTATTAATTTTATCTTTATTAATATTATCAAGTTTCTGTAGTACTGTCAATCTTTTTTGTTTACTAAGGATAAAGTCTGAAAAAAAATCCAGATTAAAAAGGAGCTTCGTTTTTTAACGAAGCTCCTAATCACTAATCACTTTATTTATTTTTATAATACTCAGCCACTTTACCAAAAGCATAGGCACTTGCTGTAACCGTAGCTGCAATATCCTCCTCGGAGTGGGCGGCTGACATAAAGCCGGCTTCAAACTGGGAAGGAGCTAAATATACGCCTTGCTCCAGCATGGCATGGAAGAAAGTATTAAAAGCACCAATATCTGATTTTTTAGCGCTATCATAATCATAGACGGGTTGGCTAGCAAAGAACATACCAAACATAGCACCCAGTTGATGGTATTGAAGCTGAAAGCCAAATTTTTCACCTTGGGTACGAATACCCATACATAAGGACATTGTTTTTTTGGCTAAGGTTTCATACATATTGGGAGTTTTGGACAATATGCTAAGAGTGGTAATACCTGCCGTCATTGCTAAGGGGTTGCCGCTCAATGTACCAGCCTGGTAAACAGGTCCTGCGGGGGAAATAAGTTCCATGATATCCCGCCGCCCACCATAAGCACCAACAGGCAGACCACCGCCAATAATTTTTCCTAGACAGGTCAAATCTGGTTTTATACCATATATTGATTGAGCACCACCATAGGCCGTGCGGAAACCAGTCATGACTTCATCAAAGACGAGCAATGTCCCATATTGCTGGGTTAGTTCACGTACTTTTGCCAAATATCCTGCGCGTGGTAGTACCATACCCATATTACCTGCCACCGGTTCAATAATGACTGCAGCAATCTCTTCACCATAGTGACTGAATACTTCCACCAATGCCTCAACATCATTATAAGCTACTGTAATGGTCCCACTGGCAATAGAATCAGGTACACCAGGGCTATCCGGTACGCCTAATGTGGCCGCCCCAGACCCGGCTTTGATCAGCAGACTATCATGATGGCCATGATAACAACCAACAAATTTAAGAATTTTACTGCGCTTGGTATAAGCTCGCGCCAAGCGTAGCACACTCATGGTGGCTTCCGTACCTGAATTAACCATGCGGATCAATTCCATGGATGGTACAGCCTGCTTCACCAGTTTAGATAGTTCCGTCTCGAGAAGGGTTGGCGCACCGTAACTAGTTCCCCTTGAAATAGCCTCAGTAAGAGCCTTTATGACAGCAGGATGAGCATGCCCCAAAATCATGGGTCCCCAAGAGCCAACATAGTCAATATACTGATTACCATCAATATCATACATATAACTACCTGTGGCACGAGCAATAAAGGGTGGCGTTCCACCTACACCACGAAAAGAACGGACTGGACTATTAACGCCTCCAGGAATATATTGTTTGGCTTCATTAAAAGCCAATGTTGATTTTTCCAAGCTAAATGCCATAATACAAACCTCCTACTTTTCTTGCAACCACCGGGCAGCATCCATTGCATGATAAGTGATAATTATATCCGCGCCCGCTCGCTTCATACTGATCAAATTCTCCATTACCATCCGTTTTTCCTCAATCCAGCCTTGGGCGGCCGCTGCTTTAACCATTGAATATTCACCGCTCACATTATAGACAGCCACCGGACAATCAAAATTATCTCGAACCTGACGAGTGATATCCAAATAAGCTAAGGCTGGTTTCACCATAATAATATCCGCACCTTCAGCAATATCAAGCTCTACTTCTCGCATGGCTTCACGACTATTTGCTGGATCCATTTGATAACCTTGGCGATCACCGAACTGAGGCGCTGACTGGGCGGCATCACGAAATGGTCCATAATACGCTGAAGCATATTTTACAGCATAGGACATGATTGATACATTCTTATGTCCATTATGATCTAATTTATTCCGAATGGCTAATATACGTCCATCCATCATATCTGAGGGTGCTACCATATCAGCGCCAGCCTCAGCATGACTCAGTGCCACCTTTGCCAATAGTTCTAACGTACTATCATTATCTACATCCGAACCATCCAGCAGGCCGCAGTGACCATGACTGGTATATTCACATAAACAGACATCACCAATGACAACAATATCAGGTAGTGCTGCTTTAATCATACGCATGGCTTTTTGTACTGGACTATCTTTATCCCAAGCACTTGATCCTTCTGCATCTTTATATTCAGGAATACCAAAAACAAGCACCGCTGGTATACCCAGACCATAAGCCTCTGCCGCTTCTTTAACAGCCATATCAGGTGACAAATGAAAAATTCCGGGCATTGTTGCAATCTCGTTACGTACATTACTACCTGGAACAATAAATAGTGGATAGACAAAATTACTAACTTCAAGACTTGTTTCACGCACTAACTGCCGTATACCCGTTGTTAATCTAAGTCTGCGGGGACGAATTAGTATATTATTCATTTCCCATCCTCCTCATACATTTCTACGATGGCTTGTACCAATCCTTTAATGGTATATTCTTCAGCAATTGTATCAGGCGTAATACCATTCTTCAGACAAGTAGCCGCCGTAATCGGCCCAATACAAGCAACTGTAACATTCTTAAATAATTCGGCCCCTTGCGATCCTAATAAGTTGAGCAAGTTGGTTACCGTGGATGAACTAGTGAAGGTCACCAAGTCGATCTCCCCGTTCTTAATTTTGTCGGCCAACATGTTGCCATCAGCATCTCCTATCAAGGTACGGTATACAGGCACTACATTAACTTTTGCGCCCATTTCCCGCAATTTTTCTGGCAAGATATCTCTCGCTACTAAGGCGCGGGGAATGAGAACGGACATACCGGGCTCAATGCGTCCAGTTAATGCCTCCACAATGCCTTCAGCCCTAAACTCCAAAGGTACAATATCAGCTAATATTCCATATTTTTTGAGACTTGCTGCTGTTTGTGCCCCAATTGCAGCAATATGAGCATGGCCTAAGGCCCGACTATCTCGTTTCATGTTATATAAGTGTTTAAAAAAATATTCTACGCCATTAACACTGGTAAAAATCAACCAGTTATATGTATGTAATTGTTCAATCGCCCCATCAAGGGCACCATAACTTTCTGGCGGTACTACTTTGATGGCCGGTGCTTCTAGGCACTGGGCCCCTAAGGCTTCCAATTCTGAGGTAAGAGCACTGGCCTGTTCCCGTGCCCGCGTCACGAGCACCCTTTTGCCAAATAGCAAACGCTGATCAAACCACGCCAATTTCTCACGTAAGGTAACGACCTCGCCAACAATGAAGATGGCTGGGGGTTTGATGCCAGCCTCAGCTACAGCACCTGCTGCTTGTCCTACTGTTGTCACAAGTACACGTTGCTCAGGTTTCGTTCCCCAACGGATAACGGCAGCTGGCGTATGGGCCGAACGGCCATTTTCTATTAATTTATTGGTAATATGAGGTAAATTTTCTACCCCCATTAAAAAAACCAGTGTATCCACTGCTGTCGCTAAATGTGACCATTTAATGGTTGATTCAGCCTTTGTTGGATCTTCATGACCAGTGACCACAGCAAATGAGGCCGCAATCCCCCGATGAGTTACAGGAATACCAGCATAAGCCGGTACTGAAATGGCAGAAGTGATACCAGGCACAATTTCAAAAGAGATCTGGTTTGCTACGAGCAATAAGGCTTCTTCCCCACCTCGCCCAAAGACAAAGGGGTCGCCGCCTTTTAGCCGTACAACAGTTTTGCCTTCTTTAGCTTTATCCACTAACAGTTGATTAATATCTTCCTGCCGCATGGTATGATCGCTAGAGGCTTTACCCACATAAATAAGCTCCACATCAGGCCGGGCTGTGGATAACAGGCGGTCATCTGCTAAGCGATCATACACAATGGTATCCGCGATTTGTATATATTCAAGGGCTCTGACACTAATTAGTTTATAATCTCCAGGCCCTGCTCCTACTAAATAAACCATCCCTTGTTTCATGATTTCATCCTCCAATTAGGCTACAATTTACGATAACTCTTGTAAAATTTCTCGTCCGCCGGCAGCGAGCATGGTCTGGGCTAATGAGCGTCCAAGTTCAATTCCTGCTGAGGCCTGCCCACTGATGGTCTGACGCAGGTATTGTTTTCCATCTACTGATAAAATTACAGCTTCTAATATTAATAACTCCTGCTTGATATAACCATAGACTCCAATGGGAATCTGGCAACCACCTTCGACTTCAGCCAAATAAGAACGTTCAGCCTCTACAGCCCAGCGCGTCCCTTGGTGGTTGAGAAATTCAAGCATCGTACGAACTTCTCCATCATCGGTGCGGGCTTCGAGGGCGAGGGCTCCTTGTCCTACGGCAGGTAAACAAATATCATTGGGCAGGATTTGGGTAATTAAATGCTGCCAGCCTAAGCGTTTGAGTCCGGCCGCAGCTAAGATGATCCCATCCAAGTCCTCAGTAGTCATCTTCTTGAGCCTTGTGTCAAGATTACCTCGTAGATCGCTAATCACCAAATCAGGCCGATATTTAAGTAACTGGGCCCTACGCCTGAGGCTGGAAGTCCCGATTTTAGCACCTTGTGGCAGATTATCAATTGTGCCATACTTAGGGCTCACCAAGGCATCACCAGGGTCAACTCGTTCTGTAATAGCCGCCAGCAGTAAACCTGGTGGCAACTGAGTAGGCATATCTTTAAGACTATGTACTGCCAAATCAATTTCACCGCTCAGCATTGCTGTTTCGATTTCTTTCGTAAACAACCCTTTTCCACCAATTTTCGCCAACGGCACGTCCAGGATTTTATCACCCGTAGTCATAATGTGCAATAAACTTACATCCATTTCAGGATATTCAGTCCGAATACACTCCGCAATATAATTAGCCTGCCATAGGGCCAGTTTACTGCTTCGCGTACCGATAATTAATTTCTTTTTTTTCACGATTTCTGCCCTCTCCTATTACATCCAGTTTAAATAAATCACGTATTGCATCAAGATAAAACTCCTCATCTTGGTTACAGGCGGCCTGATTGATACATACCATGGGATCACGTAACATTTTGCGCATAATCATCTTTGACATATTTTCTATAGCTTTACGCTCATCAGCATTAATATCTGTTAGTTTCGGCAACGCTCTTTTAAACTCTCGTTGCCGAATTTGTTCAGCTTTATCAGTCATCCGCGCCATAATAGGCCGCAGGGATAAATAGCGGAACTTAAGTAACAGTTCATCTAATTCCTTATTAATTATTTTCTCCGCCAGCAAGGCTTCTTTTTCTCTGAAACGAACATTGAATTCAACAACAGCTTCCAAATCATCAATATTATATAAACTAGCCCCATTAATCGCGGCCACTTCAGGTTCAACATCTCTCGGTACAGCAATATCAATAATAATAATCGGACGCCCCTCACGTTTTGGCATAAGATGTGCTACATCCCAGGTTCTGATAATATAATGTGGTGCACCTGTGGAAGTGATAATAATATCGGCGTCCACAGCACTTTGCATAAAACTTTCAAAGGGTACAGCAATGCCCTGGAATTTTTGCGCCAATTCTACGGCTCGTTCATATCTACGATTGGAAACAAATACGGTTTTTACGCCCTTTTCTACTAAATGCCGTGCTGTTAGTTCTCCCATTTGTCCTGCCCCTAAAAGAAGTACATTGGACTTGGACAAATCGCCAAAGACCTTTTTCGCCAGTTCCACCGCTGCATAACTGACCGATACTGTACTGTGAGCGATTCTGGTTTCTGTTCGAACTTTTTTGCCAACAGCAATGGTGCGGTTAAATAAGGTATTGAGCACAGTGCTTGTCGTACCAACATCACGAGCAATGGAATATGCTTTTTTGACTTGACTGAGAATTTGTCCTTCACCAATAATAAGTGAATCAAGACTTGCTGCTACCCGAAACAAATGCCTGATACAATCCTCTTCAGTATAAAAGAAGAAGTCTTCAATATTGAGAGGGGTTGCTGACATGCGCTGCAGAAACTGTTGCATGACTTGTAACCCATCCTCAGCATCATCTACTACGGCGTACATTTCCGTACGGTTACAGGTCGATACCAGTACACATTCACTAATTTCTTCATATTCATGAAGATGATTAAGAGCCTTTTTGATCTGATCTTCTGGAAACGTAAAGCACTCCCGTACATCCACCGATGCCGTCTTATGATTGAGTCCTAAAACAACCAATTGCATTATTAATCTTAGCCTCCGCCTCTTTTATCTTGCCGTCTTTTAACAAGTTAATTACTTCCGGGTCTATCGTTTGCCGCCAAAAAATTTCACGTTCTTTTGGTGACTGCATATTTTTTTTCATTTTAGTCCGCGCCTCAGCAACCAGATCAAGGTATGTACCATATTCCGGGCCATAGCGTTCTGCCAGCTCAATACCTAGCCTTTTTGCCAGTGCTGGACTTTTTCCCCCAGTAGATATGGTAATCAATAGATCACCATGGCTTATTTGGGCTGGCACATTAAAATTACCCAATTCAGGTGCGTCTGCCACGTTGACAAGGGCTCCCGTCTGACTTGCCTCCTCGGCAACCAACTTGTTCACCCCACAATTATTAGTCGCACAAATGACAATAAAAGAGCCAGCAACATCACCAACTTGATAAGTGCGGGCAACATGAATAACTCTCTTTTCCTTAATCAGTTCTGTCAATTTTTGTGTAACCTCTGGACTAAGCACAGTAACACAGGCTCCTGCAGCCAAAAGGCCTACCACCTTGCGCTCAGCTACACCGCCGCCGCCAACAACAAGACAAGATCGATTATTAATTTGCAGGTTCACTGGATAGAGTGGCACTTTTTTCACTTCCTTTATATATTAGCATATTTCGCACTACAAATGTAATATTCCTCTATTATCTGATTATTTTCTTGTCCCCAAATAACCCTCTAAGATTTTTCGTGCTACAGGTGCCGCTGATACGCTACCGTCACCACCCTCTTCCACAAGGACGGATACCACGATTTCAGGCTTATCGGCCGGAGCGTAACAAGAAAACCAAGAATGAACAGTACCATTCCCAGTTTCAGCCGAACCTGTCTTGCCGGCTATGGTCGGATTAAATCCTTGGAATATGGTTGATGCTGTCCCCTTTGTTGTTACAGCTACAAGACCGCTCTGGATAATGCTCCAAACTTCCGGCTTTAGATAGATAGTATGCAGAACTTCTGGACTGTATTTTTGAGTGATTGTTCCATCATCTGTTATGACTCTATCCACCAACATAGGGCGGTAAATTATCCCATTATTAGCCACAGCCATAAGTAACATGGCCTGTTGCAGAGGTGTAACTAGATAATAGCCCTGGCCAATGGCGGCAATAATGGTTTCCCCCGGATACCACTCTTCAGCATAAGTAGACAGCTTCCAACTCTCTGTAGGCACAATACCTTTTTCTTCCCCCTCCAACTTTATTCCCGTAGTTTGCCCTAGGCCAAAAGTCAATGCGTAACTAGCCAAATTATCCACCCCCATACGGTGACCTAGTTCATAAAAAACCGGGTCGCTTGACCAACAAATGGCATCTACAAGGGTTAACTTGCCTAAACCTTTAGGCTCCCAGCCATAAAAATTCCAGCCATTGAGAGAATAAACGCCTTTATCATCAAATACCTCATTTGCCGTTACATACCCCATATCCAGGGCCGCCGCTGCTGTAATAATCTTAAATACCGACCCTGGCGGATAGGTATTTTGAATGGTTTTATTAGCAAGTGGGTGATTTTGATCATTGATCAGCTTATTCCAGTTGAGATTATTAATACCACTAGCAAAAATATTAGGATCAAAATCAGGCAAACTAACCATAGCGAGCACGGCACCGCTATGCACATCAAGTACAACCACGCTTCCCCCCTTAGCTGGCTCCCCAATCGTGCGGGTGAAAACAATCTGATCGGCGAGGGCATTTTGTGCAATTTTTTGCAAGTTGCCATCAAGAGTAAGGACTAAACCACGCCCGGCTACAGCCGGTTTTTCACCAATGATTTGGACCTCTTCCCCCAATGCATTAACTTCGACCTGCAGTCCACCATCTTTGCCTCTGAGCACATCTTCCCAGTCACGTTCCAAGCCATCTTTACCGATAAAATCATTAGGATTATATCCCTGCTCTTTACGCTCTGCATACTCGATCTCGTTAATACTCCCCACATAACCAAAAACATGAGCCGCCAGTTCCTTATATACATACTGCCTCACTGGTACGGCTTCAATAATCACCCCTGGCAAATAATATTTATGTTCTTGAATTTTTGCGAGCATCATCTGATCAGCATCCCGTTTAAGACGGATGGGAGTATAAATAAAATCCTCACCATCTTTTAGCATTTTCTCAATTTCTTCAGGTCTAAGTCCGATAATGTCCGCTAAAATAGGAGTCTCATTGCGAGGATTGATATATTCTGAGAGGATAATGGAAATGGCAAAACTAGGCCGATTGCTCACCAGCAATGCCCCGTTGCGGTCATAGATAGTGCCCCGCGGTGCTTGTGCTGTCAGCTGACGAATTCGATTTTCTTCAGCTATTTTTTTATACTGAGGTCCCTGTACCAGTTGCATCCAAGCTAGGCGAGTTACCAAAAATATCAGTATGGTAACAATAATACCTGTCATAATATTGATTCTACGAACTTGTTCTAGCTTCCACATCATAAAACTCCTTTTCTAAACTTCACCACTTTCTACAGAATCAATGAGTTAAGATAGGTCCTAATAGCAAGATAGACTTGACATTCTTTACTGCAACTTATATCAATAGTATCCCGCAAATATGCAAAAAAAATAGCCCTAATGGGCTATTTTAAGGAATTACTATTTACTTACATAATCTTTACCAATAACTACAACTGCATCTGTACTCTTACTATCATCATTGGTCACATTCATGGAATACTTAAATGGTAACCCGGTTAATTTGTTAACAACTCCACTATCCGTAGTGTTGGTAACAATCACCGTATTCTTATAAGCATTGGTCACATTCGTCACATTTGTCACTTCAATTCCTTGACCACGCAACATACTTGCAATTTTATCTCCGGCCTCCGGCGTGCCACTGGCATTGACCACTTCCACGCGGACTTTACCAGAAGAGGTATTTTTAGTAGTGGCTTTACTAGAATCATTGGCATTATTTCCAGTCCTATCTTCTATTTTAGGCTTATCCGGAACAGTTGCCGCTTTGGGCGTCTGTACTGGCTTTGGCTTGTCAATAATTTTCATTTCTTTCGGCAGAGAACTTTCATATTCAGTAGCTTCACGTTGGGTCACTGCTAAATATTTATCTTCTATGGCCACACCCAAGGTCTGAGCCACATGCCGACGCAATGCTACCAAATCAGGTAACCAATAACTTATATCATCAATATAGGCTGGTTTACCCGGCACCATATCAGTCTTTAAACCATTTTTCGAAGCATCGTTTAATATTTTAGCAAGATTCAACATTTCAGTGGTAGACATATCACTTTTCACAACGCTACTGACTTCTCTAATAATAGCAGGTATTTTCGTAAGAACTGACGGACTGGCCACTTCACTTAGCACCGCCTTAAGAAATTTCTGTTGACGTGCTACCCGACCAATATCCCCTTCTTCATCCCGATACCGTACATATTGGATGGCTGTACGACCGTCCATATGTTGTACACCTGGCCTTAAGTCGATAACTAGACCACCATCATCATCATAGGGATCATTATAATACATCCGTTTTTCAACATCAATTGTCACGCCCCCCATAGCGTCAATAATTTTTTTAAACCCAGCAACATTAATGACAATATGATGATCAATTTTAATTCCGAGTAAACTTTCAACGGCTTGTTGTGATAATTTTTCTCCACCATAGGCATAGGCAGCATTAATTTTATCCCAACCATTCCCTGGAATTTTCACCCTAGTATCCCGTGGTATAGACAACATGGCCACTTCTTTTGTTTTTTGATCAACAGTCATTACAAATAACGTATCAGAACGTCCCACATCATCACTGCGTGAATCTACACCCATGACCATAATGTTAACCTTATTTTCGGGCGATACGATACTGCCAGTTTCTTTAGTTTTCCCAGAAACTCCCCCACCAAACCAGTAATAAGCTGCGGTGGCTACTGCAAGTACTGCTAGTACCGTTAGTAAAATACCTACCATAGCAAAGCCACGATTTACCTTGCCACTTTTTCGTCTACTCAATCGTTCTTCCAGTCGTGTCATAAAATGCACCACCTCTCTAGTACCTGATAACCCTATATCACTTCAAGTATTAAAATTCAATACCAATAAAACTCAATAAATAAGCCCCCATCTTGGGAGGCTTATTGTACAGTATAGCAAAGTATGACACGATCAGTCAAGATTTTTATCAACTTTATCTAAATACATCCATAGTTTCCCTACAACTAAGCCTTTTCTAAAATAGCCGTAAAACCTTCCTCATCAACCGCTTCTTTGATTTGTTCTAATGTGGTTTTTCCTGTATCGACCTGGACGCTCAATGTTTTTGTTGCCAAATCCACTTCTGCTGCTGCCACGCCAGCTAATGCTATGGTTGCTTTTTCTACAGCGCTTTTACAATGCCCGCAACTCATGCCTTCAACAATAATACTATGTTTTTCAATATTGCTCCCCATTTACAGCACCTCCAACTAATAATATAAATAGTATTCTCTCCATAACAGAAAATACCTGCCCAAAACGATCGGCAGGTATTTTCTAGCAGAAGATTCCCCTATTTTACTCACTGCTGTTTAGGAAATTTACTATCAATCAATGGCCATATTTCAGGTTGTTCTTGGCCTAAACGCCATAATGCAATTCCAGCGGGATTATATTTGGCAATGACGTCTAACTTGGCGGCTATACTCTTATCATTTTCCAACCATACCTCATGATCACCGTATTTAAAATAAGGTGCTTGGGAAGTTTCATCATACATAATTTTAGCACCATTTTTTTCCGCCCGCGTAATGGCGTCAACATAAGTTATGGTTTCCCCATCCTTACCAACTACCCAATCATAACCATAAAGACCCACACCAATCAGTACCTTATGAGGCCCACCGCAGTTATCAATTGCATATTTTATATTTTTTTCATACCAATCAATTGCTGCAATCGCCCCTGGTTTGGATGTGGACCAATGATGATCGTAAGTCATGATTTGCAAAAAATCAGCATTTTTCGCCAATTCAGGATAATTATATGCCCCGGAAACGTCCTCTGATACATCTACTTGGGGAAATACTGAGATGATTAGCGTTTTGTTCATACCTTTCATCTTAGGATATAACTCTGCCATAAAAGCCGTTAAATCATCCCGATGCTTAGGTGCTAACAGCTCAAAGTCGATATTTACACCATCATACTGTTTTTCTTGCACTAATTTTACGATAGAGTCGATAACTTTGCTGCGAATAGCAGGATCCCCTAAGACTTGTTCTGTTGAGCCAGTCTTGTTGGTTATTAAAGGATATACCTTCAGTCCTAAGTCTCTGGCGGCATCAGATACTACTTGACTTTCCTTGGATTCTAAAGTACCATCTTTAGTAGCTCGATACCAAAATGGACCAACACCTGACATACTCTTGCCAAAAGCTTTCATACTCGGAAGAGAACCCGTATTATCGGGTGTACCTGGCCAAGGATTTTCATAATAACCAATAACCATCCTTGGTGGCATAACAACATTTCCAGGCGCACCAGGAGGAACTGGTGTTTCTGCTGAACCTAACACGTCCGGCAGGGGCTTAGGCGCCGGTTTATTGCCACAACCACCTAACAGCAAGACTGCCGTTATCAAAAAAATTATTAGCACAATACTCGTTAAAAGTTTTGAATAACGCACAATTGTCACCCTTTCCTCAATACTCTAATCAGAACAGTCCCAAAAACAAAGTTTTAACTATAAACTTGCTTTTTCTGTTCTTGCTCATAGTATTGACGGTGGTAATTTTATTATACAAAAAAACAAACTTAATAAAATTGACTTTTCAGCTCTATATTTTTTTAAACGCATGATACCAGCCGAAAATGTTCAGAATATTACGGATATGATAGCCCTTTACTTCCCATGCCTATCTATAGCCCTATAATAGCTTTTTTACCCTAAAAATCCATTAAAGCTTTTTATAGTATAATGTTATAATGTGTGCAAGTCACTTTGATTTTAGCGTTAAAGGGAGAGTGTTGATAATTGAAAGATGATACAATCATAAAACCCATGCCTCCTCTCAATGGTTATGCAGTAAAAGTAATTGAAGATGCTCTTGACAAATCTCCTAGTAAAATCATTTGTATTGAAATCAACCATACTATTTACCAGCTTTCTCGTGCCGGTCGTTGGTTTAAATTTTCCTTACTTACCAAAAAACACACCGTAAAACGTTCTACTATATTTCAGACCATTACTGAAATATACAATCAAGCTATGCATGGACAAACCTGGCGCATTGCTGAAATGACTTAAGAAAGTAAAGCCCTCTTCATTGAAGAGGGCTTTTTTTTAATACTTCTTTCTCGTAAGGCGACTAAGGCGTCTACCTTCCCTGTGGCTCGGCAGACGCCAAGTTTTCTTTACGGAACCAGAAATTATACAATTTCTGATTCCAAGTAAGGCAACTAAGGCTTCGACCTTCGCTGCGACTCGATTGAAACCAAGTTTTCTTTACGGAACCAGAAATTATACAATTTCTGATTCCAAGTAAGGCAACTAAGGCTTCGACCTTCGCTGCGGCTCGGTTGAAACCAAGTTTTCTTTATAAATTTTTAAAAAATTATGTAAAACTTGGGCTGTCAATCCCCAGATAACATGTTGATTATATTTGTAGAACAACACTTCATAGTTTTTGCGGCTTTTCCACTTATCTGAATACCCAGGTAGTAACTCAAAGGGAAAATCAGCTAACGGCCTGGTGCATCTTTCCATCTGGCCAATGATAGGTTTAACTCCCAATAGGAACTCCAATGGCACCGTAAATATTTCAGAGACCTCATCCTGGCTAGGCTTAATCAGATGAGTATCCGTAATATAAGCAACACAAGGGTATAATCTTACCCCTATGGGACTAACCACTTCATATAATGATCCTAAAACTTGAATTTGCCCCATTGCCAAGCCTAGTTCTTCTGCCGTTTCGCGTACTGCAGCTGACAGAGGACTGTCGTCAGTCGCTTCAATACGGCCACCGGGAAAACAAATTTCTCCTGGCTGCCAGGCTAAATGAGGCGAACGCACTTCAAATAATACTGCCAATTGGTCATTTTCCCATATAATTGGAATGAGTACTGCCGCATTGAAATACTGATTATAACTATCCTTACTGTCTAGACCTGCGCTTAAAGCCACTGACAGTTTTTTATATAGATCCTCCACTTTCCTTCTCCTTCCCTTCCCGTTGTAGCTAAACTTAACGGCCACCAAATCCCAGTTATTTCTGCTCCGACTGGGAAGTTATTTCTATTTTTCCTTCTAGACCGGGTGTCGTAATCACTTTTCCATCCATCGTGACAATGACGGCCTCAGTATCAGGAAACTGCTGTAATAATTGCAACCCTTTTTCAACGCCGAGTACGAAAATAGGTTTACTCAAAATATCGCCATAAGTTGAACTATTATTAACGATGGTTACACTGGCTACTTCTCGTGGTTGCCACCCCGTCCGCGGATCAAGAATATGTGAATATCGTATACCGTCTTTAAGAATAAACCGTTGGTAATCACCCGATGTTTCCATGGTATCCCACTGAGTCAAAGCCAATTTGGCGCTAATTCCATCTGACTGCCTAGGATCTTGCACGCCAATCCGCCACGGCTTGCCATCAGGTTTGTTGCCAATGACCCGTACATCCCCTCCCGCATTAACCAAGGCGGATGTAATACCCTTAGCCTTCATCACCTCAATGGCCTTATCCGTAGCATATCCCTTAGCAATTCCTCCTAAATCAAGCATCATACCCATCTTGGGTAAATAGATAGTATTCCTAGCAGTATCCACTTCAACCAAATGATAATTTACCAAAGGAAGCACCTTGTCAATCTCAACCTGACTTGGTACATACTCACCCTTATGACCGATTCCCCATAACTGAGTGAGCGGACCAATGGTTATATCAAAAGAATCGCCCAATTTATCAGATACTTCCTGGGAAAAGATAATAATATTGACTAAATCAGGATCCACAATCACCTTCTCTTTTCCAGCCATTTGATTGACCTTCGAGAGTTGACTATTCTCATCAAAATTATTGGTCAGAGTATGCAGTCGCTGAAACTCAGCGAATGCGGCCTTGACCCCTTCTTCTGCATCTGGCCCATATGCGGTAATTTCAATAATTGTATCCATTAAAAATTGTGTTTCCTTATAAGGTTTTGGCGCAAATAAGCTATTACTAAAACAGCCTGAAACCAATAATGTTGTCAATAATAACGTCACTAGCAATAATAAAGATAAACGTTTGTGCATAAAAACTCCTTTGTAATACTCTTTCATGTATTATATGGCATAATATTCAACTATACAATCTCATTTTTTTCTTAGCTTATATATAATACACTAAATATTCTTAATGTCAATCCTTCAGGATGTAAATAAGGAATTGTCCCATTTATTATGATTAATCTCTTCTTTTCTACACTTTTAGGTATTTAAAATAAGCAAAAAAGCACTCATAAATGAGTGCTTTTTAGCTTAACCAGCAACTACCTATCCTCCCAGCCCGTTTCCAAGCAAGTACTTTCGGCGTTTATGGGCTTAACTACTGTGTTCGGTATGGGAACAGGTGGGACCCCATAGCTATCGCTACTGGATTTAGAAGTACATATTTTCATATGTTCCTTCAAAACTTAACAGAAGAAAGCGTGTAAATTAGGATGAATGATCGTTAGCACGTAGTGCTAACTAAATTAAGTCAAGCCCTCGACCTATTAGTACCAGTCAGCTGAGTATATTACTACACTTACACACCTGGCCTATCAACCTTGTGATCTACAAGGGGTCTTACTTCTTACGAATGAGAGATCTCATCTTAA
>Ga0209123_1001603_pt1 | contig 21712 bp, 16 predicted proteins | sample BarGraIncu00431A_FD_184500 | JGI IMG/M metagenome (GOLD analysis project Ga0209123, IMG submission 184500) | Arctic peat soil microbial communities from Barrow, Alaska, USA - Barrow Graham LP Incubations 004-31A (SPAdes) (version 2) | ecosystem: Environmental > Terrestrial > Soil > Wetlands >... | reverse complement strand
GATCATTGGTCCTTGAAATTCTTCTTTTATATAGGCATCAATACCAATATTCTGAAGTTTTAGCCGTAATAGGTTATTGTTTGCTAGGTAACGTTTATACCTAGCAAACACTCCACCCTCGAAAGCTAGTTCGTCAAGGGCCTTGGAAAACGCTGCTACAACATGAGTTGGTGATGTAAATCGCCACTTACCATCTTGATCCATATGCTGCCATTGATCATACAAATCAAAGGACAAACTTCTTGCGTTACCTTTACAAGCGATAAGTTTTTCAATTTTAGCCAGGATAAAACAAAACCCTGGCACACCCTGAATACATTTATTGGCACTGCTGATTAGATAATCAATATCCAGTTGCTGAACAGGTATCTCCATTCCACCAAAACTACTCATGGCATCCACAATCAGTATTTTTCCATACTCCTTAGCAACAGTAGCAATATCTTCCAGGGGATTTAAGATGCCTGTTGTTGTTTCACAATGTACCATTGCCATATGAGTAATGGTCGGATCACTGTCAAGTATCATTTTAATTTGTTGGACATCTGGAATTTTATAATAAGGAACGCTATGAACAACATAATGAATACCAATATAGTTCGCCATCGAGACCATTCGTTCACCATACGCTCCGTTTGTAATGATTAAGCATTTGTCTTCTGGCTTTATGGCTGTAGTTAATACAGCTTCCACACCAAAACTTCCACTGCCCTGCAGTAGCACAACAGAGTATACTTCGGGAGATACTACTGCTATCTCCAGAAGCTGAGTCCTTATCTTTTGAGTGATTTGTTTATATTCATCATCCCAAGTGCAACGATCAAAGAGCATCTCTTCTTTCACCAGCCGCGACGTTGTCAAAGGACCTGGGGTTAAAAGCTTATAGTAATTCATATCACTTATCCCTTCCATTATGTGATGTTATTTTGCCCCTTTAAAAAACTCTTGATGTTTTTCAAGAAGTTCTACTGTTAATGGTAAAGCAAACAATTTTGGATTACTAGGTTTATTGAGGTCAGTTACGGTCTCGCCTTGATACAAAGCTACAGGATAATTTTTAATCAGTTCAGGTCTTGCCTTGGTAATGATGACTTTTGCCATTTCCATAGCAAGTTGGGTTGTAGCCGCGTCTGCTTTGTTAACTACGGCAATTGATTCTGTCAGAGAGTAATTGCCTTCGATAGGGTCAATATAATCGATTAATTTTCCAGCGGCCTTATCTGCCACGGCTTGATGACGAAGTCCAAACCCTGCTGCCACTTCTCCCACTCTGACTTTCTTGATCGGGCCTGAACCGGAAGCCTCAATATGTGGACCACAATTTTCAATCAGCTTATGCAAAACAACCTTACCTTCTACTTCGCCATACTGGCTAATAATGGCCTGCATTAACAACCATGCTGTTGATGAATTCATAATATTAGGAATAGAAACTAACCCCTTATATTCATCCCTCGTTAAATCTTTGATAGATGTTGGCATCGGCAAGTTTTTTTCCTTGATGACCTGAGTATTTACAAATATGGCACCTGTATTAGCGAGTATAGGAGCATAATAAGCTGGATATTTTGCTAACGCATTTGTTGTAAAATTCAAATCTACAAACATATGATGTTTTTGCTGAGCACTATCCATGAAATAAGAACTCATGGTTACGAGATTCGCCTCAATTTTATCTCCTTCAACCATAAGTTTGCCACCAAGTTCAGAGGTACCCATGGTTTGTAGCACATATTTCCCTTCATAGCCAGCCGTATTCAGACTATTTTGCATGGCTTCTACTGCTTCCTTATCAGCATTAGTATAAATAACAACTTTCTGGGCACTTTTACCAGAATTGGTAGTATTACTAGCACACCCTACTACACCAATTAACAGGGACAATAATAGAACACAAAGGCTCAAGTTTTTTACTATTTTTTTCATACTATAATCTCTCCCTTTTTTAAGTTCTCTCTATCTTTTCATCCACCTCTAGCGCGTGGATGATAATCTTTTATTGGCAAGATCACAACAAATTTTGATACTTATGTTGGTAACAAAGATGACTATAGATAAGACGAATATTTCATTAAAATTCGCAAAATGCTGAAGTTCTTTTATTTTGCTAGTTACAACGGATGTTCTGGCTGTAACCAAAAAAATAATTCCACTAATGGTAACCATTGCATTGATAAAATAGTAGCCAAACATTTCGACGATGGTATGGATAGAATTTGGGATAATAACCCTGATGATGGTCTGAGTCCAGGTATCACCCATCAATTCCCCCGTTGTTTCCCAGGCTGCATTCAATTTAGAAAGAGAGTTTTTGGCCATTAGATAAGGTGTTGTAAAAAAATGTACCACGTTGCAAATAATAATAATGCTAAACGTTCCTTTTAAATCGCTGCCATTAAAAAGCAGTAAATAAGCAAGTCCTAAGACCATCCCTGGCACAGTATTGGTTATCATGGAGAAAATATCAACACCTATTTTCCACCGTCTACTCAGGGTTGTACGGACGTTGATGATGGCTGCACTATAGGAAATAAGTGTTCCCAGGAGGGCCGAAATAACAGCCACAAAAATTGAATTTTCGTATACATCAACAATCATTCTCGAGAACAGAGCGTCCTGAAAAAACTGGGTAGTAAAACTCATATCATAGGGAAAATTTTTAGCAAATGGTGCAATAAACATAACGACGAAAATAGATGTCACGGCCACTACAGTAGAAATAGATAAACAAGCAAAACTTATATCCCGCACTCTGTTGTTCGGTAACTCCGTTAAGGTAAAGGTATCATAATGGAAATTAAATTTTTCCAGATAATTAAGTAACAAAATACCAAAGATGGCAGGTATCAGCATCAGTATGGCGATGACAGAACCACTATTAAAGTTTGGTATGGATCCAAGCATGACCTGATACAACTGGGTTGCAATAACACTATATGTCCCCCCCACTGAAGCAGGAATGCCAAAATCTGTGAAACTCAGGATAAAAGCTAAGACAAAGGTTCCTCCTAAAGTGCCAATCAATGGGCGCAGAATGGTATTGGTAAAATTTCTAAAAACCCCATCACCCATTAGTGTTGAAACAATAATAAATTTCTTATCAATGTAGCCAAAAGAATTGTTTAAGAGCAGAAAGGCCGAAGGTAAAGTATAAATCACATAACCGATTAACAGCCCATTAAAACCATAGATTTGAAATAACTCTCTGTCAAAAAACTTGGTTAACAATCCTTGTTTACCAAAGGAATAGATAATGGCAAATCCATAGGTTATGGTCGGCAACAGCATGGGTACATAAATTCCGACTCTTATTATCGTTTTTAGCGGCCACCATATTTTTGTACAATTGACGGCATAGGCTAGAATAAAGGCCACAACTGTTGTGATCATTGCGGCAGCAATGGACACTTGTACACTATTTCTTATGGCTATTAAAATATCCTTATCACAAATTACAGCAATATAATTAGTAAAGCCGAGTCCCTGTCCTGTTTTAACTGAATTGGCCAGCAGTGTCAGTAACGGCGCGAACAGAAAGGCCACAAAAAATAGTGTAATAGCGATAAAAATAATATTTGCTTCTGGTTTTTTCTTACACATGACATTCTTTAAATAAATTATAAATATTATCTCTTTTGATTTTCAGCTGACGCAATATAAATTCCTCGACAAAATTATTGCTGGGTTGATGAACCACTTGCTGCGGTGTACCATATTGAGAAACAATACCCTTATCAATAATGAGCACTTTATCAGACATAGTCAGTGCTTCCTCTGGATCATGCGTTACGATAATCGTAGTCAATTTATACTCTTGGGCAATGGCTTTAATTCTATCCTTAATCGTTTCCTTGATAACGCCATCAAGGGCACTTAGAGGCTCATCCAAGAGGAGTATTTTAGGTTTTGTTGCCAGTGTGCGGGCTAGGGCCACTCTCTGTTTTTGCCCGCCTGAAAGCTGATCAATTCTTTTTGACAAATGAGGTCCGAGTTCCAAAAAATCGATAAGCCCATCCACTTCTTGTTTGCTGACTAAATCAGGTTTATTTCGCAGGCCATATATGATATTTTTGTAAGCACTCAAATTAGGAAACAGTGCATAATCTTGAAAAACAATATTAAACCCTCGCTCCTTCATTGGTACCTTACTAATATCAATACCTTCAAACAGAATGGTACCACTGTCCATTGGCGTCAAACCTAAGATGATATTAAGTAATGTGGTTTTACCGCTACCACTCGTTCCTAACATGGAAACAATCTCACCCTTTTGTATTACAAGGTTGATTCCATCTAACACCATTTTTTTATCGAATTGCTTCCGTATGTTCCTTAATTCCAGCACAGCATTCACCACCCCTAATGTTTTTAGCAACATCTTCATTACTGTTTCAGTATACATATTTTCAGGCATATCAATGTTATGACAGCGTTAAGTTTTTGTTAACATCTCAAAATTAATGACAATATTATCACCACCTTTTTACTGTATATTGACGATATTATGACAATATCGTTATCACAATCTCACTATTTCTTAAGTGTTTATTTAATAATCTCTTGAATATAGTCATATTTTGCGATAAACTCTTTCTAGCATAGTTAAAAAAATATGACTTGTGATAGGATGATCGTATGTTACCAAGTGAAAGGCAAAAAAAAATAGTGGAGCTATTAGCAGAGAAAGATGTTATTACCATTGCTGAATTCATGCTCACCTTTAATATTTCCATAGAAACAGTACGGAGAGATCTAGCTATTTTGGAGAAGCAAGGTAGCATTCAAAAAATATATGGCGGGGCCAAAATTAAAGCTGTAACTTTTGGTGAACCAACTATGGAAAACAGAATGATCAATCGACTGTTACAAAAAGATGCCATCGGCAGAAAATGTAGTGAATTTATTCATGATGGCGATTGTATTTTTATTGATAGTGGCTCCACCACTTATCATATCGCAAAGCACCTTACAAATAAAAAAAATCTTACAATCATCACGAGCTCAATTCCTGTTGTGAATGAGCTAATGAATACCGATTTTGAGATTATTATCATTGGAGGAAAGATCAGGCACAATGAACGTTCCGTCGTTACCTATGATTATATTTTTAACTTTTCTCAACTAAACATTCAAAAGAGTTTTATTTGTGCTGGGGGTATCACCGTGGAAAATGGTATTTCTGATTTTAACATGCAAGAAGCTGTGACCCGAAAAACAATTATTGAACGATCAAAAGAAGTATTCGTAGCAGCAGATAGTAGTAAATTTCATAAGGATGTAACCATAAATATAGCGCCTTTGAGCAAAATCAGCTATCTGATCACTGACTCACACTTAGATAAAAATACTGTCAATCGTTTTAAGAAAACGAAAACTACTCTGTTTTTGGCTGAAGACTAAAAGAAGCACCAACACTACACATTCTTAAAATAATAGAATGACGTCCACAAAGCATCTCTAATCCTACCAGGAAAATTGGTCAAAATTAGGGGATACCTCTATTCGGTATCCCCTAAGCGACTTCATTATTATGATGTCACGATATACCACCCATCCCTTCATACAAATTACTAAACCCGAAATTTACTGACAGTTTCCTGGAGGTCCTGGGCCATCTTTGCAAGACTCTGGCTAGAAGAGGCGATTTCTTCCATAGATGCCGATTGTTCCTCGGTAGCGGCCGATACCGTCTGTGCTTCACCCGCCGCATTTTTGCTGAGCCCATCAATTTCTTTCACAGAGGTTATAATTTGCTGACTGCCACTTTCCATCTGCTGAAGTGCAGCGGAAATTTCCTTCACTTGGTTGGATACGTCCGTTACCAGCGCCGCTATTTCCCCAAATGCATGGCCTGCATTCGTCACGACCTCTGTCCCGATTTTAACCTCCCGGGTGCCTTCACTCATAGCAACAACGGCGTTATCCGTGTCCCCTTGAATTTCACTAATTAACGTAGCTATTTTCTTCGCCGCATCTTGTGATTGTTCCGCAAGTTTACGGACTTCTTCCGCTACTACGGCAAAGCCACGTCCTTGTTCTCCAGCTCTTGCGGCCTCAATAGCAGCATTGAGTGCCAACAAATTTGTCTGTCCAGCAATTCCTGAGATAGTGTCTACAATCTCCCCAATTTCCTTAGACCGCGTGCCTAGAGTTGTAACTACTTGCGCCGAATGATTGACTGTCTGTTCGATCTTGGTCATTTGGTTGACAGCTTTTTCTACAGATTTGCCGCCTTCTTGTGCCATTACGGCAGCTTTGGCTGACTGACCAGCTACGAGATTGCTATTGTTAGCCACTTGCTGGAGACTTGCCGTCATTTGCTCCACGACTGCTGATGTTTCATTAATAGCATTAACTTGCTTTTCCGCACCGGTTGCCACTTCGCTGATGGATGCCGCTACTTGGTTTGACGCCTGAGCTGATTGTTCGGCACTTGCCGTTAATTCTTCAGATGAGGCTGCAACTTGTTCCGCATTTTTCTGTACTTGCTGAATTAAGCTTTTCAAGTTGGACCCCATTTTATTAAAAGCCGCCGATAGTTGTCCCACCTCATCAGCGGAAGATACGACCACACTCTGCGTAAGGTCACCTTCCGCCATCTTGTTTGCCGCTCCCACCAGGGAAATAATAGGATTAATCATCCGAGCCGCGATAAAGTACATAAATATTCCGCCTAGTAACACGGCGATAACGGCGATGAGAATAGCCTGGTTCCTTATCTCACCGATTCTTGCCAAAGCCTCCTCCCTAGGCAACGCTGTACCTACCACCCAAGAGGTCCCTGGAACAAGTATACATCCGGCATATCTCATACTGCCATTGAATTCATACTCCTTTACCCCTTTCTTGCCAGCAAGCGCCGCTTTCGCTAACTCAACAAGTGCCGGACTCTTATCATTACCCAAAACGTTCTCCTTCATGGCAACTTGTTCATTAGGGTGTATGAAAAAAATGCCTGATTTTCCGAATGCGTAAGTATAACCTTCTTTGCCAAATTTTCGGTTCAGGATATAATTAGTAATGCCGTCTATCTGAATTCCTGCGGCCAAATAACCTATACTCTGCCCCTGATCTCCTTTGACCGGAGTTATCGTCACAGCCACCAGTTTACCGGAGAATGGTGAAACAACTGGATCTCCAGATACTACCATGTCTTTTTTTTCTAAAACTTCCTTGAAATATCCTCTATCAGCAACTGAGCCCGCTTTCCCGTCAGCCCCTATGTAATTACCGCTTAAATCGATAAAAAGCAAATTTTCCATTGTAGGCATTGACTTTTTCATCTCTGCCAATCTGGAAACCACAATATTGGCATCGTTGGATTTGAGTTTATCGTCCATAGCGATGAATGCGACTACTGCTTTCATGGCCGCCACTTCCTTGCCAATACCCTCTGCAGCCGTTTCCGCATTGGCTAACATGCTCTCCTCGATTTTCTCATTAAGAGCCATCTGACTACTTCTCAAATTAAAAAAGCTTGCCACTCCAATGGAAATGGCCAATATTAGGCATGCGAAAATAATTAATTTGGTCTTGATGCTTTTTGTAGAACTTTTCATTACCTTAGCCGCTTTAAACATTTTACAAACTTCCTTTACAAATAAAATTATTAAATATACATTCTAATAGTAGCTGTCATAACGCTGGTTGATAATTTTAGATCTTATCGTCTGCTTTATAGTGCGCCGTTTGAAAAACAGCTTCTAATAACATATACAATTCCTGCTTTTTTTCTTCAGAAAGATCGGCCAAAATATCTTGTCTGTATTGGCACGCAATACTATCCCATACTCGATACTGCTTTATAGCTAGTTCAGTCAAAAAAATATTTCTTTCTCGTCGATCAACGCCGACCTTCCTCATTATATAGCCTTTTTTTTGCAGTCCAACTAGACTGCGCGATACTGCCGATGGCTCAATATTTAAATATTTTGCTAAATCTCGCTGTGTCATCATCCCTTTTTCCATTAATGTTAAAATGATGCCCCACTCGGAAACATGCAGATTATAAGGACTAAAATGGTTGTTGAGGCTTCGTGAGATAATACGAGTGATTTGAAAAAAGTGATGCATGATTAACCCATTTATGTCCATTATTAAACCTCCAGTAATTACTTGATTAATCAACTATTAATTTATATTGCGTCCCTGATATTTGATAGTTTACCAAATTATTGCACTATTTCTCTTTATGTTACATGATCTTATATCTATCGTCAATGAGAATCGGGACCTTAATCCCAAATAGCTATCATTATCACTTCTAATCACAGGGCGCATTAAACGAGTTATTAATTTATGTTTCCATAACGCACGCACTACTCTATGAGCAGCATGTCTACCCTCACAAGTTAAACCAATATGGTAATCAAACATTAACATAACCTTAATCAATTCCTAACTCAACTATTATTGCGTAAGTATATACTTGAATGGGAAGATATTATCAATAAGAGGGGGATTACGTTGAAAAAATATTACATCCTCGACACTAATGTTTTACTCCACTCGCCAAATGCACTGTACGCTTTCAATGAGCATATCGTCGTCATTCCCGCCATTGTAATTGAAGAGTTAGATAAATTTAAAAGGGAATCAACCGAACGAGGTAACAATAGTCGCCATGTCAGTCGTATTATCGATACTCTCCGTAACGAAGGTAATCTTTTGGAAGGAGTACCCTTAAATGAGTACGGCGGCATTCTCATTCTCGAAGCTAATCATACCGCTGTCGTCATGCCTCTCTACTGGGAAAAGGAGAATGCCGATAACCGCATTTTACAAATATGTAAAGGGTTAACTGAAGAGGGCAAGTTAGCTATCTTAGTCAGTCGCGATACGAATATGCGCGTTAAATCCTCCATACTAAAAATTCAAGCCGAAGACTTTCGTAATGATAAAGTGTCAAGCATTGAAGAGCAATACACCGGGCGAATAACCGTGTACACTTCCAGTAAAATCATCGATGACTTCCATAAGGAAGATCATAATCAGCTAGACCCCGCTTCACTCTTTATCTATGATGACATCACAGGGATGTTGATACCTGCCACCCTAGTTACCAACCAATTTTTATTGATCAAGTCGACAGACAGGGATCGTCACACTGCACTAGGTCGCTACGACGGCAAAACAATCGTTCATTTAAAATATAAGGATTGCCATCCCTTTGGCATAACCCCCAGAAATATCGGACAAATTTTTATGCAAGAATGCCTCATGATGAGTGCAGAAGAAGCCCCTTTGGTTATTTTAAAAGGAATGTCAGGAACGGCCAAAACTTTTTATTCCTTAGCAGTCGGCCTTTACAAATATATGGAGTGTCGTCCAAAAGACTATCATCGTCTGATGATTTGCCGTCCAAATGCTATGCTTGATGAAGGAATCGGCTTCCTGCCTGGAACTGAAGCAGAAAAAATTGAGCCCTATATGCGTGCCATTAAAGATAATCTCTTTGTCTTAATGTCAGGAAACTCCTCTGTAGATGACAAAGATATCGCCCAGACAGAAGATACTGTCAATATGCTCTTTGAGAAACGTATTATTCATACCGAGGCACTCGCCTATCAGCGTGGTCGTTCACTCCAGAAACATTGGGTCATCTTTGACGAAATGCAAAATGCCACCCCGCGCCAAGCAAAAGCAGTCTTAACGCGCCCTGGCTTAGGTACCAAGATGATTTTACTTGGCGATCCCGCCCAAATTGATAATCCCCTACTTGATAGTAGGTCCAATGGCCTTAGTTATGCCAGCGAAAAAATGATGGGGTCCAAATTGTGTTTTCAAGTCACCATGTTACCTGAAGAATGCGAACGATCAGCTCTAGCTGGCGAAGCGGCAATGAGGCTATAATTAGAATATAGTAAGCACCCCTGTAGAGACCATATCATAAAAAATTTTTATTAGATATTTAATAAAAGGAAGGGGCTGTCTTAAAATAGGTTTTTTCCCTATTTTGAGCGGCCCCTTCCTTTTTTATAGATTTTCAGTTACTTCACACTACTTCTACAATTGCATTTTTAAGCGTGTCTTTTTTAGTTTTTTCAATCTGATGGGCTACGTTCTTTTTAGTCCACGCTTTATTTGTTGCAGTCAAAGAACCACTGGCATTGAGTTTGTCGGCTACTTGTTGATATGTGAATCCTAATTTTATAAGTTCGCCAATATCGATACTATCAGTCACTATATGATTAGTACTCATTTCATCCTCTGATAATTCTATAACTTTTTCTAATATATCGGTAGGCATAACACAATCAGAAGTATGTATCTCATTCCCAACAACAGTCTCAGGTTTATTAATAACAGCCTTTTTCTTTTGTTTGCTACTTTCTAGCATGTTATTTACATATTCATCAATACTACTTTCAGCGACACGCCATTGTTGACCAATTTTAAAGGCAATAAGCTTATCATTATCAATAAGTTTTTGCAACGTTTTAACACTAGTTTTTAACATGCCAGCAGTTTCTTTTAACGTATATACGTTATTCATTTACATCACGCTCCTTATAGCTTTCAGTATATCAACAATACCCAACGTTGTACAGCAATATATTTATGATTGCACATTTTAAAAAAGCTATTAGCCCTTATTATTTAATGATCAATTCAAAACCTGTTTCTTTTTTAAACCATTTACTGTGTTTTTTGATAGACTGTAATTCCAAGGGGATAGCTTGCTGAGCTTCTAATGTTAACTCCGCTGTTTTATTTGTAAAGACAGTGGTTATTTTTTCTACAATTTTCATTTGTGTGGTATCAAGACTTTCAGCTACTGCTAACAAGAGGGCTAGCTTACGGGCTGTTTGCCAGTTACCTTCATCTAAAAATTCATTATAAATTTTGTTGACGGCGTGTTTAGCGGAAGAGCTATGATGCCAACCCGCAATGAGTGATGCCATAATTTGTTCCCGATGGGAAAGTCCAAACAGACGGGCATTTTCTACTAAATAGGCACTATGGCGCGCATGATCATAATAATTAATACTAATGCCAATGTCATGTAGTACAGCCGCAACATGTAATAATATTTCATCTTCGGGCTTTAGGTTTAGTATGTGCTGCCAGTCATCAAATACATTACTGGCCAGCTTGGCAACATGATAGGCGTGAGTCGCATTGCCATTATAAGATAATAGGGTGTTATGTATGCTTTGGGTAAGAGGATCTGTTAAGATTTCGGTTTGTCCACCTTGAGAGAAATAGTACTGCAGAAATAATCCTTCTCGTACGCCGCAGCTGCTAATAATAAGCTGAGCGCTTTGAATCTTTTCAAACAAGTTTTTGACAATTGCCAGCCCAGAGAGAATGATATCTGCACGGTCGTTGCTAAGACCTGGTATTTTACGACGTTGCTCACATGACATGACTTTAACATCTTGCCATAATGAAAAAAAGGCTATCGAGCTGGTGCGGTAGTTATGAAGTTTGAGTATCGGATAATTTTTACGTTTTTGTTCCATTTTAGCAATACCACGGGCTGTTCCCCCAATGCCGATAAGAGGTATACCCAGGTTCTTTAACCAGGGAATTTTAGCAAGTTCCTGTGCAATAAATGTGTTTAGGCTGGTTAACTGTGCCTCACTTCCTTTACTTTGTAAGTTAAAACGTTCTGTCAAAGTAACGGCACCAAAAGGCAAACTGATAAATTTCTCAGCTTTTCGATCTTTTATTAGTGTTAGTTCAGTGCTACCACCGCCTAAGTCAAAGAGCACCGCATCTGTAACATTAAGAGTATTAATTGCTCCAATATAACCTAGTTTGGCTTCTGTTTCACCACTGATAATCTTAATGGGAATTCCTGTTTTTTCTTTAACCGTACGCGCGAATTCAGCGCCATTATGCGCATTTCGTATGGCTGCTGTGCCTACGGCTATAATTTTATTGGTATCATGTAATTTGCAGATATGAGCAAAATTTTGAAGCAAGGTCGTGGCACGAGCCATGGCGGCTGGTTGTAGTTGTTGATTTTTATCAGCATCCTGACTGAGGCGGATGGTTTCTTTCTGATGGTAGATTAGATTATAGGCTTTATTTTTATATATTTCTACAATAATTAACCGGGCCGAGTTTGATCCTAAATCAATAATCCCAATTCGTTGGTTCATATAAACTTCAACCTCCTTTGCATATTGCTGTTAGTATGTCCGTCCCGCACCCTGCCTAATAACAGCATGATTTCTTACGGAAGCATACTGGCTCGGATTTCAGCCTCCCGGAATAACTCTTCTTGGCTGTTCATCGCCCTACTTCGCCGATCCGTTGGTCTATAATTACCGTCACTTTTCATTATATAAGCTTTCCGATTATCCTTAAGCATAATTTCTAAAATAGCTTTTATACGTTCACTGTTCTCCTGCCCTTCTACTGGAAACATCAACTCCACCCGCTCACTTAAATTACGATTCATCCAGTCAGCACTGGATAAGTAAATATCAGCCATACCGCCATTGGCAAAATACACAATACGATGATGCTCTAAAAAACGTCCGACAATACTGCGTACTGTAATATTCTGACTGACATCCTTTATCCCTGGTATTAAAGAGCAAATACCGCGAACAATAAGCTGAATTTTCACCCCTTTGCAAGAAGCCTCGTATAATTTAAGAATTATCTCTTTATCTAATAAAGAGTTCATCTTAGCAATAATATGTCCACCTTTTCCTACTTCAGCAAACTCAATTTCTCGCTCAATCAGTTCCTTCAAACGTGTTCTTAAGGCAGTAGGGGCAACTACTAATTTCTTCCATATAGGTGGCTGAGAATATCCCAAGAGCATATTAAAAAATTCTGACGCATCAGCACCCACTTGTCTATTGGCAGTAAATAAGCTCATATCTGTATATAGACGAGCAGTGGTATCATTATAATTGCCTGTCCCCATATGAACATAACGTCGAATACAATTTCCTTCCTGCCTGATTATCAGTGCCATCTTACCATGGACTTTTAAACCAACTAGACCGTAAATAACATGACAACCTGCTTCTTCCAACCGACGTGCCCATAAAATATTATTTTCCTCATCAAACCGAGCCCTGACTTCGATCACAACAGTCACTTGTTTACCCTTTTCAGCAGCCTCTACCAAAGCTTTTACAATCGACGAATTACCACTCACTCTGTACAAGGTTTGTTTAATGGCCAGTACATTAGGATCAGTAGCTGCTTGACGGATAAAATTCACAACAGGCCTAAAAGATTCATAGGGATGATGTAGCAAAATATCTTTATCCCGAATGACGTCAAATAAAGTATCGGCCTCTTGCAGAGCAAGAGGAATTTGCGCTGTCAGGGGGTTATGACGTAAATGATCATAACCTGGTAAAGTAGCAATACTCATAAAACATGAAACATCAATTCGTCCACTGATTTTATAAATATCCTGCCCGGCAATGCCAAATTCCGCTAACAAAAAGTCTTTCAAAAAAGTCCTCTGGGTTTTAGCGATTTCTAATCGCACTGGCTCCCCTCGTTTGCGCTGGCGCAAAGACTTTTCCACTTCAACAAGCAAATCTTCAGCGCCTTCCCCATCAATCAATAAATCCGCATTCCGTGTAATGCGAAATGGTATAACCTCTTTAACCAGATAGCCACAAAATAAATACGCACAATAACTGGTAATAACATCTTCCAAAAAAATAAATGTCTGACCCTTGCCTTGGTCTGGCACTTCAATAAGTCGCGGTAATACACTTGGAACCGGAATGATTGCAATTTGATGTTCTTCGGCACTCCTGCTGAGCAGCACTGCTAAATTCAAGGTTTTATTCGCTAATAACGGAAAAGGGTGACTCGCATTAATGGCGAGGGGAGTCAGGATGGGGTAAATTGTGTTATAAAAATAATCATCCATCCACTCTCGTCCAGCACTCGATAACCCTTCCACATTTTTAAAATGAATGTCTTCCTGTTGCATACAATCAATAATTTTCGCCAAAAAACGATACTGTTTGCGCACCATATTACGTACGTTATGATCAATTAATCTCAGTTGCTCCTCAGCACCCAAACCAGCAGCGTCTTTTTTTAAAATACCACTCTCTACTTGTTGTTTCAGGCCAGCAACTCGAATCATAAAAAATTCATCTAAATTAGAACTGGCAATGGCTATAAATTTTAGTCGTTCCAGCAAAGGTTTCCTAAGGGCGTTGGCTTCATTCAACACTCGATCATTAAATTTCAGCCAGCTTAACTCTCTATTCAAGAAATATTCTTCTTTATCAAACATGCTACCACCTTACTTATGATAATTTTAAATACGTAACTTAGACTGTTTAGATACACCCATAAGTGTCCCTCTTGCCACGTGTATTTTAGAAACTGATCTTTCAATGTATAGTACCCTACATTCATCATGTTAGCCTTATATTACCTACTATTTTACCATCAATATTAGCTTTCAAATGTTATGTTATTGTTAATTGATTGCAATATTGCGCTATAAAATATAAAACTCCTGCCAAATTAACAAAATATTTGGCAGGAGTTTTTGCTTGCTATTTATTAAAATTTTAGAGTAGTGTTATTGCAGGATAATCTCATAAATGTTGAGCAATCTCCGTCCGGTATGTGAGCACTGCTGGAATCAGTCCAGACAGCATACCGCACAAAGTACCAACCATGATAATGTATACTTCGTCAGCTGTAAAAGCTGATGTCAGTACAATCGCCGTTTTACTTGCCATGGCCCTTACCAATAGAGAGTATATCCCATGTCCAGTCAGAATACCAACGGTGACACCAAGGAGAGTAAGGAGAGTACTTTCAGCCACGATGATTGTAAAAACATCCCTTGTACTGGCTCCTAATGCCCGTAAAATAGCCCGCTCGCGGACACGGCTTAACGCTGACCAGTACACAGATAGTGCCATAATCAAAAGTCCCATCCCAATAATTATATACGCTACGGACCTTAACATCTGCTCACCTTGACCCAAAACAGCAAATAGCTGGACAATAACTTGAGCAGGAAAAATCATCTGGGCCCCCGGTTCTCGCTGAAATTGCTGATACAGGCGCATGGCCTCACTGTATCCCTTGGGTTTTACCAAAATGGCCGTGACATCATGTTCCTCCCCATGGCTGTCCTCAGTAATTTCTGCCCCAGGCACAGCTTCATGTTTTTCATGGGCTAGCCAAATACTTTCAATCGGAACTAAAATTGCCTGATCATACGGACCATTCACCGACTGCAATATGCCTACAACATGATAAGCATGGTCATGCCCCTGACCTCCAGGCAAAAAACCATGAGTCGACTTAAAATCATCTCCCAGCTGTAGCCCTAACCTCAGGGCTACTTTATCGCCGATAACAGCTTCAAAGGGTAGTGCAAATGGGCGCCCTGCCACCAGTTGCAACCATTGCCCTTGGCCAGCCTTAGCCTCATGCTGAAAAATACCGTCCCCACTACCAACAATCGTATATCCTTTATAATTATCACCAAAGGCTAGTGGTATAGCCGCAGCTACCAGAAGACTTGCTGATAGTTTCTCATAGATCTCATGACTTACGTTGCCGATAGGTACATCCTGTAGAAAAACAGTGTTTAAAACCAGTTGATTAGGACTGCCTTTGGCCCCGACGATGAGATCGAAGGGTTCGGTTGCCCTTACTAGGCCGTTATGAGTACCAGCAGATAACAAAGTCACAAATGTTAACATGGCAATGGTCGCCGCTACAATCAGTACAGTCAAGCCACTTTGCACTGGCTTTGCTAGCAAATTACGGCTGGCTATCACAAGTCGCACTGGCCATCACCCCCTTTTCTGCTTGCCGTAAGGAACATATCCGTTCAAACTGCCTCATAATTTGTTTGTCATGAGTGGATACCACTAAGATACTGTTGGACTGCTTCGCAAACTGCCTCAACATTTCAAGAACCAGCAAGGCATTATCCTGATCCAGACTAGCGGTTGGTTCATCAGCTAGAATAAGCCTAGGCTTATTGATGACCGCTCGAACGACAGCCACCCGCTGCTGTTCACCCATACTGAGTTGGTGAGGGAATTTGGCCAACTTATCCGACAAATTCACTTGATCCAAGAGTTGGTTAGCCCATTGTCGCTGCTCCTTTTTCGGAATTGTTTTTGCAAAAAACATGGCGACGAGCAAATTATCTAGAATACTCAAACTGGAGAGAAGATTTAATTTTTGAAATACATAACCGACGGCATTGGCCCGCCACCTATCCCGCCAAGTCTCGGGCATGGTTGAAATACTAACATTATCAAATTTTATCTCACCAGTGGTCGGAGTCAAAAGCCCTGAGATAAGATGTAACAGAGTGGTTTTACCTGAGCCACTGGGCCCAACTAAAGCTACCTGTTCACCATTCTGTATGATGAGGCGATCCACCGCAACAGCTGTTATCGTCTGCAATACGTCATGGTACTCTTTTCTGACCTGGTTTACTTCTAACATCGGATCATCTCCACCAATTAATTAGCCTCTTCCACATTGTCGGCAACGATACGTACCAAACTGATAAAGCCCGTTTCCTCATCCATCTGATAACCAACTTCTAATTGCCCGGTCACAGTAATCGGCCGATCAAAAGGTAATGCCGTGACTGATTTTGCCAGCTTGATCAACAGAATATCATTAGGCCAATCGGCATCTGTTGAGCAGAAGGGACAGATGGACATAGGCACTTTGGTTAACACAAAGAAGCTGAGAGTTGGTTTAAGGGGCGGTGCCATAAAACCGCTAATTTGCACTTTTTTCCCTTTCAGGCTTTCCAGCTTTGGTGATAATACCAGACCGAGGGCCGAAGCGCCACTATATAACTCATTAAATTCAAGGAACGTAGCTGGTTCACCGAGCCACGGCAACCAGGCTGGGGCCGCTAGAGCACGAGTGCAAAACAGGGGCGATTCATTGTAATGAATCGTCCCATCTTGCCCCGTCCAGCTTAGCGGCAAATAGGCGAACATCATAGCAAGGAAAACTCTGCTTATGTGTTTGGCTAATTTGCTCATATCTTGCCTCCGGATTACCTATTCAGCGTTTATTATTTTTTGTCTTTACGACCATCTAGGCCTAGTGCATGTACCATGCCGTGAAACACTTCGGTATTATCCATAACACCCTTGAAATAATCGGCACCAGGACCATCAGCAGTTAGAGGTACATCATCAGCAGAGTGAACTTCTGACGAATCAGAGCTAGGAATATTACCCACTTTCAAATCCCCACCCTGTGGAGAACGTTTCTCATTAGCAATTGCTTTACCGTTGGCCATAATCGCTGGTGAGGTAGGAACTTCCTGGAACTTATAGTTCTCAATATAATCCGGATGGTTGGCGAATTGTACTGCCAATGTTACACTTGGATTGGGATCGTCGGGAAAACCGTCACCGTCAACGTCAGCAAATGTAGTCCAGCCCGCATCAGCGTACGTGCGAACGGCTTCGCGACCAGTTTTACCGTCTAATTCATGATAAGTGCCGGTAATGCTAGCCCCATGAGAATGGTCAGCGACGACAATAATCAGGGTATCTTCATTCTTTTTGGCGAATTCTTTGGCAATGCCTACGGCTTTATCCATTTCGATGGTATCATAAGTAGCCCTTTGCCAATCCATGGTATGAAGCTGTTTGTCGATGCAAGCACCTTCTACCATGAGGAAAAATCCATTTTTATTTTTACTTAATACGTCAATGGCTGCTTTAGTCATGTCCATCAGGGTCGGCTGATCGTTGAAATTACCGAGGACAGCCGGATTTTTTGTTACCTCACGATCAATATAGACATCCATATTATCGAGTTGGAAGAGCCCAAGAAGTTTATCGGTTGTGCCGACTTGTTTGAGCTCTGTCTTATTGATTGCCGTAACATACCCCTGTTGCTTAAACTCTTCGATGAGATTGCGCTCATCACTGCGTTTGGAACCAGGCACGCTCTTCGGCAAAAATTGGCGGGAACCGCCACCTAAAATTACATCAGGGCGATGCAGAGGATTCAGCATCTCCTGAGCGATAAAATTCTGCTCGCTGCGTTTGCGGGTATGAGCCAGCATGGCGGCCGGCGTGGCATCCGTTATGTTGGCGGTAGAAACAATACCCGTAGCCATACCCCGAGTACGTTTTGCTAATTCGATAATATTCTCTACTTTGGGATCATCAAAGGGGTCTTTCGTACTATCGGCATATACACCCATAGCATTTACAGCACCTTTTTGCCCAGTGGCATAAGCGGAAGCACTGTTGGCTGAATCGGTTACTAAAGAGTCACTACCTGAGGTAGTGATTAATGCCAAATTTGACATCTTTTCCATTTCAAGCAAGTCGTTATATTTGCCTTCGGTGATACCTTTAGAAAGTATACGGGCCATTTGCCTTGCAGGTAGGCTCATTCCATCTCCGATAAACAAAATTACATTTTTTGCCGGTTTTTTTATCGTCTCAGCGGAAACTTCATAGTTAATCCTACGTTTTTCCATACCTTGTTCGGTTTTCACAGTTACCGCCACGGCTACTGTACCCGTTTGTGGTAAAGCTACATCATTAATGCGATATGTACTCATTTTGTCAAACTTAGTAACCCCTTGTTTGCCAAAAAACTTTTCGGCGTCTATTCCATTTACCAACACTTCAATGGCGCTAGCGGGACTATCGGTTTTAACTTCAATTTCGAAGTCAAACTTTTGACCAACAAGAAATTTCGCTCGGTCAATGGGCATAATATTGATGTTTGATACTTCTGGCGCATTGTAAGCTGCATAGGACACTGTCATACCAGACATAAGGCATGTCAATACAACGAGCGCTATGAACAATCGAAAAGACTGGGACCGGTATAAAACAGACGTTTTAGGATTATACACAAGACACCTCCATTTTTTTCTACTCTATAAGCTTGACCTTTGTGTTCATTATTGCATATGTTTTGGGATAAAATGTTAATGTCTTGTTAATATTTTGTTAAGATTACTATCTTTTAATTTATATAGTAGCAACTCTCCCAAACCAGCTTGCATTTCTTTTTCACCACACTGGCGGCTTCAGCCAAATCGCTGGGATTTCTAAATTGACCCATCACACTTGTCAGGACGGCAATCGAAAGGGATACAATCGGAAAATTTTCTTCGACTCCGTGGCGATTTTTGGCCACAATATAGCCCTGTTTCTTGTCCTCTTCTTTATAAAAACCTCTGACCCGCACATCAAAATAATCAATAATCATCTGGCAGGCAGGTACGACATTAATATCTTTTAATATGGCAATAAAATCATCGCCACCAATATGACCGACAAATACATCCATTATATTACTATTTTTAAATTGGGCTTGAATGATCTGAGCCGTCATGCATAAAATTTTATCGCCATTGTCAAAACCATACACATCATTGTACGCTTTAAAATTATCTAAATCAAAATAGAGTACGGCATAAGGTTGTCCCGCATCAATCACCAATTTTAATTTTTCTTCAATTAGGATATTCCCTGGTAAACCGCTGAGTGGGTTACTATATTTGGCCCGTTTGATCTCCATATCAGTGGTTTTTTCTAGTAAGCGTTTCACTGTAGTGATACCATAATATTGGTCACTCTGGGTTATAACAATATAATCATATAAACTATCCTCTTCCCTGGCGATAGCTAACTTTGAGACTTGTTCGAGGGGTGTGTTATAATCTACAGCCAAAAAATTCTTATCGATGAGTAGTCCAACTGGTCTATCCATATAGACAGCAACTCCAAATTTAGTTGCTAAATGAGTTAGAAATTTATTTTTCATGAGCAGCCCCACTGGAGTGTCCCCCTGTAAAATAGTGATGCCCATCACATTCGGATTATCATTAAAATAATCTAGGGCTTGACCGCCTGTTAATAGGGCCGAAAAGCCTTGATCGCGACGACTAATCTCCCCAATGGGCATCGTTAAAGGTGTATGGAAAACCTCCTGCTCTTTGCGGTGATTTTTGCTAATGATAAACTCTTTAACTGTTGGACTAATGCCCAGGAACTCAGCAGCAGGTCGCTGTAATAGATAGCCTTGACCATAAGGTATACCAATATTGATAATGGTATTTAATTCATCAATTGTTTCAATGCCTTCGGCAATAATTTTCATATTGGTCATCAGTGAAAATTCATAAAAGGCTTTGATCAGAGCTTGTTTTAAAGAATCCTTATCAATGTTTCGCACTAAATCCATATCAATCTTAATATACTGTGGTCTAATTTCAGCGAGCAACTTGAGTCCTGAATAACCTGAACCAGCATCATCAATGGCAATTTGATACCCCTGACTGGTATAATTATCAAGGACTTTGCGAAAACTTCTATAATCTTCAATGGAGTTTTTTTCGGTAATTTCAAAAATGATATTGCTCACATCAATTTTATAATGAGCCAACATCTCCAAGGTAACACCTTTTTGGAACCGAGGATCGTTAATAATTTTTGGATCAACATTGACAAACAGCATCTTATCTTTGGGCAAACCATTACCGCGAGCGAAAGCCTTGCTGCGACAGAGAAATTCTAGTTCCCAAAGCTTATTAAATTGTTCAGCTGCTGGGAACAATACATCTGGTTTCTCGAGCAATGATCCTTGTGGCCCCCGGCTCAAGGCCTCATAACCAAAAACCTCCCCATCCACCAGAGATACGATGGGCTGAAAAACAGCCTTAATCTCTTTACACTGCAGAATTTTTTCCAGTTCATGATAAGTTTTTTGTTCCTGTATACTATAGGCATTGCGACTCTCTAGCATTTTTTTATTCGCCATCCCATTTATATTGAGTCTAAACATATCGTCCATATCATCTATCTCATCGATCTCGCCCATCTTTTCCACCTCAGAAGCATTTTTTCCCAATTATATACTGATCATAACCTTATCTTTAATCTTCCATGTTACGTAATGATTATTTTTATGTTAATTATTCGCCTGGCCTCACTACAACATTTTTGTGGCTAGTCTTTCCATTTTATTGTATGATTTCACTATAATACGTTGCGGGGAGGGCCATCATGTTTAAATGGGGTATAAGATCTAGGCTTATTAGTACTTACCTTGTATTAATTTTACTCACCATGTCCTTATTAAGTAGTTATCTATTGTGGTTTTTTTACCAACACAACATCGAAATATTAACATCCAGTCTACTCACACACGCGACCGTTACTGAACAATTTTTGGAAGATTACATGAAAGGTCCCCATGAGAAATCCAATATTGATAACCGCATTAAAGAACTGGCCACCAAAAATGATCTCAGAATCACAGTCATTGATAACAATGGTGCTGTTATTGCTGATTCCTGGGAAAATCCAGCACTCATGGAAAATCATTTAGAGCGCCCGGAAATATCTGCCTCCCTCACTGGAGGACAAGGTCAATCCATTCGTTACAGCACCACCATCAACCAAAATATGCTGTATGTCGCAGTCCCTTTATGGCAGGAAGGTGGGGTGGTTGGGGCTGTGCGAATTGCCAGCACTCTTGCCGCGGTTGATGCGGGCTTTAATAGTATCAGATCCACTCTCCTGGCCGCCATTTTTCTGACCTCCTTATTAGCGGTTGTCCTCGGCATCCACTTAGCGAAAAAATATACTGCCCCCCTAGAAGAAATAACTACCGTTGCCCGGGAAATCGGCGATGGCAATCTAGATTGCCGCCTGCATATACGAACGGGCGATGAACTAGAACTGCTGGCCCATACTCTTAACAACCTAGCATCCAATCTTGA
>Ga0209123_1001602_pt1 | contig 21722 bp, 18 predicted proteins | sample BarGraIncu00431A_FD_184500 | JGI IMG/M metagenome (GOLD analysis project Ga0209123, IMG submission 184500) | Arctic peat soil microbial communities from Barrow, Alaska, USA - Barrow Graham LP Incubations 004-31A (SPAdes) (version 2) | ecosystem: Environmental > Terrestrial > Soil > Wetlands >... | reverse complement strand
GTGACATATTTTATTGAAATACACAAGTTTATAGTATATATTAGATAATAACAGGATATTAATTCAAATAAGTGTTAATAATTTAAAAGGAGGTGAAGTTTTTGCTAAAAAAAATTTTAAGAGGATTGTTTACAATCATAGGACTAATTCTAGGATATTTAATAGGAGTAATGCTTCTAAGCACAAGCTATTTAAGTGAACTTAATTATTTTAAAAATGGGGTTCAGGGAATAATATTCATCATTTTTTCTACTTTAATTTTTGGAGTTGTTTTATTTTTAATATCTCCAGTAATTGTATCTTTTATTACAAAATTTATGGATTATGTGGAAAAAAGCACACAAAAAATGCCAACCGCCCAAATTATATTTGGAACAGGTGGAGCAATAATAGGCCTTGTCATTGCATCTTTATTTGCAGGACTATTTAAATATCAATCGCCTATATGGAATATTATTGCTGTTATTTTTACAGTTATAATGGCAGCCCTAGGAGCAGATATCTGCGCTAGGAAAAGAGATGAAATATTAGCTTTCTTTACAAGTACTAAAAAAAGTAATGGATACAAAGATAAAAAAATAAAGGGGTTTACTAATGAAAATCCAAAGGTGCTCGATACATCGGTAATAATCGATGGTAGAATATTCGATATCTGTCAAACTGGCTTTGTTGAAGGACCACTAGTAATACCTACATTTGTGTTAGAGGAACTTAGGCATATTGCTGATTCATCAGATGGGCTTAAGAGGAATAGAGGAAGAAGAGGACTTGACATACTAAATAAAATTCAAAAGGAGCTTAATATTGAAGTTGAAATTTGGGAAAAAGATTTTCCAGAGATTGCAGAAGTAGATAGCAAACTTTTAAAACTAGCTCAAGTTTTGAATGGTAAGGTAATTACAAATGATTTTAACCTTAATAAGGTAGCTGAATTTCAAGGGGTTCCAGTTTTAAATATTAATGAACTTGCAAATGCAGTAAAACCAGTAGTTTTGCCAGGAGAAGAAATGAAGATACAAGTGATGAAAGATGGAAAAGAGTCAGGTCAAGGTATAGCGTATTTGGATGATGGAACAATGATCGTCGTTGAAGGTGGAAGACGATATATTGGTGAAAACATAGTTGTTATTGTAACGTCAGTACTTCAGACTGCGGCAGGTAGGATGATTTTTGCTAAAAATAAGGACTCTTTAGTAAAAAGTTAACCATATTAGGTAGGTGAGGTATTTTATGAGTAGAAACTGTGCCATAATTTTGGCGGCTGGCAAAGGAAGACGGATGGGTCAATCTATTAATAAACAATACTTACATATTGAGGGGTATCCCATTTTATACTATACTTTAAGAGCTTTTTCACAAAGTAATTGTATAGACGAAATTATTATAGTGGCGGCAGAAAGTGAAGTTGAATATTGCAGAGAAGAAATAGTTGAAAAATATAATTTTATAAAAGTTAAAGATGTAGTTATTGGTGGCAAGGAAAGACAACATTCTGTGCTTAATGGTCTAAAAGCTTTAAGAAATTGCGATATTGTACTTATTCATGATGGAGCTAGACCTTTTATAAATGAATCTATTATTGAAAATGCGGTAATTTATGCTGATTTATATGGTGCGACTGCTTGTGGAGTGATGCCAAAGGATACTATTAAGATGAAAGACTCCCGTGGATTTTCTATAAAAGCACCCAGTAGAGAAATGTTTTTCTGTGTTCAAACACCTCAAGCTTTTAAGTATGAACTTATCTTAGATTGCCATAAAAGAATTAATAATGATGGCATTATGGTAACAGATGATACAATGGTAGTTGAAAGGTATGGAAATAGGGTATATCTTTATGAGGGTAGCTACAATAACATAAAGGTCACAACACCTGAAGACTTAGAAATAGGGAAACAAATATTAAAAAAAATCAATATATTATAGTATTACATTTGATAGGGCATCAATTAATAACTGCAAATAGTAAAGCTCGCCCTAAAACAGGGTGAGTTTTATATTTTTTGTTATCTGATATTTAAAAAGGAGAGTAAATATGGAATTCAATATTTTAAAAGGTAAATTCACGATTCAACAAGTTAAACAATTAAACCCATTAGTACTTGCAATAGTCGGAGATGCAATATATGAGGTGTTTATCAGAACATATCTTGTAGAAAAGAATAGGGATATGAATGCACATAAGATTCATGTTAAAGCTATTGAGTATGTAAAGGCACATGCGCAAAGTGAGTATATGAAGTTTCTTATAGAAGGTCTAGATGAAGAAGAACTTGGTATATTTAAAAGAGCCAGAAATGCAAAAAGTGGTACAATACCTAAAAACGCAGATTTAAATGAATATAAGTGGGCAACAGGGTTTGAAGCTTTAGTGGGATTTTTGTATCTAAGTGAGAAAAATGAAAGGTTAAATGAAATCTTTGAGAAGATTATAAATTTTAATTTAGAAGATAAGTAATTATGCTTATAGTTTAATTTCTGGAATATAAGTCTAATTTAGAAAAAATCATAGCATCATTTGCTAAACTTTGTTATAGTCAAGAGGTATATGCGAAGGAATAGAAAAATTTGAGGAAACAAAACAAGAATGTTAATGAATATATTTATAACATGTTAGCATAATTTTACTCAATACTTAGGAAATGACTAGCAAAACAATTGTACATCTATGAACAGTATTCAGGAAGATTATAATTACTTAGAGGGATTTCACTCGAAAATAAATAATATAATATTATTAAAGAATATAAAAGTGATTAAATAGACAAAATAAGCGAGGTATACAAAATGAGTGATAATAAAAAATATCAAGGAAATAAATCAAACAATAAATTTTCTAGTAGCAGAGAAGATAAACCTTCAGGAGATTCTAAAAGAAGCAGAACTGGTGATCATGGTGCCAAATCCAGTAGAGAGTTTACAAGCAGTAGAGAAGACAAAGGTGCTTCTCCATCTAGAAACAATAGAACTGGTAGTCACGGCGCTAAAGTAAGTAGAGAATTTGCAAATAATAAAGACGATAGTAGAGTTAATACTAGAAAAACTAAACAAGGGGAAGAAAATGCATCAGAAAATAGAAAGTTTACTAGCAAAAGATCAGAAACAAATCCTAGAAATGCTAGTTCTAACGAAGAAGTAGAAGCTAAAATCGTGAGAGAGGACTTAATAGAAGGAAGAAATGCAGTAATAGAAGCGCTAAAATCAGATAGAACTGTAGAATACATTCTTATTGCCAAAGGTGACCTGGTTGGATCTATAAGCGTAGTACTAGCATTAGCCAAAGAAAAAGGAATTGTTACAAAAGAAGTAGATAGAAGAAAGCTTGATCAAATGGCGCAAACTTCATCACATCAAGGCGTCATTGCTGTGGTAACTCCATATAAATACTTTGAAATAAATGATATTTTTGAATACGCTAAGGAAAAAGGAGAAAAGCCTTTTGTAATTATATTAGATGAAATTGAAGACCCTCATAATTTTGGTTCAATAATAAGAACTGCAGAGGTATGCGGAGCTCACGGCATAATAATACCTAAGAGAAAAAATGTTGGAGCGACGCCGACGGTGTATAAAACATCAGCTGGTGCAATTGAACATATGAAAATAGCGAAAGTAACTAATATAAATGCAGCCATAGAGGAAATGAAAGAACGTGGGGTATGGGTTTATGGTGCAGATATGGATGCCGCGGATTATATTTTTAATACAGATTTAACTGGTTCGGTAGCACTTGTTATTGGGAGTGAAGGCAGAGGAATTTCTAAACTTACAAAGGAAAAGTGTGATGTGCTTGTAAAAATACCAATGGTCGGTAAAATAACATCTTTAAATGCATCAGTTGCTGGTGGTATAATAATGTATGAAATTATGAAACAAAAAATAAGATGAGATAAAAAGTGAAAACAATTTTTGTTGATGGGTATAATGTTATAAATAGCTGGCCAAATCTTAAAAGTATAAAAGATTATAGTTACGAATCTTCACGCCAACAGCTTATTGATTCCCTTCAAAACTATACGGAGTTTAAAGGATATAAAATGTTTATAGTTTTTGATGCACAATTGGTTAAAGGTAGCATTCAAAAGAAAGAAAGACAAGGAGATTTAGTTATAGTTTTTACAAAAGAAGGCGAAACGGCTGATGATTACATTGAAAGGATGGTCAACAACATTGGACGAAAATCCGAAGTCTGCGTTGTTACATCAGACTCTCTTGAGCAGCAGGTTACATTTCAAAGAGGTGCCATTCGTATGTCTTCAATTGAATTTTATCACGAAGTAATTAGCACACAAAAAAAAATTCAAATAAACATTGAAAAAAATCATTTAGAAAAAAGAAATCGCTTAGAAGAGAGAATAGATGAAAAAACATTGGAAAAACTTGAAAAAATACGAAGGAGCCGTTGAATTCGCTTGACTATATAAATTGCTCTAAGGTATAATAATGTATATGTCACAGGGTTTGTGTGGAGGGGATATTTGTTGGAAAAAATCAATAGAGGTAGTATGGATAGTTCATGTTTTGAAGAAAGATTGGATGAAGAAGTAGTTATTGAAGCACAAAACAGTAATGTTAGAGCACAAGAATACTTAATTAATAAATACAAGAATTTTGTTAAGGCAAAGGCTAAGTCATATTTTTTGATTGGTGCAGATAAAGAAGACATTTATCAAGAAGGAATGATAGGTCTCTATAAGGGTATTAGAGATTTTAAGGCTGACAGGTTATCTTCTTTTAGGGCTTTTGCAGAAATTTGCGTTACAAGGCAGATAATTACAGCAATAAAAACAGCCACTCGCCAAAAACATATTCCCCTTAATACATATATATCTTTAAACAAACCAATATATGACGAGGAATCAGATAGGACATTACTCGATGTGCTATCTGGTGCTAAAATTACTGATCCAGAAGAATTAGTTATAAGCCGAGAAGAAGTAATTAGCATTCAAAATGAAATTGGCGAAGTTTTATCAGAACTGGAAATGGAAGTACTTATGTCATACTTGGATGGCAAATCCTATCAAGAGATTGCTTGCGATTTAGATAGGCATGCAAAGTCAATTGATAATGCTCTTCAAAGAGTAAAAAGAAAATTAGAGAAATGTCTAAGTAAAAGGTAAAAATGTATTGACAAAAAAAACAAACAATAGTAAAATTAATAACTGGTGTATAGCTTTAAGTTGTACGTCAGCGGGAGTAGCTCAGTGGTAGAGCACCAGCTTCCCAAGCTGGGTGTCGCGGGTTCGAGACCCGTTTCCCGCTCCAAAATTAAATGCCCATATAGCTCAGTCGGCAGAGCGTCACCTTGGTAAGGTGGAGGTCACCGGTTCAATCCCGGTTATGGGCTCCATAGCTATTAAGGTCGTACAGTACACTAGGATGAGTTTACGAACGCGAAAGTGTTATTATCTAAATTAAGGAGGAATATAAAATGGCAAAGGTAAAATTTGAAAGAAACAAGCCACATGTAAACATTGGAACAGTAGGACACGTGGATCACGGCAAGACAACACTCACAGCTGCAATAACAGCAGTACTAGCAACTAAGGGTTTAGCAGAGGCTTCAAGATTTGACATGATTGATAAAGCACCAGAGGAAAGAGAAAGAGGAATTACAATTAACACTGCACATGTTGAGTATGAAACAGAAAATAGACATTATGCACATGTTGATTGCCCAGGACATGCAGATTATGTAAAGAACATGATTACAGGAGCAGCACAAATGGATGGAGCAATCTTAGTTGTTAGTGCAGCAGATGGTCCAATGCCTCAAACAAGAGAACATATATTACTTGCAAGCAGAGTTGGAGTAGGTTACATTGTAGTATTCTTAAACAAAGCAGATATGGTAGATGATCCAGAATTATTAGAATTAGTTGAAATGGAAGTAAGAGAATTATTAAGTGAGTATGATTTCCCAGGAGATGATATTCCAGTAATAATAGGATCAGCATTAAAAGCATTAGAAAATCCAACAGATCCAGAAGCATCAAAATGCATATTTGAATTGATGGAAGCAGTAGATACTTACATTCCAACACCAGTAAGAGCAACAGACAAACCATTCTTAATGCCAATAGAAGATGTATTCACAATTACAGGTAGAGGAACAGTTGCAACAGGAAGAGTTGAAACTGGAATACTTAAAGTTGGAGAAGAAGTTGAAATTGTTGGACTTAGCGAAGATAAAAGAAAAGTTGTATGTACAGGAGTTGAAATGTTCAGAAAACTTCTAGATCAAGCAATGGCAGGAGATAATATTGGAGCATTATTAAGAGGAGTACAAAGAGCTGATATTCAAAGAGGCCAAGTACTTTCAAAACCCGGTTCAATACATCCACATGCTAAATTTGTAGGTCAAGTATATGTACTTAAAAAAGAAGAAGGCGGAAGACATACTCCATTCTTCGACGGATACAGACCACAATTTTATTTCAGAACAACTGATGTAACAGGATCAATAAAATTACCAGACGGAATGGAAATGGTAATGCCAGGAGATCACATAGACATGAATGTAGAATTAATCACTCAAGTAGCAATGGATGAAGGATTAAGATTTGCAATCAGAGAAGGTGGAAGAACAGTAGGTTCAGGAGTTGTTACTTCAATAGTTAAATAGTGAAAATAAGAAACCTATAGTTAAACATAAAATACATATGATCAAGTATAAGTAGAGGGAGTTCCAATGAAATGAAACGTCTTTAACTAATTCATTGACATATGTATTAAATTGTGATAGATTATTTAAGTAAAACAAAAAAATGCTAAAGATGGTTTAGCGCTTAATAAGCATGAGCTTTCTTAAATAAATGTAAAACCGGGAGGTGTAGATTGTGAGAGTAAAAGTAACTTTAGCTTGCAATGATTGCAAACAAAGAAATTACAATACAATGAAAAACAAAAAAAATAACCCAGACAGAATAGAAATGAAGAAATACTGTAAGTTCTGCCACAAACATACACTTCATAAAGAAACAAAATAATACAGCATAAACACAAAACGGTGGGGATGTGAATAAAATGGCTGTCACTGGGAATGTTAAAGAAAAGAAAAAATTAAACCAAAAAGGTATAGTGAAATTTTTCAGGGAACTTAAGGCAGAAGCGAAAAGAATAACGTGGTCTTCAAAACAAGATGTTAAAAAGGCAACTTTGGCAGTGGCAACTTTTTCTTTCCTTTTTGTAATCTTTGTAGGGTTGCTTGATTATGGGTTTAATAACCTCTATAAACTAATCTTTAAATAAGGTAAAGGAAGGAGGTAGGGGACGGAGAACTCCACCCCTTGAGCTATGGCAGATAAAGCTAAATGGTATGTGGTACATACATATTCTGGTTATGAAAATAAAGTTAAAGTCAACCTAGAAAAAGCAATCGAAAATAGAAATCTTGAAGAGTATGTACATGACATTCAAGTTCCTATGGAAGAAGTTGTTGAAGTAAAGGATGGAAAACAGAAAATAACTTTTAAAAAAGTATTCCCAGGTTATGTTATGGTTAAAATGCTTATGACAGATGAATCTTGGTATATAGTTAGAAATACCAGAGGTGTAACTGGGTTCGTAGGACCAGGTTCTAAACCGGTTGCTCTTACTGAAGAAGAAGTTAGAACTATGGGAATAGCAGAAAAATCTATAGTTGTTGACTACGTAATAGGTGAGAACATACAGGTAACATTTGGACCATTAGAAGGATTTGTTGCTTTAATACAAGAAATTCATTTGGAAAAGCAAAAAGTTAAAGCACTTATAAATATGTTTGGCAGAGAAACACCTGTTGAACTAGAATTCAATCAGATACAAAAATTAGACTAGAACTAATAAGACGAAGGTTTTATTAAGTGGGAGGATTTTAAATCCGATTACCACAATATGGGAGGTATAAATTCATGGCTAAGAAAATAACAGGGATGATAAAACTTCAACTTCCTGCAGGGAAAGCTACTCCGGCACCACCAGTTGGACCAGCACTTGGACAACACGGTGTTAATATCATGGGATTCTGTAAAGAATTCAACGCAAAAACTTCTGATCAAGTAGGCATGATAATACCAGTAGTTATAACAGTATATCAAGATAGATCTTTTAGTTTTATACTTAAAACTCCACCAGCAGCAATATTATTAAAGAAAGCAGTTGGTTTAGAAAGTGGTTCTGGTGTTCCAAACAAAACTAAAATCGCTACAGTTTCTAAAGCTAAAGTAAGAGAAATTGCTGAACTTAAAATGCCAGACTTAAACGCAGCATCAATTGAAGCTGCTATGAGTATGATAGCTGGAACAGCAAGAAGTATGGGTATACTTGTAGAAGAATAAATTTTTAATAATTACGTGGGAGGTAAATACCGTTATTACCACGAAGGAGGATACTATTATGGGTAAAAATTACATAGAAAGCGCTAAGCTTATAGACAAAACCGCTTTATATACACCAACAGAAGCTATGGAACTTGTGGTGAAAACATCTAAGGCTAAATTTGATGAAACAATAGAACTTGCTGTAAGCCTTGGAGTTGATCCAAGACATGCAGACCAACAGGTTAGAGGTGCAGTAGTACTTCCTCATGGAACAGGTAAATCAGTTAGAGTTTTAGTTTTTGCTAAAGGTGATAAAGCTAAAGAAGCAGAACTTGCAGGAGCAGACTTCGTTGGAAATGATGAATTAGTAGATAAGATTCAAAAAGAAAACTGGTTCGGATTTGATATAGTTGTTGCTACTCCAGATATGATGGGTGTTGTTGGTAAATTAGGTAGAGTGCTTGGACCTAAGGGATTAATGCCAAATCCAAAGTCAGGAACTGTTACATTTGATGTTACTAGAGCAATAAATGAGATTAAAGCTGGTAAAGTTGAATATAGAGTTGATAAAACTTCTATAATTCATGTACCACTTGGTAAAAGTTCTTTCGGAGCTGAAAAATTAATTGCAAACTTTCATGCTTTAATGGAAGCAGTAGTTAAGGCTAAACCAGCAGCAGCTAAAGGACAATACTTAAAATCAGTATCAGTTTCAAGTACTATGGGACCTGGAATAAAAGTTAATCAAGCTAAAGTATTAGACTAGTATTGACAAACAGGTTTAGACATGTTATAGTGTTTAAAGTTAAATAAATAATATTCCGTAGATAGTGGGTGCGAAAGCGTAAAAGACAACATGCCTGCCGAGGATTCCGATAAATGTACTTATGTACAAATATTAGGTCTCTTCGTGTCTACGGAGAGACTTTAATTTTTTCATAAAGCAGTTAAAAACTGGTAGGAGGTGGATACACAGTGTTAAGCAATAATAGACAAATAAAAGAAGCAAAAGTAGCAGAAATAAAAGAAAAATTAGCAAAATCTAAAGGTGTAGTACTTAGCCAATATCAAGGTCTTAATGTAGAAGAAGATACAGAGTTAAGAAAAAACCTTAGAGAATCTGGCGTAGAATATAAAGTTTATAAAAACACTTTAGTTATTCTAGCGGCTAAGGAATTAGGAATTGAAGGTATAGTAGATTACCTACAAGGATCTATTTCATTAGCTTTTGGATATGAAGACGCAACTGTTGCAGCTAGAGTTTTAAAGGAATTTGCAAAAACTCATAAAAAGTTAGAACTTAAAGCAGCTATAATCGATGGCAAAATATTCGATGGCGCTCAGGTTAATGAACTTGCATCAATACCATCAAGAGATGTACTTATTGCAAAATTACTTGGAAGCTTCAAAGCTCCATTATCAAATTTTGCATACTTATTGAATTCAATTAAAGAACAAAAAGAATCAGTAGAATAATATTTTTAATATTAGACTTAGATACATAGTAGTTCTTTTAAACGATTTAAATCATTACTTAGAAAAGTAATAAAACTTTTCTAAGGGTAAACACAACAATATATATATGAAAAAAATTCGGAGGTGCATTTATAATGACAAGAGAAGAAATTATTCAAGCTATAAAAGATATGAGTGTTTTAGAATTAAATGAACTAGTAAAAACATGCGAAGAGGAATTTGGCGTAAGTGCTTCAGCACCAGTTGCTGCTGCAGGAGCTGCTACAGCTGTCGCTGAAGAAAAAACTGAATTTGATGTAATTTTAACTAGTGCAGGCCCTAACAAAATTAAAGTTATTAAAGTTGTTAGAGAATTAACTGGATTAGGACTCAAAGAAGCTAAAGACATAGTTGACGGTGCTCCAAAAACTATTAAAGAAGCTGTAAGCAAAGATGATGCAGAAGCATTCAAAGCTAAGATTGAAGAAGTTGGCGGCGGAGCAGAAGTAAAATAATTTTATTGTAAAACGGGGTACTTTTACATAAGAGTGCCCTTTTTTAAAATGTCATGTTGACATAGAATTATTATTATGATAATATAGCGTAATGCATTAAAAATTAGTAGTTTGTCATTGAAAAAAATGAAATTACTGGTTAAAGTGAATTAAATTAACAAAAATGGTTATAATAACATGAAGAATGTGTGAATCCAGAAGCATAATGTCCTAGGGGAAAGTGTGTTTTTGGTTATTTTAGTTTATGCAAGGGGTGAAAGCTGATGGTACATCCTGTCCAGTTAGGTAAAAGAACAAGAATGAGTTTTTCAAAAATAAGTGAAGTAACTGATATGCCAAATTTAATTGAAATACAGTTAGACTCTTATGATTGGTTTTTAAAAGAAGGACTTCAAGAGGTTTTTGACGACATAAATCCTATTCAAGATTACACGGGAAATCTTGTTTTAGAGTTCGTAGGATATAAACTTGATATAGATAATATTAAGTATTCCGAGGAACAGTGTAAAGAAAGAGATACAACTTACGCAGCGCCGCTTAAAGTTAAGGTTAGATTGCGTAATAATGAAACTGGTGAAATCAAAGAGCAAGAAGTCTTTATGGGAGATTTCCCACTGATGACGCCACAAGGGACATTTGTTATTAATGGAGCAGAAAGAGTTATAGTAAGTCAATTGGTTAGATCACCAGGTGTTTACTACAATTATTCTGTTGATAAGACTGGAAAAAAACTTTACTCTGCTACTGTAATTCCAAACAGAGGAGCATGGCTTGAGTATGAAACAGATTCTAACGATATTGTGTATATTAGAATTGACAAGACAAGAAAATTACCTATAAGTGTTTTGGCTAGAGCTATGATGGATAATGGTAGTGATTTAGACTTACATGAGTTATTAGGTGAAGAAGAAAGACTAAAAGCTACAATAGAAAAAGACAATACTAAAACAAGAGAAGAAGCTTTAATAGAAATTTATAAGAGATTAAGACCGGGCGAACCACCTACAGTGGATAGTGCTGTATCCCTTATTGATTCATTATTCTTTGATGCAAAGAGGTATGATCTGTCAAGAGTTGGTAGATACAAGTTTAATAAAAAGTTATCAATTAATCACAGAATCGCAAACCAAATTGCTGCTGAGAATATTGTTAATCCTATGACGGGTGAAGTTATAGTTGAAAAAGATCAAAAGATAGACAGAGAAGTTGCTTTAGAAATTCAGAATTTAGGAATTAATGTAGTAGATCTTCAAGTAGAGGATAAAGTATTAAGAGTTATAGGAAATCATTTTGTCAACCTTAATAAGGTAGTTAATTTCGATGTTTCTGATCTTAATATTAGGGAAATGGTTCATTACCCAACACTTAAAGAAATATTAGATAATTTTACAGATGAAGAATCAATTAAAGAGCAGATAAAGGCAAACAAAACTAGATTGATACCAAAACATATAATTAAAGATGATATGTATGCTACAGTGAGCTACGAGTTAGGACTAACTTACGATATCGGTTATATTGATGATATTGATCATTTGGGAAATAGAAGAATTAGATCTGTAGGAGAACTTTTACAGAACCAATTCAGAATAGGGTTATCTAGAATGGAAAGAGTTGTAAAAGAGAGAATGACAATTCAAGACCAGGAAGGAATAACACCACAAGCACTTATAAATATAAGGCCCGTAGCTGCAGCTATAAAAGAATTTTTTGGAAGTTCTCAACTTTCTCAATTTATGGATCAAACGAATCCATTATCAGAGCTTACAAACAAAAGAAGATTATCTGCACTAGGACCAGGTGGACTTTCAAGAGAGAGAGCTGGGTTTGAGGTTAGAGATGTTCATTACTCACATTACGGCAGAATGTGTCCTATAGAGACTCCAGAAGGACCTAATATAGGACTTATTAACTCACTTGCAAGTTATGCTAAAGTTAATGAATATGGATTTATTGAAACTCCATATAGAGTAATAGACAAAAAAACATCAGTAGTCACGGATGAAATTATTTACATGACTGCAGATGAAGAGGATGCATATCTTGTGGCACAGGCAAGCGAACCAATTAACGAGGATGGTACTTTTGTAGATAAAAAAATATCTGTAAGAGCTAAACAAGAAGTATTAGTTGTTCCAAAAGAAGAAGTTGACCTTATGGATATATCCCCAAGGCAAATAGTTTCTGTTGCTACAGCTATGATTCCATTCCTTGAAAATGATGATGCCAGCCGTGCACTGATGGGTTCTAACATGCAACGTCAAGCAGTACCACTACTCAAATCACAAGCGCCAATTGTTGGTACAGGAATAGAATACAGAGCTGCAGTAGATTCTGGTGTTCTTCCAAAAGCTAAGAATGCGGGAGTAGTTGAGTATGTAAGTGCTAATGAAATCAAGGTAAGAAGAGAAACAGACAATGGATTAGATGTTTATAAAATCCTTAAATTTAAAAGATCCAATCAAGGTACGTGTATAAATCAGAGACCTATAGTTAATAAAGGTGAAAAAGTTGAAGTAAATACTGTACTCGCAGATGGACCTTCAACAGACCTTGGAGAAATAGCTTTAGGTAAGAACATCCGTATTGGTTTTGTAACTTGGGAAGGTTATAACTATGAGGATGCGATGCTAATATCTGAAGAACTTGTTCGCGATGACATATTTACTTCAGTTCATATTGAAGAGTATGAATCAGAAGCAAGAGATACTAAGCTTGGACCAGAAGAAATAACTAGAGACATCCCGAATGTTGGAGAAGATGCACTTAAAGACATAGATGAGGGTGGAATAATAAGAATTGGCGCTGAGATAAGATCTGGAGACATCCTAGTGGGTAAAGTAACTCCTAAGGGTGAAACAGAACTTACCGCAGAGGAAAGATTATTAAGAGCAATATTTGGTGAAAAGGCAAGAGAAGTTAGAGACACTTCACTTAGAGTACCGCATGGCGAGGCTGGAATAATAGTTGACGTTAAAGTGTTCACTAGGGAAAATGGCGATGAACTTCCACCAGGTGTAAATGAACTAGTTAGATGTTATATAGCTCAAAAAAGAAAGATATCTGTCGGCGATAAAATGGCAGGAAGACATGGTAATAAAGGTGTTATTTCAAGAGTATTACCAGTAGAAGATATGCCGTTTTTACCTGATGGAAGAGCACTTCAAATATGCTTAAATCCACTAGGTGTTCCTTCTCGTATGAACATAGGTCAAGTATTAGAGGTTCATTTAGGTTGGGCAGCTAGCGAACTCGGTTGGCATATTGCTACACCAGTATTTGATGGTGCGCTTGAGGAAGAAATTGAAGCGTGTTTAATTAAAGCAGGATATGATGCAGATGGAAAAACTGATTTATATGATGGAAGAACAGGAGAAGCATTAGACAGCAGGGTTACTGTTGGATATATGTATATCTTAAAGCTACATCATCTAGTTGATGATAAAATACATGCTAGATCAACAGGTCCATATTCTCTAGTAACTCAACAACCATTAGGTGGTAAAGCACAGTTTGGTGGCCAAAGATTCGGAGAGATGGAAGTTTGGGCATTAGAAGCATATGGTTCAGCTCACACATTACAAGAGATTTTAACGGTTAAATCAGATGATGTTGTTGGTAGAGTTAAAACATATGAGGCAATTGTAAAAGGTGAGAATATTCCAGAACCAGGCGTGCCTGAGTCCTTCAAGGTTCTTATAAAAGAATTACAAGCATTATGTCTTAATGTTAAAGTTCTTACTGATGAATTAGAAGAAATTAAACTTAAAGAATCAGTTGATGATGAAATGGAAGAATTGAATTTAAATGTTAATATAGAAGGTTCAGAAGATGTAGTACCTGAATCGCCAACGGAAGAGTACATTGAACTCATTGATGAAGATGAAGAAGTAGATGTTGATATAAATTATGATGAAGTGCCATTAGAAGATTTTGGTGAAGACTTAGAACTTAATGATTTTAATGATGAACATTAATATGAAGGGAGGCTGTACCCTTGTTTGAATTTAATAATTTTGATGCTATTCAAATAGGATTGGCATCACCGGAGCAAATCAGAGAATGGTCAAAAGGTGAAGTTAAAAAACCTGAGACTATAAATTATAGAACTTTAAAACCTGAAAGAGATGGACTTTTTTGTGAAAGAATATTTGGCCCAATCAAAGATTGGGAATGTCATTGCGGTAAATACAAGAGAGTAAGATATAAGGGAATAGTTTGTGATAGATGTGGTGTTGAAGTTACAAAATCTAAAGTAAGACGGGAAAGAATGGGTCATATTGAACTTGCTGCCCCAGTATCTCACATTTGGTATTTCAAAGGAATACCATCTCGTATGGGACTTATTTTAGACATGTCACCTAGATCACTTGAAAAAATTCTATATTTTGCTTCTTATGTAGTGTTAGACCCAAAAGAAACATCACTACTCACGAAACAAATTCTTAGTGAAAAAGAATATAGAGAAGCTATAGATAAATTTGGAGCTGATAGCTTTGTAGCTGGTATGGGTGCAGAATCTGTAAAGGTACTACTACAAAACATAAACTTAGAAGAATTATCTAAGGAGTTAAAAGAAGACCTGAAAACAAGTACAGGACAAAAAAGAATTAGAAGTATAAGAAGACTAGATGTTTCAGAGTCTTTTAGAAAATCTAAAAACAAACCTGAGTGGATTATAATTGATGTAATTCCAGTAATACCACCTGATTTAAGACCGATGGTACAATTAGATGGAGGAAGGTTTGCTACTTCTGATTTGAATGATTTGTATAGAAGGGTAATAAACAGAAACAATAGACTTAAAAAACTTCTAGATTTAGGAGCTCCAGACATAATTGTTAGAAATGAAAAAAGAATGCTTCAAGAAGCTGTAGATGCTTTAATTGATAATGGAAGAAGAGGAAGGCCAGTTACAGGACCAGGAAATAGACCTTTAAAATCTCTATCTGACATGTTAAAAGGAAAGCAAGGAAGATTCAGACAGAATTTACTTGGAAAACGTGTTGATTACTCAGGCCGTTCAGTTATTGTTGTTGGGCCAGAATTACAAATGTACCAATGTGGACTTCCTAAGGAAATGGCTTTAGAATTATTTAAGCCTTTTGTTATGAAGAAACTAGTTGGAAGTGGAGTAGCACATAATATTAAAAGTGCTAAGAGAATGGTAGAGAGGGTTATGCCTCAAGTATGGGATGTACTTGAAGAAGTAATCGAAGACCACCCAGTACTATTAAATCGTGCACCTACACTTCATAGACTAGGAATTCAAGCTTTCCAACCTATACTTGTAGAAGGTAGGGCTATAAAACTACATCCTCTTGTATGTACAGCATATAATGCTGACTTTGATGGAGATCAAATGGCGGTACATGTACCTCTATCCGTTGAAGCTCAAGCAGAAGCAAGGTTCCTAATGCTTGCTGCGCACAATATTATGAAACCATCAGATGGTAAACCAGTTTGTGTACCTACTCAAGATATGGTGTTAGGCGCTTACTATTTAACTATTGATAAAGATGGTGCTAAGGGCGAGGGAAGAGCTTTCTCATCACCTGATGAAGTAATAATGGCGTACCAAGTAAAAGATATTGAAATACATGCTAAGATTAAAGTTAAGATGTTTGGCATTGTTAATGGTGTTAGTATGTCGCAAATTATAGATACTACACCAGGAAAATTAATCTTTAATGAAACCATACCTCAGGATTTAGGATTTATTGATAGAAGTATTCCTGGAAATGAACTTAAATTTGAGATAGATTTCTTAGTAAGTAAAAAAAATCTAGGTAGTATCATTGATAAATGTTACTTGAAATATGGTCCATCAGAAACCTCTAAGATGTTAGACAAGATAAAGGCCAAAGGATATCATTATTCAACAATTGGAGCAATTACTGTTGCTACATCGGATATGCAAGTTCCAGAAGCTAAAAAGGCATTGCTTGCAGATGCTGATGAAACTGTTGATAAAATAGAGAAAATGTATCGTAGAGGATTTATATCTGAGGAAGAAAGATACCAAAGAGTAATAGAAAAATGGACTAAGACTACTGAAGATGTCGCAAATGCACTTATGGATAGTTTGGATAAATTCAATCCAATATTTATGATGGCGGATTCAGGAGCCAGAGGGTCTAAGAGTCAAATTAAACAGTTAGCAGGTATGAGAGGCCTTATGGCTAATCCATCTGGTAAGATAATTGAATTACCTATAAGAGCATCTTTTAGAGATGGACTTAGCGTATTAGAATACTTTATTTCAACACATGGAGCTAGAAAAGGTAATGCAGATACAGCACTTAAGACAGCCGATTCAGGTTATTTAACAAGAAGGCTTGTTGATGTTTGCCAAGACGTTATAGTAAGACATGAAGATTGTGGAACGAATGAAGGATTTGAAGTGTCAGAAATCTGTGATGGTAGTGAAGTAATTGAACAATTAATTGAAAGACTTACTGGAAGATATTCTGCTGAAGATATTATCCATCCAAAAACAGGAAAAGTAATAGTTCCTAAGGGTGAATATATGGACATTAAACTCGCAGAAGAAGTTCAAAATTCTGGTGTAAAGAAAGTTATGATTAGATCAGTATTTACATGTAAGGCTAAAATCGGAGTTTGTGCTAAATGTTATGGAATGAACATGGCAACGTCTCAGAAAATTAATATTGGAGAAGCAGTAGGAATAATTGCAGCTCAATCCATAGGTGAACCAGGAACACAGCTTACAATGAGAACATTCCATACAGGTGGAGTAGCAGGATCAGATATAACTCAAGGTCTTCCAAGGGTTGAGGAATTATTCGAAGCTAGAAAACCAAAAGGACTTGCAATAGTAAGTGATGTTTGTGGTACAGTCAAAATGGAAGATACTAAGAAAAAGAGAATTGTTATTGTAATTGGTGATGCAGGAGAAGAATTAAGTTATGACATACCTTTTGGATCAAGATTAAAAGTTGCAAACGGTGATAGAATTGAAGCTGGAGACGAAATAATTGAGGGTTCAGTTAACCCACATGATATTTTAAGAATCAAAGGCGTTCAAGGAGTTAAGAATTACTTGTCTTCAGAGGTACAAAAGGTTTATAGACTTCAAGGTGTTGATATTAATGATAAGCATTTAGAAGTTGTTGTAAGGCAGATGACAAGAAAAGTGAAAATTGAGGAATCTGGAGATACTGAATTACTACCAGGAAACTTAGTAGATATATTTGCTTTTGAGGATGCTAATGCTAAAATTGAATCTGAAGGTGGAGTACCTGCTGTTGGAAAGATTTCATTATTAGGTATAACGAAAGCTGCACTTGCAACAGAATCATTCTTATCAGCAGCGTCATTCCAGGAAACAACAAGAGTACTTACTGATGCAGCTATTAAAGGCAAAATTGATCCACTACTTGGATTAAAAGAAAATGTAATAATTGGTAAGTTAATACCTGCTGGTACTGGTATGACAAGATATAGAACTATAAAGATCAATACTGAAGATGAAGAAAAAGTAGAAATTGAAAATGATTTAGAAGTATAAGTTGTAATTAGTTGACAGGGTGTTGCTAAAATGATAAAATACACCTTGTGTGTGATTTAAATCGACAAGATACATCTTAAATAGATAGATCTTGTGGTTATAATTATAAAGGGGGGTTAGAAATGGTAGGTAAAATCGTAGGTCAGAAGGTCGTTGGAGTCAAACAAACCCTAAAGGCGTTAAAGAATGGTAAGGGTAAAGTTTTGTATATCGCCAAGGATGCTGATAGTAGTATTATTGATCCTATTCTAAAACTAGCCAAGATTAATACCCTGCAAATAATATTTGTAGACACAATGAAAGAACTAGGAAATCTTTGTGATATAGATGTTGCGTCAGCAACAGCACTTAGTCTTGAAGATTAATTAATGCTAGCAACTAAACAATATAGATATATCATGCGGTAACATAGCTTTTTAGTTATGTTACGCAGTATTGATATAAATGAAAATCAGCTTATAAAAATGAGGAGGTGAAATCATGCCAACTATTAATCAATTAGTTAGAAAAGGCAGAAAGACATTAGCAACAAAATCAGCTGCACCAGCATTGAAAAATTGCCCTCAAAAAAGAGGCGTTTGTACAGTAGTTAAAACAACAACTCCTAAGAAGCCAAACTCAGCATTAAGAAAAGTAGCAAGAGTTAGACTTACAAACGGATTTGAAGTTACTGCTTATATTCCAGGTGTAGGCCACAATTTACAAGAACATAGTGTTGTTCTTATAAGAGGTGGAAAAGTTAAGGATTTACCAGGAGTTAGATACCACATCATCAGAGGAACATTAGATTCAGCTGGAGTTGCAGGAAGACTACAAAGTAGATCTAAATACGGTACTAAGAGACCAAAGCAAAAAAAATAATGCTTTGAGTTAAGGTACAATGTCTTCAGCATTTATATAGATTATAATTTTTATATTTACATACAATTGCAGAAGTACAGAGTGCTTTGCGGTAGAGATATCGAGTACCTATGAGTTAATTAAAATTGTTAAGGAGGGAAGTAAAGTGCCGAGAAAAGGATATATTGCGAAAAGAGATGTATTACCGGATCCAATGTACAACAGCAAGGTCGTTACAAAGTTAATAAACAATGTAATGGAAGATGGAAAAAGGGGAGTAGCACAGAAAATATGTTACGAGGCTTTTGACATAATTAAAGAAAAAACAGGTAAAGAACCTTTAGAGGTTTTTGAAGCAGCATTAGCTAATGTTATGCCATTACTTGAAGTAAAAGCTAGAAGAATAGGTGGAGCTAATTATCAAGTGCCTATTGAAGTTAGACCTGAGAGAAGACAGACATTAGGATTAAGATGGTTACTTCTTGCTGCAGATAAAAGGGGCGAGAAATATGCAAGAGAAAAACTTGCTAATGAATTGCTTGAAGCTTCAAACAACACTGGAGCTGCGGTAAAGAAGAGAGAAGATATTCATAAAATGGCTGAAGCTAATAAGGCTTTTGCTCATTACAGGTATTAATACTAAAACTGTTTTGGCTTTGCCAAGACAGTTTTGTCAAATTTAAAATCATCGTTGAGAGGAGGAACAAATAGTGGGTAGAGAATATTCTTTAGATAAATTCCGTAATATAGGTATTATGGCGCATATAGATGCTGGTAAAACAACAACAACTGAGCGTATATTATTCTATACAGGAAAAACACACAAGATTGGTGAGGTTCATGATGGCGGAGCTACTATGGATTGGATGGTACAAGAACAAGAAAGAGGTATAACAATAACTTCTGCGGCTACAACTTGTTTTTGGAAAGGTTACAATATAAATATCATAGATACACCAGGTCACGTAGATTTCACAGTTGAAGTTGAAAGATCTTTAAGAGTACTTGATGGTGCAGTTTCCGTATTCTGTGCGAAGGGTGGAGTTGAACCACAATCTGAAACAGTGTGGAGACAAGCCACTAAATATGAAGTACCAAGAATGGCATACGTTAACAAGATGGATATAATGGGTGCGGATTTCTTTAGAGTTGTTGACATGATGCGCGAAAGACTACATGCTAATGCAGTTCCGATACAACTTCCAATAGGAAAAGAAGAGGGATTTCTAGGCATCATAGATTTAATTAGAAATGTTGCAGAAGTCTATAAGGATGATTTAGGAACACAAATAGAAGAAATAGAAATTCCAGAAGATATGAAAGAATTATCAGTAGAGTATAGAGCAGCTATGGTTGAGGCAATAGCTGAACTAGATGAAGATCTTATGATGAAATATCTTGATGGTGAAGAAATAAGTGAAGAAGAATTAAAAGCTGCACTTAGAAAAGGCGTAATTAACAATGACATAGTACCTGTAATCTGTGGTTCATCATACAAAAACAAAGGTGTTCAAATGATGATAGATGCTGTTATAGAGTATATGCCATCACCACTTGATATCCCAGCTATCAGAGGTCAAGATATTGATTCTGGTGAACCAATGGAAAGACATCCAAGTGATGATGAACCAATGGCAGCATTAGCATTCAAAATAGCTACAGATCCTTTCGTTGGTAGACTTTGTTTTGCAAGAGTGTATTCAGGCGTAATGAAAACTGGTACATACGTGTTAAATGCTAACAAAGGTAAAAAAGAAAGAGTTGGTAGACTAGTTAAAATGCATGCTAATCACAGAGAAGAAGTTGATGAATTACGTGCAGGAGAATTAGGTGCAATAATTGGACTTAAGAATACAACTACTGGAGAAACTTTGTGTGATGAAGATCAACCAATAATGTTTGAAACTATGGTTTTCCCAGAGCCAGTTATTCATGTAGCAATTGAGCCTAAAACAAAAGCTGGTCAAGAAAGAATGGGTATGTCACTTGCTAAGCTTTCTGAAGAAGATCCTACTTTCCAAACTTATACTGACCAAGAAACTGGTCAAACAATAATTGGTGGTATGGGCGAGCTTCATCTAGAAATTATTGTTGATAGACTTCAAAGAGAATTTAAAGTTGAATGTAATGTAGGTAAACCACAAGTAGCTTACAAAGAAACAATAAGAAAACAAGTTAAAGCAGAAGGTAAATACATTAAACAATCAGGTGGACGTGGACAATACGGTCACTGTTGGATAGAGTTAATACCAACTACTGAACCTTACTCATTTGAAAATGCTACTGTAGGTGGATCTATTCCGAAAGAATTTATTTCTCCAATTGAGAACGGAATTAAAGAAGCATCTAAGAGCGGTATTCTTGGTGGATATCCAGTTCTTAACTTTAAAGTTAGAGTAGTTGATGGATCTTACCATGATGTTGACTCAAATGAAATGGCATTTAAGGTTGCTGGATCTATGGCGTTTAAGAATGGTATGGCTAAAGCAGATCCAGTACTACTAGAACCAATAATGAAGGTTGAAGTAACAGTCCCTGAAGAATACATGGGAGATGTTATGGGAGACATTAATTCAAGAAGAGGTAGAATAGAGGGAATGGAAGCACAAGCAGGCGCTCAAATAATTAGAGCAATGGTTCCATTATCTGAAATGTTTGGATATTCTACAACTCTTAGATCAAGAACTCAAGGTAGAGGAGTATACAGTATGGAATTTGCTGCATATGAGCCAGTACCAAAGAGTATACAAGAACAAGTTATAGGTGTTAAATAATCAGAAGAATATAAGATAATATGCAAATATAAGGAGGAATATAAAATGGCAAAGGTAAAATTCGAAAGAAACAAGCCACATGTAAACATTGGAACAGTAGGACACGTGGATCACGGCAAGACTACATTAACAGCAGCAATAACAGCAGTACTAGCAACTAAGGGTTTAGCAGAGGCGTCAAGATTTGACATGATTGATAAAGCACCAGAGGAAAGAGAAAGAGGAATTACAATTAACACTGCACATGTTGAGTATGAAACAGAAAATAGACATTATGCACATGTTGATTGCCCAGGACATGCAG
>Ga0209123_1001601_pt1 | contig 21723 bp, 20 predicted proteins | sample BarGraIncu00431A_FD_184500 | JGI IMG/M metagenome (GOLD analysis project Ga0209123, IMG submission 184500) | Arctic peat soil microbial communities from Barrow, Alaska, USA - Barrow Graham LP Incubations 004-31A (SPAdes) (version 2) | ecosystem: Environmental > Terrestrial > Soil > Wetlands >... | reverse complement strand
CATTTTAATTGTATCGTGTAGGGACTCACCTTTTGAAACACTGGATGAACCGGCATCCGAAAAACCAACAATACGTCCCCCCAGGCGATTGATGGCAGTTTCAAAGCTCAATCGGGTTCTTGTAGAAGGTTCGAAAAACAAAGAAGCAACAACTTTGCCTTCAAGTAATCTCTGGTTTGGATTTTCCTCAAAATCGGCTGCGAGTTTCAAAATTCGCAGGTAATCTTCTTTCGAATAATCGGTGATCGAAATTAAATCTTTTTTCATCATTTTATAGTTTGATTTTTTAATTCTTTGATACAAAAAAAAGCCAACAGGAAGTGCGTTTCTGTTGGCTTTTTTTTGTATAGGGGGAAATTCGTGTCTAATCTGAAATGATTCAAATCAATTGAATGATAAAAACTTTGGGGAGAATTAGGAAATACTTTTCCAGGGCGAATTATTTCACCCAAAAAGTGAGAATATTGTTTTATCAAGTGTTTCATCAAAAGCCTAAAATTAATAGGTTTTTATGAACTTTTCGCTTTTTATGCTGAATATTTATTAAAAGTTTATTAACATTTGATTTTTCATTAAATGGTACTGATATTTACGCTCTCAATTTTTAACAGTCCTTGTATAATCCGGTCCGATTCACTAAGCCTGATATGTGTTTTGACTTTGCAGCTAAGGTCAAACTGGGGGTCGATTTGAGGCAGTTTTTCATCCTTGAAGATTTTCATTACATCGTTCATAGCACTGTAATCGAAATCGATTAATAGCCATTTCTCCACCAGCTTTTCCACGATTTTGGCTTGATTAATAGCATCTTGAGCAGCATTGCGATAGGCATTGATCAATCCGGGAACACCTAACAAGTTTCCACCGAAATAGCGGACTACCACAATTAGAATGTTGGTAAGGTCAAAACTCTGAATTTGTCCTAAAATAGGTTTTCCGGCGGTAGAGGAGGGCTCGCCATCATCATTAACTCTGAAAAGTAATTTTTCAGCACCTAAACGCCATGCATAACAATGATGGCGTGCCGAATGGTGTTCTTTTTTTAAGGATTGTACAATTTCTCTGATTTCTTCTTCCGAATTCACAGGAAAGGCATACGAAATAAATCGGCTCCCTTTGTCCTTAAACAATCCTTCAGAAGGTTTTTCTATTGTTTTGAAGGTATCATCCATCGGTCACCTGTTGAGAAGCATTTGCGGGTATTAAAAAAAACAGATCAAATTGATCTGCTCTTTATTCTATTATAATTTCAGTTTCCGGTCAATTTCATCAACACAGAGCTTGAAACTTTTGTCAGTGTCCTTCAGATTGGAAACTGTTTTGCAGGCATGAAGGACCGTTGCATGATCTTTATTTCCAATTTGGGACCCGATTGTAGCCAGAGAGGATTTGGTCATTGTCTTTGCAAAATACATGGCCAGTTGCCTTGCCTGTACCACTTCACGTTTTCGGGTTTTGGCCTGAAGGGAATTAGCGGGCATATTGAAATAATCACAAACAACTTTTGTAATATAGTCGATTGATAATTCTCTAGTTGAATTCTTGACCAATTTATTGATCATTTCGCTTGCCAGCTCAATAGTAATTTCTCTTTTATTGAGAGTCGATTGGGCCAGTAGGGAAACCAAAGCACCTTCTAATTCCCTGATATTGTTGGTGATGTGTGAAGCAATGTATTCAAGGACATCGAGGGAGATTTCGATTCCGTCTTTGTATATTTTTCGCTTCAGGATATCAATTCTTGTTTCGAAACTGGGTTGTTGTAAATCAGCAGTCAATCCCCATTTAAATCTGGACAAAAGACGTTGTTCAAGTCCTTTAAGTTCAAAAGGTGGTTTATCAGATGTAAGTATCAACTGTTTGCCACTTTGATGTAAATGGTTGAAAATATGAAAGAATGTTTCTTGTGTTTTTTCCTTGCCTGCAAATTCATGAACATCATCCAAAATCAAAACATCGATCATCTGATAAAAATTCAAAAAATCGTTTCTGTTGTTGCTCCGGCAGGCATCGGTAAACTGTGTCTGGAATTTATTGGCATTTACATATAGCACCACTTTGTCAGGATGGCTTTCTTTCACTTCAATGCCTATAGCATGCGCCAGATGGGTTTTTCCAAGACCTGAATTTCCATAGATCATCAGTGGGTTGAAGGCTGTACCTCCGGGATTTTGTGATACTGCATATCCGGCGCTACGAGCCAATCGGTTACATTCACCTTCAACAAAATTGTCAAAAGTATTATCGAGTCTTAATTGGGGATCAATTTGTATTTTTTGAATTCCTGGAATAATAAAAGGATTTCTAATCGATGATTTTCCTTCATTTTTCAAAGGAATGTTCATCGGTTTATTTTGAATTTTACTGTTATTATTGGTTGGATATTTAATCGTGTATGGTTGTGAAGTACTTTGATTGTTACCCATCACAACTACATATTCCAATTTAGCGCTTTGTCCCAGCTCCTTCCTCAAAGTTTTTCTAAGCAGATCGATGTATTGTTCTTCCAGATATTCATAGAAGAATGGACTTGGTACCTGAATAGTAAGTACTTCTTCTTCGAGATTAACTGGAACAATTGGTTCAAACCAAGTTTTAAAGCTAATGCTTGGAACGTTGTCGCGAATTATTGAAAGACAATGATCCCAAACCAAACGATGATCATTAACCATTTTGGGCTGGATGTTAAAAATTTGATGTAAAGGCATTCATTGTATGATTTCTGTGGAAGCAAATTTTGCGAAAAAAAACATATAAAAAAAATGCTTTTGCTATTGACTTTTATCAAATAAAGATAACTACGTTATGTCTCAGGCATTTAAAAATTGAAAATAGTTTAATATTTCTTTAATAAAGTTAAACAATTGATATTCAGGCATATAAATTTTTATTAATTGTAATACCTATCAATAAAGGACTGTAGTGTCATTTATAATAATATATTTTATTGATTTCTGATTAATTTGCCAAATTCTTGAGTGCTTTTTCTAATTTCATCTTTTTTCCGTTTTTAAATGCCAGCAGATTTGCATCAGGGAAATTTACTTTTGCAGTTTCCAAAAGTTTGGTAATTTGAATTAAATCGGTTGAATTTCCAGCCATGTAATTATATATTTCACGATCCTTTAATTCTTCAATTGGACCTAAATCTTTAAAAAAAGTTGATTCAATCGATAATTGTGCAGGACTTGAAATCAGATGTATTTTATAGACCACGGCATTTTTCGTTTCATTCTGGCCAGGTTTAGCTGTGATGTAAACATTCTTCCCCATATTGAAAGCAGAGAAATGAACATACCGTTTGGGATTGCTACGGACGTCTTTTAATAATAAATCAAGACTACCGGCTAAGCTATTGAGATTTTGGTACAAAGCAGGATTGTTGATTAACAATCCTGCTGAACTATCACTTGTATTGAGTTTTTGAATAATAGTATTTATTCCGGCTACTGAAGCTCTTATTTCTTCAAATACGGGATTAATATTCAAATGAGAGAGCGAATCTGAAAGTGAAGAGAGATTTTTGATGACATTTGTGATATTGCCCGAATTTAGTTTAATTGTACTCGTTATGCTGTCTATATTTTCAACTATTGATTTGAATTTACCAGTGCCAATTGTATTATTCAATTCCTCTGAAACTGATTCGATATTGGCAATGGTGAGGTTGAGGTTTTCAAAACTTTCAGTTAAATTTTTGCGGGTTCGTTCGTTAAAAATATCGGTTACTATAGAAAGTGTCGAATCGAGAGAAGCGATTAATTCTTCAGCCTTTTTCTTTAATGGCAGTACCTGCAAGCTTACCTGCTCTTTCAAATCGCTTTCAATATCTCCTGGGATAGTATCATATTGATGGTAATATTCAGCAGTATGAACAATCTCCAATTTAATGGATTTATTTCCCATAATGTCACTTGACACTATTTTGGCAGTAGAGCCTTTAGCTATTTTGAAATTACCCTGGAGTGATAGAGTCGCAATGAGTCTGCCTGAATAATCGCTCAGAAATTTAATCTCTGAAACTTGACCAACCTGAAATCCATTGATATTAACTGAGCTGGATTCAAGCAATCCATCAATTTTTGCATAGATGACGTAGTATTTGGTATTTTTTTTCAGAATATCAATTCCCTTTAAGAAGTTGATTCCCCAAATTAGAATTGCCAGACACGAAATTACCAAGATGCCCAGTTTAGTGTATTTTGATATTTTAATCATCGTAATTACATAATTTTTCTTTTCCCATTGCAAATCGAAACAACATCTGTATGGAAAATGAATGTGTTGATTTCTATACTATTTTATAAATCTTTATTTTGATCCATTATTTAAAGGAACTCTTTTACCATCGACAAAAGAAATAATAAACGCTTGAGGAAATTTCAGTTTAACTTGTTTTAAAATTGATTTTACCTTCTCAATGGTATATTCCTTGCCAACAAAGTAACGGTAATATTTATCATCTTTTTCTCTCCGAACATTGTTCAGACCTTTAAAATTACTTTCAACCGGCGCTAACAATGTTGTACTTGCTCCGATCTGTATACTATAGTATCTGTCAGTTTCTGGTTTAACGACCTTTTTTAAATTTAATAAACTTGAAGTATCGGCAATTTCGGGTTCATTCCTTTCCGAATTAGTTGTTGCAATTACAATCTCCTCCTTCTTTTTTTCTTCTGTCTTTTGATTTTTAGTTTGAATTACTTGTTTTGCCACCGTATCTTCAGATTTTTGATGACTTGACATCACTTCAGGAGCCTTGCTATTAACCGATCCTGAACTCTTATTCTTAAATTTCTTGAAAGCTTCTAATATTGAAAGTGCAATATTTCGCTGACCGTCATCGCTGTTTAAGTAATTAGCATCGGTTGGATTGCTTAAAAAGCCTGTTTCAACCAACACACTTGGCATCGACGACTGCCTGAGAACCAGAAATCCGGCTTGCTTGACACTGCGGTCGGTAGATTCAAGACGAGATTTGAATTGTTGTTGAATTTCTTCGGCAAATGATACACTTTGCTTTAGATAGGAACTCTGCATCAATTCAAACATGATATACGATTCGGACAAATTCGGGTCAAATCCCTCATAGGTAGTATTGTAATCTTTTTCAAGAAGAATTACTGAGTTCTCCTTTTTTGCAATTTCAAGGTTATCCTCTGATCGGTGTAGCCCTAAAGTAAAAGTTTCAGTCCCTCTGGTAGAAGGAGTTCCGCAAAAATTGGCATGAAGTGAAATAAATAAATCGGCTTTTATTTTATTTGCAATTCTTGATCGTTCAATCAAAGGAACGAAAACATCGGTACTTCGGGTGAAAATTACCTTTACATCGGAATAATTTTCATTGATCAATTTCCCTAATTTAAGTCCGATCCCTAAAACGACATCTTTCTCCCGAATTGTTTTATTTACGGCCCCCGGATCTTTTCCTCCGTGACCAGGATCGATTACTACAATCAACTGCCTGGTGCCTTGATTAACAGAGGGAATCGAATAAGAATTTCCTGCCATTAAAATGGAAAGAATTAAAAGTAAAAATATGATCGAATAATTTATTTTATTCATAATTTGTATTTATTCGGCACAAAAATAGAAATTTAAAATTATTTTACCTTTGTTCACGTTTATGTATAAGGCTTATTTATATTTTTGCATTCTATACGAGCCTCAAAGTGCTTATCTTTTAAAATTTAGTTTTGATTAAATATCTTCTTGCAAATATATTATTTTTAGTTGCCATTTCCACCTTTGGCCAATTAAATCATAAATCCGATTCGGTCAGAGTTACCTCTGTACCTATTCTGATTGATACTACAGTGATATCTCCAATTCCTATGTCCAAGGATTCAATTGCAATCCCTCTATCCACGGATTCAATTTCAATTACTGAATCCAATGATTCAATTTCAACCCTTGAATCCAATGATTCAATTGCAAAGCCGGTGCTTGAAGCAATTATTACCTATTCTGCGGTAGATTCAATTATTCCAGACTTTGAAAATCAGAAAGTATACATGTACAAAGGCGGTGTGGTCAATTATCAAACCATTGAGCTAAAGGCTGATTACATTGTACTTGATCTGGCCAATAAGGAGGTGTATGCAGAAGGGTTGCCCGATTCTACAGGAACAAAAGTGGGAACTCCGGTTTTTAAAGATGGTACCGAGGAATTTGCATCTAAAACTCTCAGGTATAACTTCGATAGCAAAAAAGGAATTATTGTGGATGTAAAGACTAAGGAAGGAGATGGTTATGTACACAGTGCACTGACAAAAAAAATTAGCCCAAGCGAGTTTGTTCTCAGAAAAGGGAAATATACCACCTGTGATGCTGATCCTCCCCATTTTTATCTTCGAATGACCAAAGCAAAGGTGATTTCCAATAAAAAGATTATTACAGGTCCTGCATACATGGTTCTGGAAGATTTTCCCATCTACTTTCCTATGATTCCTTTTGGGTATTTCCCGAATTCTTCAACCTATACTTCTGGAATACTGATACCTACTTACGGAGAAGAACAAACGCGTGGATTCTTTCTTCGCGAGGGAGGGTACTATTGGGCTGCCAATGAGTTTTTTGATCTGGCTGTGCGTGGTGATATTTATTCAAAAGGTTCATGGGCAACAAAAGTTCATTCCAATTACAGAGTCAGATACCGATACAACGGAAGTTTCGATTTTAGTTATAACTTAAATAAATACTCGGAAGTACCTTTGCCTGATGCAAGAACAACCAAGGGTTTTAGCCTGATGTGGACCCATTCACAAGATACAAAAGCAAATCCAAGCCGAACATTTTCGGCCAATGTTAATTTTTCAACCAGTTCATTTGACAAAGAAAATTCATTAACAGTTCAATCATATTTACAAACCACAAAATCGTCCAGTATCTCCTATTCGAAAAGATTTGAGAATTCTCCTTTCAATTTGTCGTTGAATTTACGCCATTCACAGAATTCAATCGATACAACCATGTCGTTAAGTCTGCCTGAACTGACATTCAATATGTCGAAAGTTAATCCATTTAAGCTTATTAAGATGGACAACAGGACTGGAGCGGCTATTAAGTGGCTGGATAAGATTAGTTTTAGCTATTCGGGCAATTTAAAAAACTCCATTACTGCCAAAGAAAAAGTTATTCTTAAACAATCGTTGGTTCGTGACTGGCAAAATGGAATTAGACATTCAATCCCCATTTCATTGCCTACATTTAATTTGCTCAAATACATTAATCTGAGTCCAAGTTTCAATTATTCAGAACGTTGGTACACCAATATTGTCAATAAATCGTACGATCCAAATTATATTAACCCTATTCCTTATGGATTGGCACATGTACGCACTGATACTGTTTATGGATTTAAAAGAAACTATGATTATTCCTATAGTTTAAGTACAACCACAAATATATACGGGATGTATATTATGCGCAACCCGAATTCGAGAATTAAAGCAATCAGACATAAAATAACACCCTCAGCCAGCTTTAGTTATACTCCTGATTTTGGACAACAGAAATTCGGTTTTTGGGGTACTTATATAGATGGAAATGGAAAAGTTGTAAATTATAACCATTATGCGAATGGCGTTTTTGGCTCTGCCGGCAATGTTGAAAGTGGAGCGATTACTTTCAGTTTAAACCAAAATCTGGAAGCTAAAGTATTGGAAGTAAATGATTCAACCAAAACTAAAGACGATAAACCTATTTATAAAAAAGTGAAAATCATCGATAACCTGGGCATTAGCGCTTCCTATAATATGATTGCTGATTCATTTAAACTTACGCCATTTTCCGTTTCAGCACGCACCACAGTTAAAGGTGTAAGTGTCAATATGGGTGCCAATTTGAATCCTTACATCGTTAATAAAAACGGGAGACCTCTCGATCAATATACCTGGAACGATCCGAATACCAAAGGGATCAATAAACTTGGAAGATTAACAAATGCCAACTTGTCATTCGGGATGAATTTTGAATCCAAGAAAGGCAAAAAAGAGGCTGATGAAAATAAAAAGAAAATTGATGAAGACAAAGCTCTTCCAGGATCCTATTCCGAATACGTAGATTTTAATATTCCATGGAGTTTTCGGTTCGATTATTCTTTTTTTTATACCAATTCATTCATCCCAATAAGCCCACAGTACCCAAAGCCTAAAACAATCAATCAAAGCTTGAATTTGAGTGGGCGTTTGAATTTAACAGAAAAATGGAACATGGATATGAATACCAATTTTGATATTCAGGCCATGAAATTCTCTTTTACTACCCTTAATGTCTCTCGCTCTTTACATTGTTGGAGTATGTCATTTGGATTTGTGCCCTTCGGTCCTCGTAAAAGCTACAGTTTTAATATGGCTGCAACTTCTTCTATCTTGCGTGACTTGAAAATTTCCAAACAAAGCTCATGGCGTGACAATTAACTGTTGTACCTGGTATTGTGTCAAGCTTATTTTGTAGATTATGGCATAATCAATTCATATCCAAATCGTCAACTTTAAACAAGTTATCAATAACGATATCCCATCACGTTAGGGCTTCAATGGAAAGCATCTTCAATTAATGCAATGATCTGCTGATCGTATTTACTGACAACTTTAAAGGATGCTTCGTCATGGAAAGTATACACAACCGGGATCGGAACCGTTCTCTCCTCAAATTTTAAAACAGATGCTCTGCGAATAATACCTTGCAAATGGTTTTTATTTGTCTTTTGACTGTTCATATTGACGGACAAGCTCCGCATTAATAGTCTTGTCTTGTGACATATAAAATAAAACCGGTCCTGCTTTCACGGTGATATTTTATTACTGAACTCTGATCCAGCTGCCATGGTTTTTTAGTTTATAATTAAAAGGTCCAACCTAGGGTTATTCGAAGGCTATTCGAAGACTATTCGAAGGTTATTCGAAGATGGTTCTACTGTGTTCAAACAATCATCGAATGGTTTTCAAATAACCAATGTATAACCTTCCAATAACATTAAGCCCCTCCAATTGACCCGAACCTGCAACATTCATCTATAGGGTAGGTGTTATGTGAACCACATAATGAGACTTTGAATATCACACCCTCGACACCATCCATCCTATTAAGGTGTTAGTGGGGAAAAATGAGGTTAGAGGAGAAATCAATTTAAATGAGAAAAGAAAAACACATAGAAATGAATCGACCTGTGATCCCGAGTACTCTGGGTCATAACATTAGTGCCTAATTATAGCGTATTTTTGAGCTTAATACAAATAATATTTGTATATTTATAGATTGGCAAGCAAAAGTGCATCAAATCGTCTAATTCAAGTTCCACAGGATGGTGCATCAATAATAAATTGAACTGACCCCGAGTCCTCGAAGTCAATAGAAAGAAATCGGCCAATTAAAATATTGAGTATGAATATTCAAAAGAAAATTCTGATTATTGATTGTGATCAGAAATTTGGCAATAAAATCAAAAAATATCTCATCCAACATCAATACAATGTCTGTTATGAAAGTGATAGTACATCCGGCATTAAAAAATCATTCGACTATCATCCTGATTTAATTCTTTGCGATATGAATATGGTCCCAATAGATGGGTGTCAGTTGTTTAAAGTACTAAAGGATAGTTTGTTGTTGAAAAATATTCCATTTATTTTTTTTAAACAAAATGCAAGTTTTGAAGATGTGAGGCAAGGAATGAATCTGGGAGCCGATGATTTTTTATCCAAACCAATTAACTTACACGATTTGCTTACTTCGATTGAAATTCAGCTTCAGAAATATAAAAGCAACCTTAATGAATTAACCCATGAGTTTAATACATTGTTTCAACTTTCGCCAAATGGAATAATTGTATTTAGCGAAAATACGGTATTAAGGTCAAATCGACCTTTTAAAACCCTTTTAAAAATTGATAATCAAGAATCCAAAATAAGAATTGAAACCCTTTTTGAGAGTTCATCGCTCCTTAAAATAAAGTCCTGGATACAAAACAATAAAGGGATAAATAGTGTTTTTAATGAGAATATTAGCATTAAAGATAGTATAGGTGAGGAAGTATATTTGAATATGATAATTTCAGAATTTGCCAATTATGATGATTCCATTCAGTTTATTGGCTTTTTCACTCCTGTTTCTCCAGTAAATAATCATTGGATTAGTGATGATTTAGCAAATGAAGTATGCGATTTGCTTAAAAGAGAAAAAATAACCTTCATTGATAATTTGGAAGAAAGAATTTCCAGTGTACTAAAAAACAGAACGTTAAGTTACAATAATGAAAACAATTCATTTTTTACAAAAAGGGAAAATCAGGTACTTTGTTTATCCATGGAGGGATTACCTATTAAAAATATTGCCGATCGACTTGCAATATCATCCCGCACTGTTGAAAAGTACAGAACCAAATTGATGGAGAAGTCAAATGCTAAAAATATAGTAGAAGTAATTATCTTCTCTCTAAAAAAGGGTTTGATTAAAATTTAGGATTTTGCATCTGACCGCTTTATTCCAATTTAAATTTAAAAGGCAACATACGGTTGGTAATGTTGCCTTTTAAATTTAGAATGGTAAATCGTTTCCATTATCTTCCGCTGTTTCGGGTGGTATATCGCTTGCAGAAAATTCCGGTGGATAGCTTTTAGGCGAGGCAACCGCATCTGCAAGTTCAATCTTCCATGCATTGATGTTGTGAAACCATTTTCCATTAAAATCACGTGATTCTACGTTGAAAAAGACTTCAACTTCTTTTCCTTCAGTTATACCGTCAAGAATAGAAATTTTATCCCCAAAGAGCGTAAAACATACTTTTTTGGGATATTGTTCATTTGTTTCAATTACAAATTCCTGCTTTTTCCATTCTTTACCAGCTTTGCTGACACCTGTTTCAGATTTTAAAATCTGAATTACAGTTCCTTTTACTTGTATGCTCATTGTATTTCTTTAAAATTAGCTTTTCATTGATGAAAAAAACACCCTTGCAAATCATAGGCAAGAGTGTTTTTCATGATGCATAACTTGTTACTTTTTAACAATCTCGAGCAATTCAACTTCAAAAATAAGTGTTGAATTTGGTTTGATATTAGCTCCAGCACCTTTTTCACCGTATGCCAAAGCAGAGGGTATAAATAGTTTCCATTTTGATCCTACTGGCATTAACAACAATGCTTCGGTCCATCCTGGAATAACCTGACTAACAGTGAAAGTTGCTGGTTCGCCACGATCAACCGAACTGTCAAATACTTTACCATCAATGGTTGTTCCATGATAATGGCATTTTACCTGATCTGTAGCAACTGGCTTTGGCCCTGTTCCTGCTTTCATGATTTCATATTGCAAACCACTTGGCAAGGTAACAACACCAGATTTGCTTTTGTTGGCTGCAAGGAATTCTTCACCTGCTTTAATATTTACTGCACCTTCTTTTTTTGAAACCTCAGCGAAGAAAGCCTGAATAATTCCGTTGGCCTTTGCAGGTTTGATCTGAACAGAATCGCCTTTAAAAGCTTTCTGGAATGCGGCAACTAATATTTCCTTATTTAGTTGATCCACACCAGGAGCACCCTTCATCTGTTGCTTGTTGTTCTCGCCAATAAGTACTCCTAAGGCATAACTCACTGAATCGTTTTTGTTTGTCAGCTTCGTATCACCTTTTGTTCCCGAATTCTGGCAACCAGCGGCTCCTACAGTTAATACCAGAGCCAAAGCATAAATAAATGATCTTAATCTCATGTTCTTTCTTTTTTACAATTTTATAATTAAACAATTTCTAATAATTCAACATCAAAAATTAGGGTAGCATTTGCCCCAATCAATCCACCGGCTCCCTCTTGTCCGTAACCTAAATCTGAAGGTATAAATAGCCTCCATTTAGCACCGACAGCCATCATCTGAAGTGCTTCTGACCATCCCTGAATAACTCCATTTACAGGAAAAATTGCAGCTTGACCTCGTTCTAAAGAACTGTCGAATACGGTACCATCAATCATTGTCCCATGATAATGACATTTAACTACATCGTCCATTGTAGGAAAACCTCCATATCCTTCTTTTAGAATCCTATATTGTAAACCAGAATCGGTTTCATGAACTTCTTTATTTTTAATATTATCCATTAGAAATACATAGCCCTCTTCCAGATTTTTTATTGCTTCTTTATCATTCTCAACCAACATGAATTCCTTTAATACTTGATTCGCCCTATCCATTGTAATCCTGGGGGAATTTCCTGCAAACATATCCTGAAGACCTGCCAAAAATTGTAAAGCATCTATTTTTTTTACTCCTGATTGGAGTAAATTAGACGAGATCGTTAAACCCAAAGAATATGAAAATTCTTGAAACTGATCATTGAATTGATTATCAGACATTACTTTCTTTTATATTTCAGGGTACGAAGATAGAGTTATTTTTATTATTTGAGAATTTCTCAAAAGTCTTTTTTCCTCTCAGCATTTCTTTTTTCCCCTTTGGACCTGGAATTCTTTCCATGGTAAGTCCCGCATCCCTCAATGTCCTTCTTACACTTCCCTTTGCACAATAGGTGACCAAAATACCACCTATATTAACCGCTGCTGCTACCTTTTGAAGGATATCATCTGTCCACATTTCAGGTTGTTTACCTGGGGCAAAAGCATCGTAATAGACTAAATCGAATTGAGAATTTTCATTGAAATGAAAGGTCAATAGGTCGGTGTGAATTTTCTCTAAAATAAAACTATTTGAAATTTGAACCATTTTATTCCAATCTGCTTGATGCATCTGCTTGAAAATGAGCGAATGTTCAGGGAATATTTTATTTGGATAATTTAACTGCGAGAATTCATCATATTCCAGTGGATACTTTTCTAAACTACTGTAATGTACAGAAATATTTTCCTTTTTTGCAAAACAATAGGTCAGATAAGCATTCAAGCCTGTTCCAAAGCCAATTTCAAGAATTGAAATTTCCTTTTTTGTTGTTTGCAACAACCCCTGTTCTATATAGATATGCAAGGATTCCTGAATGGCTCCATGTATCGAATGATAGTGCTCATCCATTTCAGGAAGATAAATAGTTTGTGAGCCATCTTCAGTAATCATTAACACTTTTTTCATTAGTTTAACTATTTATGGAAAAACGATCCAAAATAACTAAATTTAAAGCATCAAATAAAACCGGAGGCTTAAATGTTACTAAAAATCTATCCAGAAAATCCCAACCCTAAGGATATCAGGTTGGTAGTTGATATATTACAAAAAGGAGGAATCATTGTCTACCCTACAGATACAATTTACGGCCTTGGTTGTGATATTACAAACGCAAAGGCTGTTGAACGAATTGCACAATACAAAAATGTTAAAGTGGAGAAATCAAATTTCTCTTTTATATGTAGCGATTTAAGTCAATTATCTGATTTTTCATTGCCAGTGTCCAATCAATTGTATAAATTATTGAAGAAATATCTGCCTGGCCCCTATACGTTTATAGTGAAAGCAAATAGCAATGTGCCCAAATATTTTAAAGGTAAAAAGAAAACAGTCGGCATAAGAATCCCGGATAGTTCAATCATTCGGGAGATCGTTCGGGAATTGGGAAATCCTATTATGTCCACATCCATTCATGATGAGGTTGACTTTGATGAATATTCAACTGATCCTGAATTGATTCATGAAAAGTTTAAAGATATAGCTGAATTGGTAATTGATGGTGGTATTGGTGCCAATATTCCTTCTACAATTATTGATTGTACTGAAGATATTCCGGTGATTGTCAGGCAGGGGAAGGGTGTTTTTGAAGAATAGTTTATTTTTTCAACATTTAAAAGCAATTTGCAAAACGAATGCTCAATAATTTTAATTGAGTGTGCTTTCGATAAAAAAATATCAAAAATCATCCTGAAATCAATTAAACCAGTCTTTTTGCCCTTTGGTTTCACCAAAGGTAATGATAATGAAGGTAAAGTACAAATTATTCAATTTATTTAGGCTTAAATCAAATTCACTATTATTAGAAATGCCATAGGCCACTTTGTAAATTATTAAATAGTGTTTTTTGATTCAATAAGAAACTCTTTCATACAGACATCTGTATTTAATAGTGTAAATTATGGTCAAATTACTTTTATAAGCTATTCAACGGAAATAAAATAGAAATTTCAGTTCTCTTCTAAATTCTTTTTTGCTACTTTGATGTGAATTATTGCAACTGGAACCTGAACTTAAACTTAACCCATTCAAAATGAAAAGAATCAAATTTTTACTCTTTGCATTGACATTAATGTTATTTGTCAATGTGGCACATTGCGATAACATCAAACCCGACAATGCATTCATAGAATATACAGGTCGAATTGATTTTGCAAATCCACTCAAACCCAGGTTTTCCTATTCGGGAGTTTCAGTGAGAGCCTGTTTCCAGGGAACCAGTATATCTTTGATTCTTGATGACGTTGGAAATCAGAATTATTACAATGTAATTCTTGACAATGAGGTAATTACCAGGATACAGACCAAGCCAGGTCTTACTACTTACAACATTGCAACGGGGTTAAAAGATACCAACCATGAGATTGAAATATTTAAACTCACCGAAGAATCATTTGGTAAAACCTACTTTTGTGGTTTTGTTCTGGCTGATGGAAAAACGATTGTCGAAATCCCAAATAAACGTGAACACTTAATTGAGTTTATAGGTAATTCAATTACTTGCGGATATGGTAATGAAGGAGTAAATGGTGGAAAATTTGGACCAACTACCCAAAATCATTACCTCACCTATGCCGCTATTACCTCAAGAAGTTTTAATGCACGTCATCTGGCTGTGTGCAAATCAGGAATCGGAATTTATCGCAATTACGATGGTCCAGTTACAGGCAGCGCCGATTGTATGCCTAATTATTATGAGCGAACTTTCTTGTATGATGCCTCGCCGCTTTACACATTCACAGATAAGCCTGATTTGATTTGTATTGATTTAGGCACCAACGACTTTAGTACAGGGAAAGGCGATCAGGCCCTTTTTGTTGACAATTACCTGAAGTTTATTGATCTTCTCCAACTTAAGAACAATGGAGCTGAAATACTCTGTTTAATTGGTCCTATGATGGGTGGTGCCGATTTAACCCGAATCAGGGATTATACAAAGTCTATTGTTAATTCTGCCAATCTTAAAAACAAAGGGAAAGTATCATTATTTGAAATGTCTCAACAGGCCGGCGATTTGGGTCTTGGTATTGATTACCATCCTACTGTTGCACAGCATCTTAAAAATGCCAAAGAATTAATCAATTATATTACAACATTAAAAGGCTGGACAGTTTCTCCACAAGCAATAATTGGAAGCACCATCACTGGGGGTGAAATAATGATGCAATTCAATACCGAATTGCAGGATGATTTAGGAAGTTTCAATGGCTTCTCAGTGATGAATGATAATACTTCAATTCCAGTTTCCAAGATTACACTCGACACTGACAAGTCGAAAATTCATTTGTTGCTGTCCTCAAGCCTTGTACCAAATAAACCGATCACTGTAAACTATTCTCCAGGTACAATAAAAGGAAAAAATAATGTTAATCTCGATAGTATATCATCCAAAATCATCACCAATACTCTCACCATTACCAGCCTGTCCAGCGCAGTACTCGACCTGACAGGAAGCAAAATTACCTTCACGTTCAATAAGGTAATGAATAAACCTTTAAATTTACAGGGCCTTCAAATACTGGATGCAGGCTCTAATCTATTGATGGTCGACACGTATAAGTTGGCTTCAAAAAACATTGAGATGACCCTGAAAAATAAAGTGGTTGCAGGAGCAGCTGTCTCAATAAGCATAACTTCAGGATTCTCAGGTACGGATAAAGTGGTATTGAACCCAGTGGACAAATATGTTGTAAAAAATAATTCAATCTATACTTCAATCGCTGAAATTCAAACAGATCAGTTTGTGATTTATCCCAATCTGTCACACAATAAAATGTTCAATTATAGAATTGATGAAAATAATCAGGGCAATATCGTATCTGATTTATACAATTTGCAGGGACAATTGGTGATCACCAAAGTGTTAGATGGTGTAGCAGGGACCATAGATTTTAACAACTCCGGTATTCAAAGTGGATATTATATTATTAAAATCAAGACCCCCAAAAAGCAATATTCCAAAATGATCCTCCTTTAGGGGCGTCCCTGAGTGGACGCACTTTCTTTGTATGGAAGCATTGTCTCTCTGTGGACTTCCATTCCATCTATAGTCGCCCTATCCCTGTGTGAACGACCTGTCAACCAAAGTCTATGGTGCCATTTTGCTTATAGAGACCTGGGATAATCCGGTTAACCTTTAATCCTCTTCTTCTGATTCAGCCATTTTTATTTTCTCTGGAGGACTGATTCTCAATTCAATAATATCATCGATATTGATTTTTTCTCCAATATTTGCTTGCAAATAGACATGATAGGATACGACACGTTGTTTTAGAATATTCCCATCCTTAAAATAGATATCAACAATTTGAATATCCTTACCCTGCCTTGGTTGACTTTGCAAATAAGTACTAAATTGGTCTTGAAGAATTACTTTTTTAAAGTTCATAATATTTTGGTTTTTAATTAAAATGCCATGATATATGTGGTATTCCTATGTGAACGCCCTCTTTGAATCAATTCTAAATTCCATATTTTAAAGAATTGAATCCATTACGAATTCTTTTCCATCCAATGCTTTCTATTTTTACTTCAAGATATGGGATTAAAAAACTATTCAAATATAACTTATTTTGATCATTCAAATATAAATAATATTTCATTCATATTGTAAATTCAATGGATTTAAATTTTGCTCTATAATAACTATTATCAATCATTTATCTCTCTAAATTCACTTACTATTGGTTCTGCTTTCTCCAGGTCATGTTCTTGAATGAATAAATCAACCGAAGAAGGGACCCCTCCAGAAAATCCGGCAGATACGCCTGAATTAAAATCATTTTGGATCATACCAGGAATTCCAGATTTTTCTAATTCATCTTTGAGCAGATTTACTGTTAATTCTGTACCAGTATATACACAGATCAAATTGTTTTTTTCTTTCATTTTATCAAATTATTTTACCACTTCAATGAACTACTTTCAAGTGATAATTTCTATTGTAATCGTGCTGGTTAACTTACATCATTGATGATAGAATCATACCCATGACCAGAAGGGAAATAAGCCAAAAGCCATTATCCAAAAGCCACAAGCCCCAAGGTTTTTTCTCGTATAGTTTAGTGCTTAATGTTACTGGAGCTATGTATCCTAGCCAGCCAAAAAATCCACCCATGAGTCCTCCGCTAATACCACTCATTTTGAAGTAGGCGTTACCAAATACTATCGAGTGGTACAAAACAAAACTGAGGACAAATGACCCGATGAAAACCATTATAATATTCATCGGGAATGGTTTCATGTCAGTAATGCCAGTAAGTTTCTTCCATAATTTACCGAAGATCGCCGCATACCAAATCGTTGCAATGAGATAGTTTGCAATTGCTGCAATCAATACTGCCAGATAATTCATGTGAATTTCCATGATTTTTGATTTTTATACTTTTCTACTCTGTTGGCTTTTCGAAATACTTCCCGTTTTTATGTTGGCTTCTGGTCTCCACATTTTATATTTTCACTAATGTCTTTGAGTCTGATTACAATGGTCTGTAATTAATTTACTTCATCAAATGTAAAGTATTTTTTTGATTATTAACTTAGTAAGTATATTTTATTTTAATTTCTTTTGGCATAGAGGGAATGGTAAATAACCAGTCGAGGGGATTGATAGTCCCAGCCGCTTTTGGCAATAAAAGTGTCAATTTTACAAATAATTCATCTCTGTCAGTCGAATTAGCAACCGACAGAGATGCTGAATTGTTCCGACCAAATGAATTCCTATTGGTTTCGCATATTGTTTTAATTCATTCTTGTCCTACAATCTTTGACTTACTTTCAGTCAACTTTTGGTTGATATATGATTTCAATTCTTCGAAAGTCATATTTTGAGTTTCAGCACTAATCTTGTCCCGAATGTCACGCATCATTTTAACAGCGTCAAAATCTTTTTCTTTTTTAGTTGTCTTCATAATTTACTAAATCTTTAGGGCTTCTTATTTCAATGATTGAATAACCAAGTCGTAAATTCACAGAATTGTAGCCTTTAATCCTGTCAAGGTTTACGATATGTTTAAAATTCCAACTTACCAAAACGTCCACCTTGTTAATGGTTGCTATGGCAATATGGCGGCAGTCCTCCAAACTTGTTTTACCAACAACTTTTGCATTGATATAAGCATTGGCAAGTTGAATAGCTTCTTCTGTCAATTCAACTCTTTCAAACTTGTCGGTGTTATATTTCAATAAATGCTCCTTAACTTTTGGTGGTGCGTTTAAGAGTTCAAGGTCAAGCAAATCCGAGATCACAAATATTATTTCTTTATTCTCAAAACGTTCAAAAAGTTTGATGGTCGCCTCTTTGAATTCTTCATCGAAGTAACCGCCAACAATTGAAGTGTCTATATATATTCTTTGTTTCATGCAATAAAGATAGTAATAATCTCAGGAATATTATTCTGCATTTGTCGCACTGTCTTTTAAAACGGTGCTGATCGTTTTGAAGCTGTTAGCGTGCAGATATTATTACTGATAAATCTAGGTTCCCTCGGATACTTTAAACGAAGGACTGAAACTCGTCTTGGGTATAGCTTGTTGTTATAATCTGGCTATTGTTTCATCAATTTGAAAAATCTCATATTTTTCTTCTTCAATTTTAAAGATAACTTTTGCCAATGGATCTGGACATTGCCATTCATTAAGAGTATCTAATAATCCCTCACCATCTTTTGTTTTTATGATTGCTCCAGTTATTGGCTGCAATATACTACCCAAAGCAAAAATGCATATACTTTCATTTGGTGGTAAGACTAGTTTTGCATTTCTGATAAAAAATGTCTGACCTACTTTTGACCGTCCACATTTTCCTTCTACCTTAATACAAGTTATTTTTAGATTTTTAAATTTCATCATTGCACTATTTCTAATTTCCTATAAATAATCCTCTCTTGGTGGAGTAAAAGTATCAATAATAATTCCTGGGATTGAATTTTCACTTACTCTACAGCTTGTTTATAACAATGATATTTCATCAAATGTACCAAAATATTTTGATTATCCAATTATAGTAAGCATATTTTATTTATTATTTTAGATATGGCTGATTGATATCAAGCATAACTAATTTACAGTATCGTTCTGAAATTATACTGACTCTAACTTATTTTAGTTTACTTATTCTATAAACTTATTCAAGGACAAGATTCCTAGCCACTATGTGTTTGTAGATCAGCATAATATGTAATGTACATGCAGAGACAAAAATACACTAGATGAAATTCGATTGGTTCTATAAGCGATTTCCGACAATCCGACAATCCGACATTTAAGTTTTTATGTATTTTTATTCAATCCTTTCCTGTCAATTGTTTATCTTACATTCAATCAATGAGATAATGGCTTATTAAGAACTATAAAAATTGGTCTCGAGTATTCTGGATTATCTCTTTTATCAGAAGTCACCAGCGATGGTTTATCAGAATCCATCGGCTTATGTGTTTATGGTTAGATTGTTAGATAGCAAATGATTGAAGGGTTTGATGGATTAGCTGAATATATGGAATGTCGGATTGTCGGATTGTCGGAATGACTCGTCCTGATTTTTGTTTACATTTTTTGTAAACCTATTTCAGAACAAGGCAATGAGAAATCTATGCCTTTATTCTCTTCTCATCATGATCTCCAAACACATCCTGCTGTTGTGGTAGGGGCATTTCCAAAAACCTGCCTTGTCGTCTTTGCGGTTGATGGTTCCATCTTCCTTAAAACTCCAGAACCATTCGCCATCGCGGGTGTCAATAAGGTTATCCTGGATGTATTTCCAGCCATTCAGTGCCCGGTCCAGCCATAGCTGATTGTTGGTAAGTTCATAGGCATTTACAAAGCCTACAACCGATTCCGCCTGTACCCACCAATGGCGATCATTATCAGAATGAACCAAGGATTTTTCGTAGACCATACCTCCATCGGACTGTAATCCTTCACAGGCAGCTTCTGCAACCTGAATGCAGGTTTTCTGAACATCAGCGAGTAATTCCTTATCGCCCAGCACACGAGCCGCTTCATCAATTAGCCAGGAAGCTTCAATGTCGTGACCATAGGAAACAAGTTCTGTCTTTGAATTCCAGTTTTCATCAAAGAACAAATCCAGATGTTTGGTCTTCTGATTGACAATTTTTTCAGTAAAAATAAGGATCAGGTTGCGCAACTGTCTGGCCAGTTCATCATCTTTCCAAACGCGGTACAAGTTGGTATATGCTTCAAGGATATGCAGATGCGTGTTATTGGTCTTCTTCTCGTTGGCGTCTCGATCGCTCAGTCGTAAATCTTCAAGTAGCACCCAATCACGGCTGTAGGCTTCAAAATAACCATTCAGATCTTGATCGAAGCTTCGTAATTCAATCATCCTGAATAATTCAATGGCAGTCTGTAGGCTCGTCTCGTCTCCCGAAGCACGGTAATGTTCCGAGAAGGCATAAATGAAAAAGGCCTGTGAATAGATTTGCTTTTTGGTGTCGGTAGGCTTTCCGTCGAACGAAATGGTCCAATAAGTTCCACCTTGCTCCTTATCCAAGAAATGATCCAGAATATAAGCTTTGGCACGGTTGGCCATTTCAAGATATAGAGGATTTTTCTCTTGAAGATAAGCAGATGAGAAGGTCCACAAAATCCTTGCATTCAGGATTCCACCTTTATCAGCCTTTGGTATGATCAGGTTGTAACCATCCATCTGACCGTAAAAGCCTCCATTCTCATTATCAACCATTTTGGTTGACCAGAAAGGCAGAATATTGTTGATGAGTTCAGTCCGTACTTCAGACTTTAGTTTTTCTATTTGAGTGTCCATCTTTGAGTCCAATATTTAAATTGATCAACTTCATACTATGATTTCAAATCATTGTATGAGTCGCTTGATAAGTGTAATGATACTATTAATTGACAACCTTTCCGGTCACCGTGCTTTCATAGATGAGCTGTAGGCCCCAGTCCGATTCGTCAGGGAAATCAGGCAACCTGATGATACCGATCTTGTTGGCAACCAGTTTACCACTGCCAACATTCTTCCAAGAGCCATCTCGCGGATTAAACCATTGGGCGCGATATACACTGTTCAGCCTCGCTCCGCGTATCTGGGAGGCAGGACATCCCTTCTCAAAATAAACAAGAAATAGTTGCTTGTCAATGGTGCGTGCACAGTAGGCCCAACCTTCGTAGGTAAGCGTTTCCTTCGTTCTGTTGGGTGACACCAGGTCTGTAAGGGGCACAAGTTCCTGGTAACGTTTGCCGATAGAGAATGCAAATGTACGAAGATATTGCATTTCGGCACCCGAGCGCCACTGGAAGGCATCCCACATATGTACAGGTGCTGTGGGCTCAATATCAGCGCCCCAGATTCCCTCAGCGCCATAAACATGCCCTGCCAATCCGCCGGAAAGAAAACTGCCATACATTCCTGAACGGACAAAGGCGTTGTCGCGATCGGTACCTCCTTCTGCTCCACGGGTGTAATTGGCTGATCCGGGACCCCTGTTATCCTTGTAACCGGCATAATAAGGTTCACCGTTGAGGGCAGGTTTCGGATTCTTCAGATTGAATATTTCCGTTAGATACCAGTAGTTGTTA
>Ga0209123_1001600_pt1 | contig 21745 bp, 24 predicted proteins | sample BarGraIncu00431A_FD_184500 | JGI IMG/M metagenome (GOLD analysis project Ga0209123, IMG submission 184500) | Arctic peat soil microbial communities from Barrow, Alaska, USA - Barrow Graham LP Incubations 004-31A (SPAdes) (version 2) | ecosystem: Environmental > Terrestrial > Soil > Wetlands >... | reverse complement strand
TGAAAAATTTGTTCCTTGGTCAAAAGAGCTTCCGGAAAACTGCTACAAAACTAAAAAATAGCGAATTCGTGTCCAACCTTTGGGTTGGGCTTTTTCTTTACTCAAGTGCTTAGGTTTTGACAATTACTTTGTCGGAAATCTTCTCACCACTTTTGTAACGCTCCATTAGTGACGAATTGATTAGCAGCAGCCCCCTTGTTCCAATCGGAGAGGGGGCTGCTGCTAGTCAATTTCGCTGGTGTCATTTTAGATATTTTATATTTGCAAGTATTTTATTAAAAAAATCACTTACATTTACGTAGGAATTTTTCTATATAAAATAGTATGATCCCTAAATACTCTATTTTTGCTCCATCAGCTGATGGTTTACTAAATTCAAGTTTAGTTTTTGATAATAAAGTACGTGACCATTGCCCTTCAGGTTGTTTCTTTAGCAAATGTCTCTTCAAAGCATCAACGGCTTGTTTGCGGCTCCATATTAAACTACCTTCTTTGAAGTTGAGGTTTAATGTTACATTCAAATCAGTATTGATTGCAGGATCGTCTGAATAGATTGAACCATCTGTGCGATAAGCTATTTTATCAATAGATGATTGATTTAAGGGGTTGACAGTAAGAGTCGTATCTCCCCGATGAGCATCACATGTTTGTTTCCTTAACTCGCATCCTCGGTTGCCAAGACAAACGCCAAGCATATTATTATAATCTAGGCTATCACGCAGATTGCTTCTACTTTGCGCTATGTAGTGCTCGATTGTCATTTCACTTATATTCTGAATACGACGCATACAATATGCACAAAGATGTCCTTGCTCTTCAAATAAGCTTTGTCTTATTGACTCTTTAGGACAATTATCATAACAAGCAGAAAGTTTCTTTTTATGTTCAGTTAGTGATCTGGGTTCCCGTTTCTTTATTATGTAAATCATATATTGCCACCTACATTGTTTCGAGTTTAAACGTTACATTAGCGCCTGCAATTTCAGGGTCTTCAGTTCCTATTGTTGCCTCTAATTCTTGAAGAACACATCTTGCCTTCTCATATTCTTGAATGTCAATGAGACGATAGAATGCGTTGAATTTGTCTATTATATCCTGTTGTCGTTCCGAAACTCCCATGATTTCACGTAAAACTGAATTTACATCTCGTCCATAAGTTGATGACAAAGGATACATGGCTTCATTATTTTTTAAGATAATAATGTGTTTGTTTGAAATTGAACCAATAATGCTGGGAGAATGAGTGGTTAAAATAAATTGAACCCTCGGGAAAATATTTCGTAAATCATTTACGATTCTTTTTTGCCAAGAAGGATGCAGGTGGAGGTCGACTTCATCAATTAATACAACTCCTGGCGTCATATTTACCACGTTTTCTAACAATTGTGGGTTAAGTACGGCCATCCTATAAGCGATGTCCGCAATTATACTAAGCGTATTTTTATACCCATCGCTTAATTCTCTTAAAGGGTGTTTCTTTAGTTCCCCATGATTGTCCGTATAGGTAATAGTAAGATCGCTTGTTTTAATCTCATAGAAAACATTTAATTCCTTGATATCACCGTTTTCAGATAACACTCCATATAAGCATTTTTTAATTGCTTCAATAACTGTTCTTAGCTCAGGTAAATCTCTTTTTTCTTGCAACTCAATAAGGGTCATTTTTTCAAACCATATAAGCATTAGCTTTTCATTTGACATAAGATCCAGGCAGTCTGTATATCCAGCAAATTTAGTATCACTCTGTAATGATGTAGAAGAACGCTTTTTCTTTTTTTGGGCATAAAGTCTTCCTGTTCCATAGTAAGAAAGTAGCGGAAGGATAGTATCCTTATCTCCCTTACGAACTTTTTGTTGTAATCCATCAGCATAATTCATAATTTTTTTCGCATCAACGATAGTGGTTTTGCCGGTTTTCCTATTTAAAGCACGAACCCAAGTTATTGCATTTTCACCAGTACCAATATTTGCTTCACATTGGATTTTAACCGGGAATTGTGGCTGACGATCAATTACACTGCCCTGTTCGTAAGACACAAAACGGACGTCATCCTTAGAAATACTATTAGACTGTACTCCATCAATTCCTGCTAGAAAACTTCCCATGGCAATTGCAACTGCATCTAATACTGACGATTTACCGGCACCATTACTTCCAACAATAATTGTTAAATCATGATTAAATTTGATTGAAGTATTTTCAAAACACCGGAAATTAACCAACTCTAGATTATTGATGATCATCGCTATCCCTCCCTTCGCCGTAATTAACATCGTATCTGATATTGTTGTTCTTACAAAATTTCTCAATATTGCTTTGAGCCATTTTTGATGGAGAATTCTTTCCTGTTTCCCATCTATTAATAGTTGCAAAGCTAACATTTAACTTTCGAGCGAGGTCCTCCTGACTTATATTTTGTACAGATCTTATATGCTTCAAAAATTCAGATATAATAATCATACACCCCACTAACCTCTCATCTGATTATAACAGATGTTATAACATTTTTAATATAATCCTTTCCCAAAATATTGCTTTGTATACATCTGCACACCCCCAGGCGTTAAGCGTTCTATAAACAATAGCACCAGCATTCTTTACGGACAGTAACGCTGGTGCTATTGTCATAATCGTCATTGGCGGACTCGGATTTACCGAAGCAAATATAAGACGAAGGTGGTCGAACATGAAAAAAATAATGTATTTTTTATTAGTCGGGCTTATGTCTACATTATTGGGATGCGGATCGCTTGTTAAGAGAAATGCTACCCAGATGCCTCCGTCCGCCTTTGCGCCGAACCATATTCCTGCCACCACTTATTTAGTTGGCGTTGAACCAAAAACAGGCCAAGATCTGAGTGCTTTAAGTAAAGTGGGTTTTCAATTTAATGTACCTGCCCAACCGGCAGTAATACCGTCCGATGTAGCTGTAAAAAACGCAAACGTAATTTATCCGGGGTTAACTAGTAACACTGATTACACTGTAGAATATCAAGTGTTAACCTCAAGTTTTGGCGCATTTTCTCCAGAAGCTCTGGAAAAAAATCCGGTTTTAAATTCAAAAAAAGGGATCGATCATTTACCCGTTTACATTATTTCTTGCGAAAGGCTAATCCCTGTTTCTAGTCCCAGTGGTGCAAAGCCCCCTGAAACACAAGGTAGTTCTGTACCTGCTGGATTTCGAAAAGGTGAATCTAATGTAGTAGTTGACGCTACATCGGGAGTACCGTTATTGATGTTCTCATACCGATAGGGATGTAACATTCGCTTAAACCCTGAAAGGAGCATGGTTTCTCTACTTCTGATATGCTAGTTGTCTTTTATTATTTCTTCGAATGTGGCTTATTGGATTATATGGGCTATTTGAAACATAGTGAATTTATGCATAAGGAGGTTGCTATGGATATAAAGAACCCTTTTGGATTACGTGATGGCATAATTGTACATATCTCTGACATTACTAAAGCCGAGAAGGGTTTGCGCTGTCAATGCGTTTGTCCTCATTGTGATTCTGTCCTAATTGCCAGGATTGGTGATACAAACGTTCCTCATTTTGCACATCGGAAAGAAGACTGTACATTTGCTCTTGAAACAGCTCTTCATCTTTTTGCCAAACATGTATTAGAGGAAACAAAATATATTCGTCTTCCGGAAGTGGCCTATTATTGGCAAGGAAGAAAGAATGTACTGTATCCTGAAAGTTCATTATATTTTGACGCAGTAGCCATTGAAAGAAGGATAGGGAATATAATCCCGGATATTATTCTCCGTAAAGGAAATAGCGAATTAATTGTTGAAATTAAAGTTACTCATGAAATTGACTCAGATAAATTTGATAAGATATTTTCTTTTGATATTTCCACAGTTGAGATAGATTTAAGTTCCTTCGATAAGACCAATTTTGACAAGGTTGACGTTACCAGAGCGATTATACAAGGGCTGGAATACAAAGAGTGGATATATAACGCTAAGGCTATGGCAGAAGAAGAAAAACAACAAAGGTTATATGAAAAAGAAAAAGCAGAACGAGACATTCAAAGGGCCAAAGAAGAAGCAGCGCTGTTATCAAAACTCAATCAAAAGCTAGATCGAGTAAAAAGATTACTCGATGCTGATAATATAGCTTTATTAAGAGAACGTTGGGACAAGGATATTGCAAATGACCCTTTGTGGTTAGATATTTCAAAGGATTTAAATATAAATCTTTCTAATTTGCCTGAATATCTTAATTGCGAAATTGAAGGAGAGCTTGTATTCAATTGCGATAGACGCATATGGCAAGCTCTGTTATTTCGAGTCTTCTATTTAAGCTCAAAGTTCAGAGCGCCTTATGTGGCTGTTAAAAGCGTAATTGAATGGTTAAAAAAGAAGCCTTCCCAATTGCCTCTCAATTGGGATTTAATCTATCTTAAAGACCTTGAGGAATATCAAGATTATCCTGGTCTTGCAGAAGTTATTTGTGAATTCTTTTTAATGCTCACAAAAAATGGTTTTATGATGCCAACTGAAAAAACCTTAAAAACTCGTGGAAGTGCGTTTTATTGGTGGTTTGAACGGCTTGTTCCAGACTCTGCGAAACAATTTCCGTATAGAATACCGGTTGTTACTAGCAGTAAGCCCGACAAGCTCGTTTTAACGGATGAATTACTGTCAATTATTACTAAAACAAGGGATAAAAATACAAGTATCGACTCACCCACCTCTGAAGAAATAAGTATGGCTAATGAACAATTTGAGCAGACAAAACGAGAAATTTATAATAGGGTTGCGGAAACAAAGGAGATACAAAAATCATATGAGAAATTTACTGATAGTAATGAGATAAATCTGCATCAAAGAAAGCTGGAGAAATGCAAAACAGGAGGCTTTTCGTTTAATACTTGGTGTCCTCGTGTTATAACAATGTGCGACGAAACGATATCAAAGTTTAATTCTCAAGAATTCCTTTATGAACACGAAATGCAGTTACTAAGAGATAGAATAGATCATCTGTTACGGACACTATTTAAGTAATCTATGTAAATCTCTCTCCCAATCTCTGAAAAAGCAAATATGTTTATAAAGGTATACTTTTTAGTGAGCTCTAAAAATGAGCATTCCAGTAGTTATAAAGGTAATGAAATCTATTTATAAATGTTTATTTTAGAGTTTAAACGGTGAACACCCAACATAATTAAGAACATCTTTTTGCTGATCTAGACGTTGAACTGGTGTGCTAACCCGAGCATAGCCAATATACTTTGCTTTTCTTCCTTAATGGTACCATAAGATGAGCTATTTCCAAGCTATGTCCCTTTGAATACGTCCTGAGTTTTGACCCTATTTATGGGCGTTTCTGCGAAAAAGGTACCCCCTAAAAGAATAGGGTCATCAACCCTCGTTAATGACCCTATTCTTTTAGGGGATATTCAGGCCCATAAGGCTCTAATTGACATTTCGGGATTTTAGTCAAACTTACCCAGTTTATGATTCAAATGTTACTTTAAATTTATCAAAGTGATTAATGAACCTTTCAGAAGCAAGCTTGCTGTTATTTATATCTTCTCTTGTCACAACTAAGTATTTTGTCGTTGTTGTCTTATTAAGCTCATTTTCTGTATGCATCAAAACATCCCTTATTCCATTAATAATATTATTATATAGGGTCTCGGCAACTTCCAAAGATTCTTTATTAATTGATTGGCCTACTCCATGCAATGGAGAACTCATAAATGAATATTCAATTACAGCATCCCCATTTGAAACAACTTCAAAATCCGATTGTGCCTCGTGTTTGTTGTAATTAACATATTTATTCAGATCTTTCATTTCATGATTAAGACTTTTGAGAGAAGAGAATATTAGGGGCAATTTGCTAAGCTCAGCCTTATTATCTCTTAAATACTTAATCAATCCGTTTTGTGGTTTCATTAATAGTTTTAGTTCTGAAAAAATAAAATAGCACAGAACATCACACATAAACCGTAAAGTCATTAACAGGCCATTAAAATATGTTAGAAATGCAACGTATGTCGTCAGGTGTCCGTCTTGAAAAATATCAACGTTTATAATTATGTCAAATGGATCGCTATACAAAGTCCGTAGACAGGCGAGATTAAAATCACATTGGTATTTCATGAAATGTAGACTCTGCCCATATTCGTCTTGGGGGCAGGCGCCTTGAAAGAATAAATCTGCTAATAAATCGTTTTCTTGATTATTATCACTCATAAAGAGTGTCACCTCCAGTGTGAATCAGATCTTTTTCTTTATTATTGAATTCCTCAGTATTGCTGAGGAATTCAATTTGATTATTTCCCGGCCTTCATGATTTCATGTACAGATTTCTCGATTGCCCTCACCGAAGGGGCAGCCTTTGCGACAACAAAACCTTCTTCGGATAGTCAGCAATGATTCAAACGTTATTGACCATTTTCAGAAACGCTTGGATTCTCAGAAATAAGAGGCTTGATAGATTTCATTAAAATATCTAACTTATCTTCCAAGTCCTTCTGTCTTGACGCTTGTTCTGGATCAATTCTTGATCGTTCCTCTTTAACACTTAATACTCGTTCTTCTACAGCAGTTTGATGCTTCAACTCATTCATTAATTCCTTATGGGAGTTATCCTGCTGGATGCCATTCATGTAATTAATGTGATACATCGCGATGATTGACAGTAACGTAAACAAGTACGGCAATAGCTCGTTCCAAGTCAAACTATGTTTTTCAGATTGCCCACTTGCCACAACAGTAAGGTTGGCAGAAAGATCAGAAGACGTGTCTATTCGACCTTCTAGCTCATAAGCCAATTCATCTAACGAGGCATAAATTTCTTCTGGCACTGTGGCTCCCAGAATCGCAGGATAGTTAATTTTTCCGATAATTGACTGCCATTCGGACATTCTTTGAACCAGTGCTTCAGGGATTCGTGTCTGTTTGAGAAACTCTTGCTGGTATGCCATTGATTTTAGAAATGGATTAAGGGATTCCTGAAAAAACCGTGATTGCTCTAAAAAAAAGGTCTGGGCTTTGTTCACGAGCTCAAATTGTTGTTGCCTTTGCTCATTTTTGTAGATAGCATCAAATTGTTTCAGATATTTCAATGTAGGTCCATACAATTTATTTATTTGCTCTTGCATACGACGAGCTTGTTCAAATGAATCACTACTCACAATTTAACCTCCCGTAATCGGTTTGATTATCTAGACAACATACCAAATTCGACACCAATGGGGGGAATCCTGTAAATATCACAATCGGCTAGTGAGAATAGATGTAAGAGAAACAATCAAGGTGAAAGAAGTTATGCCTGTAATCATACTGAAGAGCGAGAGACCTATACATAGAGACTAGGATTGAAAGGAGAAAATAATATGCTTGAAAGATTAATTGGGGAAAGTGAGCCCATTCGCCAGGCGTGCGACCAACGAGGGGAAACGTGCTCGCACATTACAGGTTATGGCTATGTAAGTGAAGATTACGTAACCTCTTGTGGACAAATTGTAGCCATCATAAATTCAATGTTGTTTTTTGGGGGGTAAAGCTATTCTGTATATCGTACAACCTCTTGAATATCACGAATATCGAGCCAGTTCAAAAGTCTCAGTAGATAATGCCCATCTGGTGTGGTTTCTCCATTTTCCCATTTCTGATATGTGCGAACAGTTGCCCCAATTGCATCCGCCACATCTTGTTGGGTATATTTGAGACTTTTTCGACTAACCTTCAGAATTTCATAATCAAATTCCATTGTTTGCGGTCCTGCATAAATTTGATACCAGCAATCCTCATCACCTTTGTTGTTATAACAGTTAAGAGCATGAATTGTAGTGCTAGGAGTGAGCTCCACGAATAACCGCCCACGACTTGACTTGTCCTGAGAGCAAGTAATATCCTTTGAGTTTTTAACTCGCAGACCAATCCATTTCATGATAGGATGTCCACCACGATCGCATGGGAAAGTACCTTCAAACTCAATCTGCGTTCCTGTACGCCAACTCACTTCGCCTATACCTATTTCGTCAATTTCATAAATGACAGGAAAAAGTCCTTTTTTCTCTAATGCCTCGTTATAACTTGCTATAAAGCAGTCCGGTAGATAATCGCTGCTTCCTAATTCATCGCACAATTGTAGATAATGGTTCCAATGAAAAAACATCTCAGCGTTTCCAACATGATGTGTTTGGTCCGTTATAAAGCAGAATATATCTACCAATGGGAGTTTCTTCTCATAAAGCATGTATTCAAGTGATTGGTATAGCTTCTCTAAAGCCTTTTCGTCTTTATCCCCTCGAATAACCCCTGATATGAGGGAGTGCAATTCACCCACACGATCATCTGAATAGTCGTTCACATAGAAATAGAAAGGTATTCTGCGAATAAAGTCTGTAGCAGGCAATGGCTTATACCCATATTTATCATCCAACCAATTCGAATAAGAAGTAGAACTATCACGCCCAACTCTTTTATCACAGTATGAAAAAATCTCGTTTCCTACAATCGAGTGCATATCGAGATAACTAATCAGTTTACCTTTATCAAAATACTTTTCATCGACATACTGCCCAATAATATTTATATCTGATATTGCCCGCACATCAAACACCTCCTACGTACCTCCATCATAATACGAATTTTTTGGGTGATCAAGATGTCAATTTATTCGTAAAATTAGACCACAAAACCAGATGTGAAAGGTGATTTACTTTTATATAACCAAAAAATTATGAAAAGCTTACCTATCAATTCGTGTTATTTGTCAGCACTTTCTTGAGCCCAACCGTGGGCTCTTTTTTATTTCTCCTGGAGCCATTCTAGGTTCCGATAATTTAATGGTATCGGAACTTAGAAATGTAATATTCAAGCCCTTCCCAGGGAGTAAGAGAACAGTAGCCATAGCTACTGTTCTCTTACTCCCATTATGCTTAGGTTCCTAGTGGTTTATTTTTTCTATTTACCTAGGCATGCCCGAATAAACAATGGAGAACACCCGTGTTTAATACGGGTGTAGCTAAATATTAGTGGGGTGTGTTCCTAATTCATTTATTACTGTCTGTTCAATCCATTTACGCATATTAATTTCTTGACCTACTAAACCTTCACTCTATTTCTATAGAAATTTGAAAAGATGATAATCCATCTTAACTGAAATTACGTTTCTTCAATATGTAACCAAATACATAGTTGTTTTTCAAGTGATCCTCCTGATATAAGATATACGCAATCTTATAAACTCATCTTTAAAATAATTGTTTGGATAAGCTGAATCTAACGCTCTATAAGGGCTTCCACCATAATATCTTAAAAGACCACCAAGTTTATTATTGTAAAAAACTTTAGCTGTTATATTTTTGGCTACCGTGTCTCTATTCCATTTGAGTCTTACCTCTATGAGCCATTTAATTGCCTCTACTCTTGTTTTATTATTCCAAAATCTTTGTGGTGCGTTCCCAAACTCCCATGGCATTAATCTTCCAGGGAATGCATTCTGAAATGCCTCACCTATCTCATGTTTATATACAATATTAATCATTCCACCTAGTTTATATTTATCAAAAAGACTACCATTGAATTTTTCGCGTATGTCATCATCATCCCATTTTAATATTTCGTCAAATAAATACTTCGTGACTTCTATTGCATTTTCTACAGCTTCTGGACATGTCCAGAAATTAATCGGAAAATACTTGATATTTCCATCTAACACCATTCTATATATTTCAGTTGCAGTTAATCCGAACACCATATCTGATACCTTTAGTCTTGACATCATAAAGCACCTACCTTTAAATAGTGGTTAAAAACAGAACCCCATCTTCTAACGACCCTTCCTCAGTCATGTTCACTGTACCACCACCAAAACATTCACTACGAGTTTGCAAACCATCAATCCTAGCTATTTTAAAAGTTAAGCTTTTGAAGTGTAAAATTCATCACGCAATCAGCATCAACAACAGCTTTTTGCATATCGCTGTCTAATATCTCAATTGCAAAAGGATATCTTGGCTGTACGCCATATGCGGTAAGATTTACACAAGCCTGACTTATTTCATCAATTTATCAAAGGCTTTATCAAAATCGGCACACCTGCGCAAAAAATCAAAAGGACCCCAACAGTTACGCCGGGAGCCTACCTTTATAGTTGTTTTAATATTTTATAGTAATTACCAATCATAGTAAGTCCAATTATACTCGCTCCATCAAATTCAAGAAATTCCTTGAAAGTTTTTTTTGTAAATTCCTTTAATATAATATTATTTTCAATATCTTCCTCATTTTCAATGTCGTCGAAACCTTTATGATCCAGCATTAATACTTTAGTCCCCACTTTAAGTCTCTCTAAGATCAATTCTAAACCTTGCTCCAATTGATCATTATATATATCATTAGTAATCCTATGCTTCGTCATTGTTACACAATCAAAAAATCTCAGTTTGTCTATTAGCATTATATCGTTGATTAGTTTATATACTGGAAATAATTCATAAACAGTGTTCTTATTGAACTTTTCTCTTAAATTCATCTGATTTATTTTTATAATTTCTATGTCTTCCCTTAAGAATAGACCCGTTTTAACTTCATTTGCTTTACCACTTCTCTTCATATCCGAAAGTCTTTGCTTGGATATACCTAGATAATCTATCACTTCGCTTGTATCCATAGTCTCGTCGTTTATCATTTTTATCAGCTCATTTCTTTCCATATTTAAATCCGCCTTCACAATTTACTATAACTAAATTATAACACATCTACGTACTATGTCAACAGATAGCTTTTCTTGTTACAGAAATAAAAAGGACACCAGTATTTTATTTAATAGATTAAACTGGTGCCTTGCGTCATTAACTAAATTATGGAGGATGCGCGGGCTTATTTATTCAATTCTCGTTAAAATAATGAATCCATTAAGCTCTCAAGCTGTTCTAGCTTTCCTTTTGCAATATCGAAATTAACCATCGAATGAAAGGTCTCGTATAACTCAATTATTCTTGGTCCATAGTTATTCTGAAGGTAGTCAGGTAAGTAGTCGTGTGAATTTATTTTATCTGGAAACAAATCCTCCCATATTGAAAAACGTCCCATGAACTGAATTATATTATAAACGTAAACACGCATATTATTTTTGTTTTCTCTAATTTCCTTTAACAAGTACTCGTAATGGAACTTTAGCTCTTTATTTAAGATGTCATCTAGTTGTTCCTCAATACTAAAATCTGGACTCATGCCCGCAATCCTAAATAGTATTTTTCGATAGTACGAATACCCATTTCGCCTTGCATTAAACTCCGTCCAGCAACAGAAGATTTCAAATAAATGATGACTCTCTAATGATTCATAGTTGCCATCGCAGAACTCTGAAGCAAAATCCATAAAATCATAAATGTGAGTAAGTTCATGAATAATAGTACCCATGAAATATTTTTCATTTAAGATGGCTTTTGATATAAGGATATAGTGAACCCCATCCTTAGTTCCAGGCAACACCATTGTGCCATTCAGACCTTTTATGAAGGATTTAACATTTGCTTCAATATCCTCTTTCTCCTTGTCGTTACGAGCTAATTCCAATCGCCGTTTATACATATCGTCTACATATTCAATTTCTAATCTTATTTTATCTCTCTGTGTTGATGAATATAAAACATCCAACACCAATTCAGTTATTTGATTTAAATTATCTGCCATATTTCACGCCCCTTTAATGGGTATTATATCACCCTGAGGTTCCCTCAATATAAAAAGGACCCGGTATTTTTCCGGGTCCTTTTTTGACTGTCCCAACTGAAAGAGCAAAGAAATCAATTCACCGTGACCACCAGGTGGAATTTATGTCCCCCTTTTTCGTGCTCAAAGATGTACGAAATCAGGTTAATCGCTTGGTTAATTGTGAGACTGCTAATCTAGATAAAATTGTTGATGTCGCTATTGCACCAAGTCGGAAACTGCCAGTGGAAATTCTGATAACTGGAAATTGCTCTTTATTGGATTCTAAGTTTTTGGCCGAACACAGTTGGGATACAGAGTGTATATATTGTCCGACCTTTACATAGTTAGGAGCACCGTATTGGAATATTCGTGCTCGTGGCGCGATTTTCGGGTTAACACTGGGGACTACGAAGGCCACCTACGTGCAACCTTGAAAGCATTGGCAACAAAAAGATGTAACGGAGAATGATATAAAAATGAACAGCGTAGACGTTAAGAGGTTGAACGTTTTAGGGATTGGGAGAATTAGATTGATCCCAAATCAGGCAGCAAAATACATTTATAAATAGAATATGAAACGTTTGAATAATCTCAGTTAAGTAATAAGTTTATTCACTCGTATACTAATCCAAGTCGCGGGACATGAAAGGTTGTGAAAAAGATGATGATCCGTGCGAGTCCCCTCAATAAAAAAGGTTCAAGCCGATTAATATTGGTAGCAGCCAATATTGCTTGAACAGAGTTTTGAGATTATTATCTTTAATTTTACGCCAAAAGTTCAGAAGATATACGCTACCACAAAACATAAAAGTTTTATTCGCGGTTTTGGCCTTTTCTCCTGCCTTAAATGATTATTAAGGAGGTTATTTAAATGCTAAAATACACTTTTTGGGTTACTGTATTGATGATAGGACTGGCCGCAGCCTTGGTATGGGCAGGCAAAGATGGCCTTGCATCAACCATCGTGAGCGCTATCTTGATTTACTGGTTAGGTAAAGGTAATAACGGAAAACCAGTTAAAGAATCAAACAATAGTAGGGGCGCTTAATGCGCCTCTTGCCCATATGTAGCACCGTGCATGGGATGGGATGCATATTTACTTATTTGAGAGCTCCAACGCGTGGAAACGTTCCACTAACTCTTGATTTCGAGTTGTCGTAGCATCGTTCTTCTGTGTCAGTGAATCGAGCTTTGCGGTATATTCATCCTTGGTTTTGTTTATAGCTTCCAAGACGCGCCTATCTGCCTCTGTGGTGGCCTTTTCCATCTCTAACTGGTGAATGTACTTAAGCTGATCAATGTCCTTCTGAGCTCCTTCCTGAGCTTGCTGGACGGCTTTCTCCCTCTCCTGGGATATATCAGATATACGCGCCTGGGATGAATCAAGAAGCTCCTTATATTTAGATAACTCAGCCTGTAGCCCATCCACTTGTCGTTGGAGGGAGGTATTTTCTAATCCTACCATTACAGATTTCGCTTCAAGTGCTGGCATAGCCTCAACCTTTTTTTCTAACTCTTCATTTTTGCGAGTTAGCACATCGATCGTAATCCGATCAGACCTTCCCCGATCCGTTAAATCAACAATAATTTCATTCGACTTCTTCATCTGCTCGATTATTTCCATTTGTTCAGCCCTGGCTTTATCGCGTTCTTGGATCGCTAGAATCTTTTCTTGCTGCAATCCATCGGTTATTTGCTTATGCAGGCCGTTCTCTTGGTCGATCCGGGCGGTGTAATCCTGTTTCACGTCCTGATTCTTTTGTACAAGATTCATGAATAGATTTTCTGCGCGGCTCAGGTGGTACCGAACCTGCTGAACATCTTCTGTTTGCGCAACGTCTGTTCCCTGCATTGCGGTGAGTTTGTAACTTGTTACCATGGCCTCAAAGAGTTCCTTCGATGGTAAACCAGTCAACCGGAGTAGCTCGGTTAGCTCCTCCTTGACCACGGCTGTTGTTTTCACAGAATAAGTATCTTGCTGGTTTGGTTTGACTTGTTCACTCATTTTAGCTCTCCCCCTCAATTTATGGTAAACCGGATACCTGCCTATAATGTGTGGTAAACTTAAGTAAACTAGTTTACTAATAGTATACTATAACCGCAAATCTTTTATAACTACATATCTCAATTAAGCGTTAGGTCCTCGCGAAAAATCACTTCAACACCAAAGCATCGTTTTTCAAACTATCGACCTTACCTCTATTGTCACCCCCTTATAATTTGGTCAGCTGATTTAGGTTCACGCCGATCCACTTTAACTCCAAGGCAAATTCTCTTAGTCCGTCGATCACGACGATCTCTTTTTCCAAAGCAGATTTCCGGATAAAGTCGCTTTGGTTGAGCTTGGACGCGGCAACCTTACTTTTGATGCGCTCAAGTTCTTTGTCGGAAACGAAGAATTTGAGTTGCTTCTCTCGTTTACGTGGCATTGAATAGAGTCATACCATCGTAAAGATATAGCTCGACTCCTTGATCCTCACAGGCATCGTCAATGGCATCGACTTCTTTGACTGGGACCATACCAGTCAGCATTATTGCTGGCTGCCGATCCAAGCAGGTAGCAAAGGCCACAGCTCGTTCCTTTGTGTATATCCAATCCTCGATCGTTCCGGTTTTAGTATGGCGTACTATTTTTGTATTTCTTGTATTGTTTTTGCTTCTTGAAAGGGAATGAAGCAAGGATGTGGAATGTTATAAGGTAAATCTTCTGGTGTAAGCTTAGTAATGAAGTTTCCTTGCCATGCGGTTAAAGTGCTAGTTCAGTGCTACAGTTCCAAGATTTCTTATAAAGAAGGTTCCAACGTTTGTTAAAGGGGTGATCGGAATTTGTTTATAGAACTTCAGAAATACTCAAATAATGATACAAAGGATAGCTGGTCAAAATGGGATAGCTATAGAAGAACTTGGGGAATCGTCTTAAAACAAACATTAGAAAGATATAACATTGCTCTTAATAAAGTACTTCTTATTGGTCCTGGAAACGGGAATGATATAGATATTGAGTACCTTGAATCAACCTTCAATGAAATAATATTAATAGATATAGATGGAGAAGCTTTAGAAAGATTTTTAAGTAAAGTAACTAAAAAGCACAAATTTTCTAAAAAAATAATTGATATTTCTGGAATTAATCATTTAGTTAAAAATTTAAACATACATAATATGGAAGATGATCACTTAATAAAACTAATTGATCAACTTCAACCATCAATTAAATTAGATAATCTCAAAACAAAATACGACCTTATCATACACTGTTCTTATTCGACCCAATTAGTAAGTCCATTTTTTACGCAAAAATTCATCTTTAAAAGACAACCGGCACCTTCAGCTATACAAAAATCAATAACTGATTTAGAAAGTAGAATCCATCTTCTTATATTTGGACAAATTCATGATTTATTGCATGATAATGGGCTTACAATTCGTTTTACAGATACTTTTGAGATGAAATATGATTTAAAAAACCATTCTATTAATCCTGCAGGGAAAAGAATATTGGAAATTATGAATAATGATTGGAAAAATATTGACAATATATTGAAGCCGGAACATTTTAAGGATTTAATTAATCAGGGTTATTCAATAAGCGGAAGTCTATTACCAGCCGAAGTGTATAAAAATAATCAATTCATACATGAAACAACTTTTATTTTACTTTGGCCGTTTATTGATAATAAAATCGAGATACGGAACTACATTGTCCTTGCGTCCGTAATGAAGAAGCTAGTGAGAAACAATAAATAAAAAGACATTCTCCACCAAAATGTTACAGCTAGGCAAAACATTAGGAGAGCTTTCTTGAAGATGTTTTATGGCTCGCTCACAGCATGATATTTTCTTTTGTAAACAAAAAAGAGAGACTAGATCATGAGATCTAGCCTTATCCTCCCCCTTTTACATTTTCTAGAAGAGCACCACTTAAGAGACTTCGTTTCAGAAACCGATGAACATACATGAACCCTAATCCGAAAAATCCCATGATTACATTTTATATAAATACCACCTGCAAGTACCGATTTCGTACTTTACCACTTGTTGCCGTAAAGCCCCTAGCTTCAGCTATGGGGATATAAGGCAATTCTAAAGACTTCGTTGTATTATGTAGTAGGTACGTTTGGTATAATGTTTTCGTGGATATAAATTATAAATCAAACAACAACACTGTCTACTCATGTAAGTACCATGTGGTCTGGTGTCCGAAATATCGGCGGAAGGTTTTGATCGGGAAAATTGAAGCTCGTTTAAAGGAATTGATACAAGAAACATGCTTAGAGCTTCAATCTGAGTTGATAGAGTTGGAAATTATGCCTGACCATGTACATCTTCTCCTCGAAGTAGATACTCAATTTGGTGTCCATAAGGTGATCAAAACGATCAAAGGGAAAACGTCGAGAATTCTAAGGAAGGAGTTCAAAGAACTGACCACTAAATTGCCAACACTATGGACTAATTCATACTTCATTTCTACTGTTGGTGGTGCACCGTTAGCTATTATCAAGCAATATATCCAAAGTCAAAAGATTTCTGAAAGGAAGTGATAACGTGCAAATAACGACTCAAGTTAAACTACTTCCAACATTGGAACAAATTATCTTGATCAAAAACACCTTGCAGGAATATATCAAAACTGCCAACAATGTAGTTAGTGATTATGTTGGTGACAATACGATAAAACATACCTCCAAAACTGTTTCAGCCGATTTGCCCAGTGCTTTGAAGAATCAAGCCATTCAAGATGCTAAGAGTATTTTCAAGAAGTACACCAAAAATCTCAAAGCCGATGCTAAAAAAGAACCTGGTAAGCAAAAGGAAATAAAAGTCCCAATTCTCAAAAAACCAGTAGCTATCTGGAATAATCAAAACTATTCTATCAAGTTCGGCTATATTGCATTTCCTGTCTGGATTAATGGCAAAAGCACTAGAATAATGGTTAAGACTGAAACAACGGGATATCAATTGAATCTCTTAATTAACAAGTTGGGTACACTTAGAATCACTGAAAAATCAGGTAAGTTTATGGCACAAATTGCCGTAAATGCAGTACCTATGCACACCACTGGTACTGACACGATGGGCATAGACTTAGGACTAAAAATACCTGCTGTGGCCGTCACTGAAAAAGGTAAAACAATCTTCTGTGGTAACGGTCATCAAAACAAATACACGAAACGTAAACATAGATCAGTTCGAAAAAGGTTAGGAAAACTCAAAAAGGCAGTAGCTATTAAGAAGTTAAATAACAGAGAACAACGGTGGATGCAGGATCAAGACCATCAGGTCAGTCGTAAATTAGTTAACTTTGCCAAATCAAACAACATCTCAACTATTAGACTAGAGAAACTTTCTGGCATACGTCAGACGGCAAGAACAAGCCGTAAAAACGAAAAGAATCTGCACACATGGTCATTCTATCGGTTAGCTCAATTCATTGAGTACAAGGCTGTTCTGGAGGGCATCAAGGTTGAATATGTCGATCCTAAATACACTAGTCAGACATGTCCTGCCTGTGGTACAAGAAATAAGGCTAATGATAGAAAGTACAAATGTGGATGTGGTTTCAAGAAACATCGAGATATGGTGGGTGCTATCAATATCATTTCTGCACCTGTGGTAAGTGGTAACAGCTTATCAGCCTAGATAGCTATATGCTCTGGTCTAGGAGGGCTAATGGCATAGCCTTAACTTGGGGTCACACTCGATTGTCGGAAACGGACTTTCGTTTAATCACCCAAGAATCCCCCAGATTCATCTGTGGGGAGTGTCAATTCATACACTTTCATCAAGCCATTCATAACACTTTGGCACCGGAAAATAATCATTCTATTCCCGGCCAATTTCTCTTCTGTTCGTTGAATAACTTTTTCAATTTTAACAACAACTGGCGCTCTCTGTTCAGATGAGATCCTATACCTTATTGGATTTATCACGCCTTCTTTCGTAAACCAAGCAAGCATTTCAATAGGCTGCATGAGTATTTTCATAATTCACCCCTAAGCAGCCATTTGAATATTTACCATTTCGTTATTACAGTAATTCGATATAAGTAATTCTTTTTTCAGGGTACTCTTATCTTTACGCGAAACGGAATACCTGACGCTCACTTCTTCTATGTTAAAACCTTTATATAGCTCTCTGATATCTGGATGGTCATTGATACTCAACAAGTACCGTCCTTGGATCTGCGCCAGCACATCTCTGAGCCTAATATGATCTTCTACCGTGAAGGTCCCACTCCCTTGGGTCTGGTACCCAGTCAGTCCATAATACGGAGGATCACAGTAAAATAGTGTAGTCGTCCGATCATAACTTGAAATCAACTTCTCAAAATCTCGATTTTCAATGATCGTATTTAAGAGCCGCAGCCTGGTCTGTTTTATTTCTTGTTCCAGCGTTTTAAGTACAAACTTCACACTGGTTGGACTAATGATGAAACTTTGCATCCGGGATCCAAAGCTAAGATGTACTAAATAATAGAATCTAGCAGCCCTTTCTATATCATTCAAAACAGTAATATCTGCTCCTTTATATTCATCAAATAATTGCCTGGAGACTAACAAGTAGTCAAAAGCAAGGATGAACTCTTCCGGCTTATCTCGAACTACGCGGAAGAAATTGATAAGTTCGCCGTTCACATCGTTTAAGACTTCTATTTTCGATTGTAGCTTTGCGAATAATACCCATCCGGCCCCTCCGAACACTTCAACGTAACAAAGATGATTTTGAGGCAACATCTCTATAATTCTATTTCTCAGCCGAAATTTTCCACCCATCCATTTAATAGGGCTGTTCATATTTTTCCTCACTCCTTCGAATATATTGAGAACGTATGTTCTGTTTACATTCTATCAATTTAATATCTGACATGCAAGTAAAAAACATATTCTAATAAATTTCCGTATTTTGCCATATGTCTGGCAGGTTTTTTCTTTCTCTGTGGAATATTCCCCATAGGTGATGAATATGGGTGAAAAAAACCGACTACGAGAGATCCGACATGAGTTAAACAAAACGAAATGGCATAGCTATTAAGAATTGCGAAACGCCTAAACAGGCAAGTCGAAGAGCTAACGGTTATATTGTATAACTGTTATACGCCTACCATTATCGAAGCTGCCTAATTTATTACGATTTCGACATGGTCTGTAACATATAATGACGATACCGGAGAGGATCGCCTAAAGGGAGGAAATGTGAACCGGAATACTGTTAAGACGGGATGGTTGCGAATGGGTAAGGAAATAAAGATTATTATCGCGGATGATAACCGAAATTATTGTAAAACATTACAAAATTATCTTCAAAGTCAAGAAAATCTAAACATAGTTGGCGTGGCTTATAACGGTTTAGATGCCTGGGAGCTTATTCAAACCCAGCAACCAGATTTAATCCTTCTTGACGTAGTGATGCCAAATTTGGATGGCTTAGGCGTATTAGAACGAATTAGTACTCAGACAACTATGACACGCCCCAAAATCATCATGCTGACGGCTTTTGGACGGGAATCTCTCACGCATCAAGCAATGATGCTCGGTGTAGACTACTTTATTTTAAAACCATTCGATCTTGATATTCTCGGCAAACGTATTCGTGCTTTAACGCAGGATACTCCGTCTGCTCCTTCTCAATTTTCTTCTCCAGCCTCTCTAAGCATGATAACCGTAGGAAACGGTCTCAATCCAAACGTTGAAGTGACCACATTGATGCAACAAATCGGTATTCCTGCCCATGTGAAAGGGTACCAATATATTCGAGATGCAATCTTAATGGTGATGGAGGATGTTTCGTTATTAGGGGCAGTAACCAAGGAACTATATCCTGGCATTGCGAAAAAGTATGATACAGCATCCAGTAGGGTAGAACGCGGAATTCGTCATGCTATAGAGCTAGCATGGGAACGTGGACAAAAAGATACATTAAAACAGATTTTCGGATATTCCATGAATATTGAACGTCAAAAACCCACGAACTCCGAATTCATAGCCGTCCTTGCGGATAAATTAGTAATGAATAATGCTAGTTAAATATAGGTCTTCTGGATTGACCTGCTGCTCATTTATTGAGATACAGTATGAAATTTACTAAGACTGAATCCCCTGTGTTGCAAAGGGTTCAGTCTTTTTATTGTCAAACTATAAGAGTCTAAGTAAGTAACTCACTTTCGATTGATTAGCATAGCTGAGATAGTTTCAATTAGTTATCTTTTAATCGTTTACCACAAAAAGGACAATAAAAAATCCGAATCTCTACCGGATCGGTTTCATAAAACTCTATTTCAAAATGCCATCCATCTAATTCATTTTTTATAAGAAACTTAAAAATGTCAGATTCATCATTTTGAGCATCGGACATTTTAGTACAATTATGTTTATCATGTATAAAATTACCTATATTATTATCATTTAGAAAAACGTTAACATCCTTTTTTGTCATCTTTTTTATTGAAAAGTTTTGAAGATACTGCTTAAACGCCTCACAGAATTGTTCGGAAAACTCGCTTGGAGCCTGAACAATAAATAAGATTTTTACTTGGCTTTTCCAAAAAATCCGAAACGGTAACGCAATGGATCTCAGATATTTACAAAATAACTCTACTTGAATATTATGTAATTTTTCCGTACCATTGCGTGAGATTTTAAAATAAACGAGCTCCTCACTATCGGCGCCATTTCGCATCAGATTGTTATCCTTTCAAATTCAGACTTTATACTCCATATATTACCGCATCATACTGAGAAGCACAAAATATATAGTTCATCCTTACTCCACCTCCACCTCCACATCAGCAAACTCAAACACTTCTATTTCACGTCCATTTTCCCTCGTCATAATTTGCAGCTGTCCATTTGGGCTAAAAACACCATTGGCCTTCCAATTGCATCCTTCGTGGTGGAAAAAATAATCTATGCAGTGATTAAGGGCAGTCCTTCCACCAATGTTATATCTTTCAAATTCTCTGACTAAATTAATTCTTCCGCACTGCGGACACTTAAATTTCCAATCACTAATATTATTCCCGAATCGGCGACGCCCTTCTGCCAGCCATTCCCTCCTAGTTTGCCGGATTATTATCGTTTGTTTACTATCGGAATCATAAAGACTCCTAAGATCTTGATTATTGCCATCGCTGTAATACTCCCGAACTTTCGTTTCACTTAATGCCTGATAATCAATTCGTCCCCCCTCCATAATTTCACAAAAAAGCACTTTTTCTCTGTGCCGATCAACCATCGGAGACACCGCTAGAATTTTGCATTTGGCATCTGAGGAAACCCTGCTGTTTAAAGATTGACCTAATAGATTTTTCACGCTAATCCCCCTCAATTTTCATTTAGAGAGCCAAATTGAGTCTCCTTATGCCGATAATTCCAACTCAACACCCTTTACCTTTGTGCCCTCTTCCTTAGCTTGGCTAAGCATTTGCTCTTTCAGTTTATTAAGCCACGTTCTGTGGCTATTATTTTTGTCTATAAACCCCGTTTGATCGGCCACCGCCCGATACTCCTTAAGTTCACCACTCGCCCAAGCACGAGGCAGATAGATCCACCAGAGCTCATATTTTATAGAGAGCTTGTCCGCCCAACAAAGTTTGCTTGAACTAATCTTATGGATCTGCGCATAACTACGACTGTGTCCAAGTACTAGTTGCCTATACTCTTCGCCAAACATTCGTCCAACCAATTCTGCGCCGGCTTCAGGATGCCTCAATCCATCGCAGCCATCCATATTTTTCTTACCCCAGTAACCAATATCATGAAACGCAATACAAACGGTTTCATTCCAACTAGGAGGACCATAAAGTTCTTTCCAAGCTAGCCAAACCGTAAAGGGGTGCCATAAAAATTGGTGAACACCAAATAATAAACTTCGGGTACCTATGGAACCGAACATTTTCATTTTAGCTCCTCCTCTCCGTGCGCACGTTGTGCGCTTCATATATATTTTTCAGAAATCATCGCTCCTGCGTTGCGATGTAAGACAACCGACTAACCTCATGCGAAAGCCTCTGGGGGACAACAGCATGTCGGCAAAGTCAGGATTAGACAGCTAACGCTG
>Ga0209123_1001599_pt1 | contig 21748 bp, 16 predicted proteins | sample BarGraIncu00431A_FD_184500 | JGI IMG/M metagenome (GOLD analysis project Ga0209123, IMG submission 184500) | Arctic peat soil microbial communities from Barrow, Alaska, USA - Barrow Graham LP Incubations 004-31A (SPAdes) (version 2) | ecosystem: Environmental > Terrestrial > Soil > Wetlands >... | reverse complement strand
AACAAGACCCCTGCGCTTTCATGATTGTACAAGATGCGGCAGAGGTCATGGGGAGAGGTTTCACTTTGCCCAATTTGAAAAATACATAGTTATTTAATGAAATCCCATAACAGCATCATATTAAGCGCCGAGACAATCAAACCAATTGTCCACAATAGGATTTGCTGACGACCATTATTTGCGTATTTACCCATAACTTTTTTAGACGATGTCAGATATATCTGTAAAAATATGGTCCACGGCAATTGAACACTTAAAAACATCTGGGAATATACCAGTCCTTGAAAAGGGCTGTCGATAAACATAATAATCATCACTGATAATCCATAAGTAATAACCACCCCTAGCCAAGAATGGCGATCCTTAATATCATAAGGTTCTTTAAATAATCCGGCGAAAATACTACCACCGGCCATACCTGCGGTAACTGTTGAGGAAACACCAGAAAACAACAAGGCAATGGCAAAAACAACAGCTGCCGCATTGCCTAGGAGAGGACGCAACATAACTTCGGCCTGCTCCAATTCCTCGACCTGCACCTGATTGCTAAAAAATACCGCAGCCGCAATCAGTATCATGGCACTATTAATGGCCCAGCCTATGCACATGGAAAATAACGTGTCCGCGAACTCAAATTTTAGCTGTTTTTTAATCACAACCTCATCTTCTAAATTCCACTGCCGGCTCTGGATGATTTCTGAATGCAAAAATAGATTATGAGGCATCACCACAGCTCCCAGCACACTCATGATGATGAGTAGTGATCCGTCAGGAATGACTGGAGTAACCCAACCAGTAGCAGCTGCCCCCCAATCAATCTCTACCAGACTCAATTCAAACAGAAAAGCCAGGCCAATAATCGAGACAAACCCCATAATCCATTTTTCCAACCTTTTGTAGGAGTTAACCCATAACATCCAGCCGCATCCTACAGCAGCAAATATTGCTCCCACCTTAAGGGGAATATGAAGTAGCATCTTCAGAGCTATGGCTGAACCTAATATTTCGGCCAGTCCAGTAGCAACTGCTGCCACGATTGCTGAAAAGAGCACCCCCCGTGAGATCATGGGAGGTAAATATTCGGTCGCCGCTTCAGACAAACAACGTCCCGTAACAATCCCCAAATGGGCTACATTATGCTGCAAAACAATCAGCATAATTGTGGATAACGTAACCATCCACAACAATTTATAGCCATAGTCTGCGCCAGCTGCCATATTGGCAGCCCAATTACCAGGGTCGATAAACCCCACCGTTACTAAGATTCCTGGCCCAAGATAGCGTAAAAGTTCCCTCGCCTTCACATTAATGCCGTCATCGGCACGCCAATAATTCTGTATTTTTCTTAATATCATTATTTTCCCCTATACTTTCTGCATTTCACTTTTTTCACTTTAATAATTATAGTTACTATTCTTTTTTTTCCCTTATTTTCCTGCCTGATCATGGTTTTATTCCATATTGACAATCATATAAAAACAAGATACACTCTGATATATAAAATAATAAAGCAGATACACAACTGGCGGAAGTGGGATAACCACAAGGGAATGTATCTGATCAACGCCGACCGCCTGGGCATAGCATGATTTGTTATACCCAGGCGGTTTTTATGTGCACAAATATCAGTATCCGTTATTTATTAATAATCAACACTGACGTCCTGTTATAAAGGGCCAGAATTAAAGTACAAATCAAACTTTCATGCATATGATTTATGTCACAGGCAAAACACTATACAGTAAGAAAACTAGCATGCCCTTGCCCTATTTAACCGCAGAGGCGCAGAGAACACAGAGAAATTATTATTATTATCCCTCTGCATCCTCTGTGCCTCTGCGGTTTGTTAAACTTATACATTCTGATGATTATTTTTTTAAGTTTCTGACAAATATTCAAAATTTCGTACAATCAGCTTTCTGCCCCGCCAGCTAAAGGCACGATTGCCATATTGTCTTTTGAATTCTTTGTTGGACATTTTTAGCAATTCCTCATAGTTTAATTCAGATATAATGTTTTCCTGAAACTCTGCCATAATTGTTTTGGCACTACTTTGATTATGTGGACATACATCTAAGCAGACATCACAACCAAATACCAGCTTATTTTTTTTGATAATATTTTTCTCAGTGACTGCTAAATCGCCTTTCTTTTGGGATAAATAAGAACGGCAACGCCGTGGATCAAAAACAAAATTACCAAGAATTGCCTGGCCTGGGCATTCTCTCTCGCACCTGCCACATTGTAAGCAGGTGCGAGAGAGGGGCTCATCTATTTCAAAGGGATAATTAGTCAGCATATAACCAATCAACACATATGAACCATATTTATCGGTTATAATCTGGTTATTTCGCCCATAGAACCCTACTCCCGCTAAATATGCCAGATATCGATCCACCAGGGGGCCTGTATCAACAAAAGCTTGATAATGAAACTCCGGCACCGATTTCATTAAAAAATTACCGATTTGTTCAAGTTTTTCTTTTATAATGATATGATAATCAATTCCATAGGTATATTTCGGGATATTTCCCTCAGCCCTCCCCCCTAGGTAATAGGGAAATAAACACACAATAACCGACTGAGTTGTTGCCATTGAAAGTCGTGGATCGATGCGCTTAGATAAGTTTGTCTCCTCAAACTCAGTATATTGATTATTTTCAATCCTTGTCTTTAATATCTGCTCTAATTCCACATAAGGCCCTATGGGGGCGATTCCTACGTATTCAATATTAATGGAACGACAAAAATTTTGTAAAGCCACTTTCATAATACCATCATTCACTGTACACTTTATATGTGTTTTTACCTGACTGCTTGGCCTTATACATGGCATCATCGGCTTTCTTAACTAATATTTCATCATCGTCCCCATCATCTGGGAAAATACTAATCCCAATACTGCTAGAAAGAAGGATTGAATGACCATTTATTTTAAAAACATCACTCAGAGCCTGTTTGATCTGTTCTGCCACCTTATTAGCATCTTGCTTCATAACTATTTCCGGCAAAATCAGCGTAAATTCATCGCCCCCCATCCGTGCAACAATATCAGTTACACGGACACATTTTTGTAGACGGTTGCCCGTTTCTTTGAGTACCAAATCACCGATATCATGTCCATAATTATCATTTACACTTTTAAAGCCATCAAGATCAACAAACATAATGGCAACAAGATGCTGATAACGTTTAGCCATCAGTATACATTCATGCATTTTTTCATAAAACAATCTACGATTTGGTAAACCTGTAAGTCCATCATGATAGGCCTGATATTTTATCTGCTCCTCATATTTTATTCGTTCTAATAAATCCCTAGCAATTCCTGAGTATAAAGTGACCTGCCCCAAGTCATTTTTAATAGCATTAATCACCATCCATTCAGGATAAATTTCACCATTTTTGCGTTTATTCCAGATTTCACCTTTCCACTGGCCGGTTTCTTTTAATAAAGACCACATATTTTGATAAAAGTGTCCATCATGTTTACCTGACTTTAAAATGCCCATGGTTTTCCCTAAAACTTCTTCCAAAGAATATCCTGTCGTCTGCAAGAATGCAGGATTAGCAAATTGAATAAGACCATCTACATCTGTTACAACAATTCCATCACTAGCACTCTCAAACACTTGAGATGCTAATCGCAATCGGTTGTGTAACCGTTGCCATTCGGTTGCATCACGCATTGTAACAATAATATACTGTTTATTATCCATATTGCCTACTTGAATTGTACTTTCTATAAATAATATCTCCCCATCTTTGCACCGGTATTGGCGTAAAGGCGTTCGCAATACACCCTTATGTAAGTATTTTTTTATAGCATTTTCTAACGCCTGCTGATCAGCCACAATAATCTTGTCCACATATAAATCAGCCAAATCCTCAGCACTATATTTTAGCAATTCAAAAAAACCATCATTAGCTTGCAGGATTTTTCTAGTCTGCACTTCAAAAATATATGCAGGACCAATATCAATTTGATCGATGGAAAAAATATTGCACTCCTTATTCTGGGATAGTTTTTTGCCTTCAATACTTTTCGTTAATGAAAATTCTTTAAAAAAATCAATGTTATTGCCCAATTTAATCCCCCCTCATCTATGTTTTTCTAGACTTGAACATTCCTTAATCATTTCGCCGAAACCTTTTCACGAATGAATGTTAGACATTGTTTTAGAGTTTATAGACTCGGGTGGATGGGGAGAACATAGAAAAACACGGCCACAAAATGGGAAATACTACCTGCCAGCACAAATAAATGCCATATAGCATGATTGTAAGGTATTTTTTTCCATAAATAGAAAATACTTCCTAGTGTGTAAAACAAACCGCCAATGATTAGCCACATAATCCCCGGTGGGGCCACTGTGGCAATAAGGGGTTTAATGGCAATAACGATAAACCATCCCATTAAAATATAACACAGAGTTGATATCACTTTAAACCGGCCCACAAAAAATACTTTTAAAACAATTCCTAATACGGCAAGTCCCCAAACTAAACCAAAAACAGACCATCCGAGTACTCCATGTAAGGGCACTAGGGTAAAAGGAGTATATGTTCCGGCTATGAGCAAATAAATGGCTGAATGATCAAGAATCTTAAAAACATGTTTTCGTCGTTCATCCGTAAAGCTATGGTATAGCGTGGATGCTAAGTAGAGTAACACCAAAGTTGTACCATAAATACTAAAACTAACTATATGCCAGATATCACCATATAAATAAGCAAATACAGTTAACAATATTAGCCCTGCTACTGCAAGAACAGTGCCAATACCGTGAGTTATCGCATTCATCATTTCTTCCATTTGAAAACCTCCCATCACCTTATAACTTTTTTATCTTATTCCCATTTAGCGAAATAATAATCCTAAAACTATAGTTCTTACTGAAATTATATCATATTCCCATTATCTAAGCGATAACAATTCTCAATATAAATCATCTTTTAAATAACTCTTTTTAATAAGAACAATGACAGCAACAAAACTTATAGTTTCTGATAGAGTAAAAAAGACTTGGCTTGCGCCAAGTCTCTCGGTACTTATATGAATGCTTTATACTTTGACTAACTTCCTCCCTAGACGAGAAACTTAGCGACCGAATTTTTTAGTTGATGTGCCATGGCACTTGTTTCTTCCGCACTGGCGGCCACTGTTTCCATGGCAGCTGATTGTTCTTCCGCCGAAGCTGAAACTTCTTCACCATGTGCTGCCACCGTTTCAATCACTGTGGCAAGGTGATCAATCAGTCTTACAATTTGTTCAGAATTTGCCACTTCTTCCGAGGTCAAATCACCAATTTCCTGAATCTCTGTGGTTGTTTGTTTAGCAGCCTCTAAAATTAGATCTAAAGATAATCCTGCTTCATTGACTGTTGCAACACCATTTTCTACTTCCACAATATTCTGGGCCATGGCCGCGACCGCGACATTGGTTTTTTCTGTAACCTTCTGCACGAGGGCAGTAATCTCTTGGGCACCTTGATCTGATTGCTCAGCCAATTTGCGTACTTCCTCAGCGACAACGGCAAAACCTCGACCATGTTCCCCTGCGCGAGCTGCTTCAATGGCAGCATTAAGCGCCAGCAGATTAGTTTGTTTGGCTAGGTTGGTGATGGTATCGGTAATGAGGGATATTTGCTGAGAGTAGTCATTCAGTTCACCAATAATCTGGCTAGACTTTTCGGCTTGGTTTTTAATATTCCCCATTTTAGCAACTGATTCATCAACCTTTAGTCGCCCATTTTCTGCAGCACTCAACGTGTTTTTAGAATTTTTACAAGTTTTTCCAGCCTTTGTTTTCGCCATTTGTATCAAACTTGATAACTGTACTAGGGCTTGGGATGCCTCAAGCATGGATTGATTTCCCGCTACAGCCTCCTGGGCTAAATTTTGCATATTGTTAGAAATCTCTGCACTTGTTGCCGTTACCTCTTCTGTCGAGGCTGCCATTTCTTCCGACGTGGCGGCCAACTGTTCGGAGGCTGATCGGATGTTCGTAATCATCTCGACAAAATGGGAATGCATAATTTCGATGGAGCTGGCTAGCTCTCCTATCTCATCCGTACTCTCCACTGCCACACGATTACGCAAATCCCCATCCGCATATTGATTAGCAATCTTAGTAAGGGCTAAAACTGGCTTACGTATCATATTAGTTAGGATGATTGCAATTGTTATACCCAATAGCAATACCAATAAACTGATCACCGAAGACATCAGCATCACACTGTTCGCTGTTGTTGTACTCTCTTTGATGATGTCTTTCGCTACATCAACATTGTTGGCAGCAAAGCCATCTGTTATCTTTTCAATTGCTGCCGCCCGCGGGGCAACATTATTTGCAATTTGCATTAATTTTTTTCGACTATCTTGTGCTTTCCCGAAGTCTCCTGCTATAAGTTCTCCATGATATTGACGAGCAACTGGCATGTATTCTGTCATAATGGTATTTTTATATTTGGTGGTTTCATCAATCAGCCCTTGTACATCTTGTTTTTTCTCAACCCTCGCTAATGCAAGCAATTCTGCCTCTAAAGTTAGCACCCGATTAAAATTGCTCTCAGCCTTGCTAATCTTGGTCTCATCGCCATATACTACATAAGCACGAATGTCTGATACCGTTGTTTTATATTGGATGACGATATCCTCGGCCAGAGCCATGCGCGCATTGGCTTCATTTATTTTCACTAAGTCGACCTTAGCAGTGCGCAACGAAAGCAAAGAATTAATGGCCATGAACAATATGAGTATAATAATCACGCTAAAACTTAATGTTATTTTAGCTCCTATTTTCAATTTCATTTCAATACCATCACCTTTTAAGTTTATAGATCTTAACGAATGAGTATTCCCACTCCTGAAGCATCATCACGACCCACGCCACTCGATGTAAGAATTTTACACATGTCTTGCATTCCCCAAAAATCCATCTCAGCACTCATAGGCGGCGAAATCAATTCAAATAGTCCATCAGTTAAAAATAAGAAGCTTTCACTTGATTGAAAATGGCAAACACCTTGATCAAAGACCTCATCCACATTAATTCCCAAAAACAGTCCAGGCGCTTTTACAACCTCTGGTCCTTGCTCTTTTATAAATATAAAATGATTAATGCCACCAGCAGAGTAAGTGAGTATATTACATTTAAAATCAAGTTCGAATAAAAACACTCCGGCAAAGCCACCGCTCGCAAAAAACGGCATCACTTCATGATTCATCCACGCCAACTTGTCATTGATGGGAATACTTTTTTTCATCGCAATAGTAAAAAGATATTTTAAAACACCTGCCTGCATAGCTGCCGCAATACCATGACCCATCACATCGATTACAACACCATATAATATTTCTTTACTGTCCTCAAAGACAAAATCATATAAATCCCCACTCACATAGTTATGGGGCTGATAGATAGAACGGATACGAAACAAATTCTCATCTAAATCTCTGGGCAACGTCCGCCGTTGAACCTTGCCTGCTAGCTCAACTTCCTCCCGCATCTTTAAATCAGGGGTCAAATTTCGCACTACGGATGCGAAAATTTCATCACCATGCAAATTCATATAGCGAGTACTGATCTCAACCTTAAAGATGGAGCCATCTTTTTTAATATGATTGGATGTGAAAACATACCCATTAGGGTACCGCTTAGTTGCTCTGCCATTCTCGTGATTTAATTTGGTTGAATCATTACTAATATTTTTCATTGTTAACGTAAGTGACTCTTCATTTGTATACTGATACAATTCTAATGCTCTTTCATTCATAAATAAAACGGCTCCAGTTTGAGCCTTTACCAATACTAAGGCATCATTTATCATATTAAGCAAATCTAATCGTTGGCAATGATCGCATCTTTCCCGAAAAATATCCGATTCCGAAAAATTCATCCACTTATCCCCTTAACAGTTATTGCATGGCAAATACTTTATTTAATCTTGTTAATTCAAATAATTCTTTGACAAGACCGTTAGCACCCACAAGGGTTACGCCACCCTTCATTTGCAATGCTCTTTTCTGAATAGCAACAAGTACACCAAGTCCCGAACTGTCAATGTAATCAACACTATTCAGCTTGATAATAAATTCCTTGTGCCCTGATTCCATAAAACCAATCATTTTTTCTCGCAGAATAGCTGCCTCTTCAACATACATACTCCCTGATAACGTCACTGTAACTTGTCCATTGTTAATAGCAATATCAATCCCCATAGTAAAGATCTCCTTTTCATTTCAATCTTTTTAAATTATTCAACGTTAATACTGCCACTAAGCAGTATTAATTTTTTTGATAAGTGTTATTTCGTTTCCAACCCTATTAACTTGATAAGAATCCATACAATGTTGTATAATTTCAAAACCTCGCCCATGTTCTTCAAACCCAGACCTTGCACTAGAGGTCTCCGCATAGCAAAAACCATCACCTTCGTCACGAATAACAATTTTAAGCTCATCGAGTAATTTTTCCATGGTTAGATATACTTTTTTTCGATTATCTGCTTTATTACCATGAAAAATTGCATTATTAACGCCTTCATTAATGGCAATAAATATACGCTGAGCATCTTTCCCAGAGATTTGCGCTAACTCTTCCTTAATAGATTTCCGTAAAACGGAAAATTCATCCACGGATGAAAAAATGAACATGGATTCCACCTCCTCAAGCTCAGTTACATTTTTATGACTTATAACAGCAATAATCAATTATTCTGATAATTTTCCATTATTCTACAATTAAATAGCATTGCCTTCCTATCATTCGACAATTAAATAACATTACCTTCCTACATTTAGTGTTTTTTAAAAAAACAGGTCCTTCTATGTATAACATCACTGCGTTAACCCTTTTAAATTTATCTATTCTGTAATGTTTGTTCACTATTTTTAAGTAAAAGCGCAGCCATTTTACGATGAGGTCCTGCAAAGGAAATTTTACTCCAGTCCCCCTTATTGATCCAATGAATTCGACTGTCCGGTGGTATGTTTCCTGGGCTTCCAGTACAATGATAAAATGAGATATCCCATTTTCGGTGACTGAAAGTATGAATACACTGAAATAACAAACTGCCCAGCTCAATATCCTGACCCGTTTCATGGAAAAAAGTCTTTAGGAATACAGTCGCCTCATTTTCATTGACCTGGATTTCTATAGCAGGGAATTCCCACATACCAGCCAATAACCCGGTGGCTGGTCGCTGGCGTAGCAAAAAAAACTCACCTGCCTGTAGCACTCCTGCCACCAATCGTACAGGCAGTGGCGGTATTTTTTTCTTTTTGATAGGTAATTGCTGCTGTAGCCCTTTTGCTTTCCCTAGGCAGTGATTCTGCAATGGACAGATTGAACAACGTGGATTTTTGGGAATGCAAATGGTTGCCCCCAAATCCATTAATGCCTGATTAAAATTCCCTGGGTAGTCAACGGCCATTTCTCTTTCCACTAGTTCTCTAATCTGACCTTTTACCAGTGATGAGGAAATATCCTCTTGGATGCAATAAAGACGACTAAATACACGCAAAACATTACCATCAATGGCTGGTTCTTTTTGATTATAAGCAATGCTTAAAATAGCCCCTGATGTATAGTCACCAATACCTGCAAGCCTTGTTACTTCTCTTTTAGTCTCAGGTACTTGCCCCCCATAAGAAGCACTTACCTCCCGGATGCCTTGGAGAAGATTTCTTGCTCTAGAATAATAACCTAAACCCTGCCAATACTGAATGACTTCTTCTTCTTGAGCTTCTGCCAGACTTTCCAATGTAGGAAAACGTTCCATCCATCGCTCAAAGTAGGCCTTAACTACCTCTACCCGCGTCTGTTGCAACATGACTTCCGAAACCCAAATCTTATAAGGATCTCTATCTTTACGCCACGGTAAATCCCGTTTGCACTCCTCATACCAAGTCAATAAAATATCAGCTATCCTCATTAAAATCACCTTTACCTTCATCAATACAATTTCCGGACTATAAGAAAAACATGAACGTACGTAACCGCTAAGGCGCAGAGGACACAGAGAAAAGATTATGATTATAAACACTCCGCGTCCTCTGCATCTCTGCGGTTGTAAAACTTATCCTTTCTGATATAGGTAACAAAAGACTTGGCCCCAGCCAAGTCCGTATCTTCTTATAACACTAAATCATCCTGACTACAATTTTATGCAAAACATCTGTTGTATATCCTAGGTGATCAGCCGCCTCTTTGATATGGTGATATACTTCCCGATATTTCATGGCATACATGACATCTGTACTATGAAATAATTCTGCTAGACCTGCCCGATATTGTTCATCGATTGCCAATTGAACCTGACGGATCTTGACTATTTGAATTTGAGACTTAAGAGGCTCTTCTTTTAATAGTTTCACGCCCTCAACAAGTTCATCTGTCCCGCTATGTAGTTGCTCTACCATGTCCAAAATAGTTGAATCAGCACTCACTGCAAAAACATCCATTTCCTGTAGCGTAGATTTTACATATTCAACAATCCTCGCCATTGCTACCGACAGAGAATATATATCCTGGCGATCAAAAGGCGTGGAAAAAGCTTCAATTAAATTATTTTCCATATTAAATCGAATTCTGTCCGCTTCATCAGCCTGACTGAACAACAGCTTATAATCTTCAACTGATCTGCTAGTAAGCCATTTCTGTAGTTGAGCCACTCCATTCGTAGTAGCTATAACTTGATTGCTGATCATCTGATAAAAATCCCGTTTTATAGGAAATAATCCTTCCCGAAACTTATGACTAGCCATGAAATGATAACCTCCTCTATACCTACCACAGATGCCCTAATATGTAATATACGAGTGCGGATACAATAGCGGATGCTGGCATTGTAATACACCATGCGATCGTAATTTCTTTTCCAATTCCCCAATTGACCATGCGAAATTCATCGGCTGAACCAACTCCTGCTACACTACCGACAACAACATGGGTCGTAGAGACAGGTGCGCCAAACATTGTCGCCAAAATAATGGAACCTCCTGAAGACAACTGGGAATTCAGACTATGAATAGGGCGGATTGTGTAAATGCCTCTACCAATGGTTTTCATAATTGACCAGCCGCCAAGCAGTGTACCTACAAACATAACCCCTCCACCCAGAGCGCTAATCCAAACTGGATCGATGGAACCAAAAGGATAACGAGCCGCCGCCAACGCTAATAACAGTATGCCGACAATTTTTTGCGTATCGTTGGCACCATGACTATAAGCCAATAAGGCCGCGATGATCCATTGTATGTTTTTCAGCCATATATTTACCGTAAATTTTGCATTGCGTAGTAGGATATTAGATAGTTTTTGCAGTAAAAAAGCAACAACAAAACCCATCAGTGGCGACAATATTAAAGCAGCAACAATTTTTATTATCCCAATTAATTGGTGATCAGGACCAAAAAACTCACTCCAGCCCCATAGAATATAATTGGCGCCACGCGAAACCCAAACAGCTCCAACAATCCCGCCAACCAAGGCATGAGTGGAACTTGAAGGAAGTCCAAATTTCCAAGTCACTACATTCCAGATTACCGCCCCTATCATCCCAGCTAACAATATCTTAAGTAATGCTGTTTCGATGGGTATCGTAACAATTGCGGAAACCGTATTTGCAACGGCACTACCACTTGTTACTGCACCAACAAAGCCAAATATTGCCGCTAAACAAGTTGCTTGAATTGGATTTGCCGCGCCACAAGAAATGAAGGTTGCCACAACTGAGCTGGCATCGTGAAGGCCATTGGTTAATGTAAAAATAAGCGCTGTTACTATTACTACAATTAGAATCAGTTCTGTAGACATGGTCATTCTCCACCTCCAGCACTTATTTAATTACAGGCAAAATCATATTAACGGCCGTTCACCATGATTAATTATTGTTCACTAAATTCTCAAAATCAACACCTGTTATTTTTTCTGTGGCTCAATCCCCATGGCAGTCAGTTTAGCCCATAGAGGCTTTAAAGCCTTCTCTCTATCTCGATAAAAACTACTACCTCTTATCCGCCAAAACTGTAAGCCCACTCCTTCTAAAACCCTCTGACGATCAAGATCTTCCCCCCACCGTACTTGGCCCTGCCAAACATCGCCGTGACACTCCACCGCCAGTCTGGTACTTTTCCCTTCCACAACAATTGGAATCCGATAAGGATGAGTACCTACTTTAAACTCTGGAATGGCATGATAACCTTGTAGAACAATCATTTGAAATATATCTTGCTGGAACTTACTCGATCCATATTTTCGAAAGATTTCCTCGGCTTTGTCCGGTGTTTTTTTGTTTTTCCTTGGTTGCTGGCAATACTGTAGCAAACGATACCTCATACAACTTGTATGTAAGTCTTTAAGATCAATGGAATGAAACAACCAGAGTTGCTCCCGCGCCCGACTAGTGGCAACATTAAACCGTTGCTCATCAGTACTTTTATTCAGTACCCCACTACGCACATTGGGCGCAGCAACCATCGAAATAAAAATAACATCTCTTTCGTCACCTTGAAAAGAATAAGCATCACCACAAATAACTTTGCGATCAATCATTTGATTTTCGCCCAGTTTTTCACGAAGAAGTTCTTCTATCATACAAGCTTGCTCTTTTCCCTGCAGGGAAATAACCCCCATGGTCTTATTCACATATTCATCTTTACTGCATAATTCTACTATTTTAGCTACCAATGTTATGGCTTCTGGTTTATTGATGGCTACAGGACCTTCTTCCCGATACCCATCATCAACACGCACTGTGACAATCGGCGGCATTAGTCGATCCGCTGTAGGAACCCGCAAAGGCTCAATGCTTCCTCCATAAAATTGATCATTATTAAACTGAATGATTTCTGGCACACACCTAAAATGTTCCTTCAGCATAATCTGTTGCCCTGGAAAGATGCGCAGGGCCGTATCATATAAACTATCTTGGAGAGTAAATCGTTCTCGTTGTGGAACATCAAACAAATAACGTTCAATTAAATTATTAACCTCTCCTTGATCTTTGCCCACGAACTCAGGACTAATCTGGCGATCATCACCCACAATAATAGCTCGTCGCCCTCGAAACAAAGCACTCAGCGCAAACAAATCACTTTGACTACTTTCATCGACAATGACCACATCAAAGGGTTCTTCAGAAGGTTTAAAATTTTCAATGACCCGATTGAGAGGCATAATCCAGACTGGTACGGCCCCTCGACAAATTGCCATCTCTTTTTTAGCATCCGCCTGATGTTTGGCAGCATACTTGCCAGTACCTTTACCAATCTTCCTGATGGTCTGGGCCCAAGAACGAAGACTCCTTCTTTGCACCTCTGTCGTGCGCTCATTCTGTTTTAGCCAAGTGGACTTTGAAACAATTGTCTGTATTAATCTTACTTCTTCATTTCTTCCTTTGTTTAACTGTTCATATAATTCTTCTAAACGAATTTTTATAAAGTGCTTTTTAAGCCAAGAGTCAGCTCTTTTCCACTCCCAAGCATCCCGCCAATTGGCCCTTGGCTGATTATCCACCAGAGATTTCGCTGTAGTTTCCAGCTGTGCCATAAAGCGCGGAGCACAACTATTAAGCCGCTTTTTAAGGTCTAACATCTCATAGACCTTACTTTCTATGGAGTGAAGCTTATCCAGTTGCCCTAGTGTTTGCTGCCACTTAGTACCGTCGCCCAGGCGATATGTTTCATAGAGTATTCCCCATGAAACATGTGAATTCCGCTCTCCCGCCCCGTTCTTAAGGAATCGAGAGAAATTTTCGAATTCTTGGTACAGAAGGTTATACTCTAATAACTGGACCCTGGAAATAATACCTTGGGCAAAGTCAGTAAGCCATGAAATATTGATCCATTCATGAGGTCCACAAGGATTACTCTCTTCGGCGATCTCTATGAGGGATGATAAATTTTCACTTTTCCAATTAACAGCACTCTGAATTAACTCCATGTTTTTTTCTATCATCTGTAGCATATTTGCATCAGATTCTATCAGCAATGGTCCATTTACAATAGAAATACTATGATTCCATTTTAAAACAAGATGTGTTCTAGCTTCTATCGACTCGATATAATGTAGCAATAATCTTAAATCATCGGCTGTGCGCAGGTGGGAACCATTGATGGAAAACTGTTCTAAAAGATACAGAGTCCTCTTTCCACTAAACATTTTAAATAATAAACTGGGTTTTCCATTGTTTGCTACTTCAGAGCGAAGTAATTGTGCATCGGCCTTGACTTGGCGCAAATCAAAGTGAGTAGGAATACCGAAGGAAAATTCCCCTATCCGCCCTTCTATATCACGAATGCCACGAATTTTCCCTTTGCAATCTATCATAAACTTTTGCCAGTAGTTGACCCGGTTTTGCCCATAGACAATATCTCCCAATAGTTTAGTTAACCATCCATCAGAAAACAGCACCAGACTTGCTGCTGCTTTCTCAATAACCTGCAGGGCGTGGGGAGCTTTGCTATTGGCTCTATTTGTAAAAGTCCAACCTTTAATTTGCTCTTGACGAGTATCATTTCCCTCCGCTAATTCCCGGATTCTAACCTGCAAACTGACTATTTCTTCAGTACTGGGGAGACTTTCCAGGGCGGGTCGCTGCTGGATAATTTGGTCTACCTCTTCCGTGGTTAGTTGTTGTAATAAGCTATATAACTGAAGCATCTCACTATCTGATAAAGGCAGTTCCATAGACTCATCCAATTCATCAGGCAAATAACCTAATGCTAATTGATGAGTCGCCAGCCAATCAGCTAATTCTAGGGGCGAGAAATCTTGGTTGGCAAAACGAACTACTCTATTTTCTGCCTCACTGGCAAGGCCTAATTCAATTTTCAACCTGGCGATTTTCTGTTTACAGTCATACAAATCTTGTCGCAGTCTATCAAGTTCTATGCGAATGGTATCAGCATTTACATGGTCTAAGCCCTCAGATATTTTAGTAACAGCTGATTCTAGTTCTTGTACGGATCGAGCATCACCGCCCATGACACTAACACATAAGGGTGCAATTTCAGGTAGCTTAGTTCGAATCATCTCACCCAGCACCCGTAGGGCTCGCTCTGTTTGACTGGTAATCAGTACCCTTTTACCATGAGCTAAAAGATGGGCAATGAGGTTTACAATGGTGTGGCTTTTGCCGGTGCCTGGTGGCCCTTGCACGACCACGCCAATGTTTTTGCTCAATTTCCCGATAATATCTTTTTGCTCTTCATTGGCTGGCAAGGGAAATAACACATCCTCACCAATAGTTTTCCACTGTAGTCGCTCCTGTTCTTGACTTTCATTCCGCTGGCCAGATAAATCCATCGACACTAATGCTTCTATGGTTTCAGGAACGTAGTGATCGCTACGCACTGCTTCAATCATATCCTGCAATTCAGTATGCCATTGCCGGCCCGACATACTACGCACAAATATAACGGGAGCATTATAAATGACAGGATAATTGCTCATTATTAAATCTCGACCAGAAACTAGCTGCTCCACGAATTTTCCTTCTAATGATAAGGTGAATACTAACTCTTTTAGAAAAGGATTTAGGACATCTTCATCCCAAGGATTTATCCCTGTATCTTGAATATAACGTTCCATGGCGACGATATGATCAGGATCAATCAGTTTATTAGTGTCTAACATATCTAACTCAAAAACAGTTCCACTACTCGTCGGAACTAGGGAAAACACTCCCTCCTTAGCATCAAATAATAATTCAACCCTAGTTGTAAATACAGGACGGCAAACTTGAGTATCATTGATATTCCACATTACTAAACCATGACCCCATACCAGCTCTATACTATCCCCTTCTCGCTGTAATCGTTGATAGAGAGCAAATAATTCTCCATAAAATCCTTCGCTCTGGGCCTGCACAAGATTTTCTGGTACTGGGAGACTGGCTGGCCTATAAACCTCAAGCCAAGTATCTGATGTTTTTGTCTTTGCACTCAGCAAACATCCCTCACCAATTGGCAATTCATTCTGCCACCAATATGTATCCTTATAATCTTGCAGTCGCCTTACAACGGGAACCATTATATTTTTTAATGCTAATAAATATTCAAAAACTTGGACACTACTCCCTGACATACATCCACCTCACAATAAAATAAATATTCACATTATCATTATTTTTCTAAGGACATCTTACCACAAAATCTCCCTAGATTGCAGAACTAACTCCTGTAAATCCAAGATATTTGTCTTTTCGACATTTTTCCGACCGCATCCTCTTCCTGTTACCCAAATATCTACAATCATTTATGAAAAAAGGGATAGGTTAGTTTTTCATTGAAAACTATCCTATCCCTTTTTCTATACAAAGGCTCTCCTAGATAAGTCCTAATTTACCCATTACAATAATAAACTTATCAATTTCAATGGGTTTCCAGGCATAGGCCTCACATCCAGCATCATAGGCATTTGTAATGGTAATCTTATCGTTCAATGCCGTCGTCATGATAATTTTCGTTCGTCGTTGGCCGTCGATGCCTTTTTGCTGTTCAATATCTCTAATTGCTTTCAAAGCCTTAAGTCCATCTAGTTTGGGCATCATAACATCCAGACAGATAAGATGATACGGCCTTTCCTCTTTTAATGCGGCGAGGAATGCATCCAAAGCCTCTAAGCCATTGACAGCTACATCACAATCACCATATTTGGAAAGAAATTTTTTCATAAAAATCCGGCTTGCTAGATCATCTTCGGCAATTAAAATTCTCAATTTTTAGCCAACCTTTCATTATTAAATTTTTCATCTCACTCATTGGCAAGTTGCTGCAATGGGAGTTTGATATAAAAAGTAGTTCCCTGTCCTTGATTTGTGAAAAAGCCGACCTTACCCTTTAAAAATGTTTCTCCGAATAATTTCATACTGTAAGTACCTAACCCTCGGCCAGTTCCTTTCGTTGAGAAGGAACGTTGGAAAACAAGATTTTGTACCCGATCATCCATATATTGATCATTATGTACCCAGAATATTAGCCATTCATTTCCATCCTTTTCCGTACTACAGCCAAGGGTAACAGCACCCCCATCATCACTGGCTTCCAGGGCATTTTTAACCATATTCCCTAAAATTCTTCTGAGCAATCGCTGGTCGGTATAAATGTGCATGTTTACACAATGATCGTCGAGTATTAGAGTTTTGCTGATGGCGACATCATGTCCCTCATATAATTTACTGACTGATTTCAAAATTCCAGAGGTTTCGCTTTTCGTTAACTGTAGTACAAGCTGTTTATTTTCAGCATCTATCATATATTTTTGACTTTGTATCTCTTCTACTAACGATTTAAAAGCTTTTTCCACAAACTCCACTTCTGGCTTTATTTTTTCAGGTACATCGTCTTTCAATAATCCGACGATACCTTTTAATGCACCAGCAGTATTGATAATATCGTGGAAAAATGTCTGCTCTAGCATTCTTTTACGCACGGAATCACTATTATCTGCAAAGGATACTACAAAGAACATTTCACCCTGTACTTGCAGGGGTGCTACGTGAATGGATAAATTTATATTCTGCTCATAGCCATTGATTGTATTGATGTTTGAAAATTCACCTGTGGATTCCCCATTGGTTGTCATTGTTTCTAGTACCGTATTAACAGCATTACAATACTTACAGGCTGCTGCTGTACCACAGCCATTTGGTGCAGCACAAGCATTCACACAGCTAATAATTTCACCTGTGCGTTTTCCTATAAGCTCTGAACTTTCCTTCATATTCACCATCGTTAAGAAGGCCTTATTGGCAAATATAGCTTGTCGACAGGTATTTAAAATCAAAATCATACTCTTGGTAGCATCAAGCCCTTGTTTTAAAAAAGGCAGCTCATGTAAATAATTCAGCTGTTTCTTTAAACTATCAGCGTTACATCGCTCCCCTGGTGCGTGCAATGTCTCAACGTCATTGCTATTCATCGCTCATCCTCCATCATCATTAAGCATTTTTACTAACAAGTGTATACAAAAACTATCCTGAGAATCTATACTCGCCTGTTATGCTTTCCCTACAATAATAGAGTAGAGGAGCTGCGGGATGTTTTTCAACGCTATCTGTTTGCTTACAGCTCCAATATCATAGGCAACCTTCGGCATTCCATAAACTACACTGGATTGTTCATCTTGACCAATTGTTTTGGCACCGGCTTTTTTCATATTCAACAGTCCTTTGGCACCATCATAACCCATACCGGTTAGAATAACGCCAATGGCATGTGCACCCGCTTTGTCAGCAACAGAATTAAACAATACATCAACAGACGGGCAATGCCCATTTACTTTCTCACCTTTGATACATTCTACAATATAATTGCTACCTTTTTTATTGATTCTCATGTGTTCTTCTCCACCAGGGGCGATGAACACCTTTCCCGGAAGAATCACATCACCACTTCGTGCTTCTTTTACCTCCATTGGACAAGAGTTATTGAGACGCTGAGCATACATGGCGGTAAAAACTGCTGGCATATGTTGGACAACCACCACGCCAGGCATATCCCTTGGCAAAGCGCGGATGATTTCATAGATCGCCTCAGTACCCCCAGTTGATGCCCCAATGGCTATGATTGGACTGTCACTCCGCGCGCCAACACTCCCAGCAAATCGCTCACTCACATAGTCCTTTTTTAGATGACCGACTTTTGCCATGGATGCAATTTTTATCTTAATAATGAGCTCATTAATAAAAGAATCTAGGCTCCGCTGCCCTTTTATATCTGGTTTTGTCACAAAATCGACGGCGCCAGCATTGAGCGCATCAAATACATGGTCACTGACCGCACTCACCATCACCACCGGCAGTGGGTATTGGGGCATCAGTTTTTTTAAAAAATCAATGCCATTCATCCGGGGCATTTCCACATCCAGAGTTAATACATCTGGTTCTAAATCAATGATCTTATCGCGCGCAATAAACACATCTGCCGCTGTTCCGACTACTTCAATTCCAGCATCATTGGCTAGGCTTTTTGCCACCGTTTCTCTAAACAATAAGGAATCATCAATCACCAATACTTTTACTTTTCTAGACATTTATCTTCTCCTACCTCTTCCGGTAAACTGCAGGCATCACATATTGATACGCAGTTTCTTGTCTGTTAATTGACTCAGAATGACCAATAAACAGATATCCTCCCGATGCAGTCATGTCATAAAATTTTTGAATAAGCTGTCTCTTGGTCTTATCATCAAAATAAATCATTACATTTCTACAAAATATGACGTGAAATTTGTGTTTAAAAGGAAATGTTTCATCCATAAGATTAAATATTCTGAAGACAATTTCCTGCTTGATTTGCTCTGAAATCTTATAGTTTTCTGCATCCATTTTTTTAAAATAATTTGTTTTCCAGATTGGCGGAATGGCTTGTAGTGCTTCTTGAGGATATATTCCCTTTTCCGCTGTTTCCAATACATTTACAGATATATCTGTGGCCAAAATTTTAGTATTCCAAAACATTTTAGTATTACCAAAGTAATCTGCCATAATCATGGCTAGTGTATATGGCTCTTCACCCGTGGAGCACCCGGCACTCCATATCCTTAAATCCTTTTCTTTATTGGTAGCTTGTAAGTATGGCAATACCTCATTTTTGATATATGCAAAGTGATCGGTTTCTCGCATAAAATAGGTGTAATTTGTAGTCAGCTTGTTGATAAGGTTTGTCATCTCTACTTTGGTGCCATCGGCAAATACATATTGTAAATACTGTGAAAAATTAGTGAATCCTTTTTCCAAAAGTAGGTTGCTCAGTCTTCCCTCAATCAGATTCTTTTTCTTAGAAAGATTTATACCATAGTTCTTTTTGACATATATGATTAACTCTTTAAACTCATGATCTGCTATTTCTATCATTTTATCACCCTATAAAGTAAACTTGTTTTCCAACAAACCTTTGTCCAAGCTAAAGATTTCGTTGCTTTTACCTAAAATTGGGAAGTATTATACCCCTTCTGACTCCAGCAAATATGCATAAGGTTAGGTCATTACCATAACCTTATGCACATTCTCTTGATAATTAGTATTTCCCGAATTCCTTGTCACTGAGGGCAATTCTTGGTTTGTTTCTAGCAGCAGCTGCTTCAGCACGCCCAGCAGCGATGCTTCGCCCCGGTATAACTCTTCGCTGTTCATTCATTGCTGTTCCAGGATAGTCACTCAATTCATAACGAGCATAAGATGTTGCATCTTTCTTCAGTTTAAATTTGCTAATCATATCTTTAAGCATATCGGCTTGGCCTGAAAGTTCTTCACTGGCTGCTGCACTTTCTTCAGCCGTTGCAGAATTGGTCTGCACAACCTGGGCGACTTGTTCTACACCTTTGTTAATCTGAGCAATGGCAGTTGCCTGTTCATTCGAAGCACTGGCAATATCACCAACAAGACTAGCAGCCATGGCCACTCCTTTAACGATTTCTTCCAGAGCACTGGCTGTTCCATTGGCAATTTTGGTACCGTCTTCTACATTTTTAACCGAACCTTCAATCAATGCTGTCGTTTCTTTTGCCGCATTTGCACTTCTAGCTGCCAGGTTCCTTACTTCTTCTGCCACAACGGCAAATCCTCTACCATGCTGACCTGCCCGCGCTGCTTCAACAGCGGCATTAAGAGCCAGGATATTAGTTTGGAAGGCAATTTCATCGATAACCTTAATAATCTTGGATATTTTCGAGGATGATTCATTGATCTCTTCCATGGATTTCAGCATCTTATTCATATGCTGATTGCCTTGTTCAGCATTTTCCTTAGCCTTTAACGCCAGTTCATTGGCTTTATTAGCATTTATGGCATTCTCTCGAGTTTGATCGGCTACCTGACTGATGGATACAGTGAGCTGTTCAACGGAACTGGCCTGTTCAGTTGCGCCTTGCGATAAGGCCTGACTACCATCTGATACTTGCCGCGACCCGGAAGCAACTTGATCTGAGGCATTATTAATATCGCCAAATACTTCATTGAAAGATTTGACAATCAGCGTTAAAGCGTCCTTAATTTGGGCAAAATCCCCCTTATAGTCATTATTAATGGCCACATCAAGATTAGAATTTGCCATTTCACTAAGGACTGTAGCAATTTCACTGACATACGTGGACAGGGCATCCAGAGTGTTGTTCATGGCATTTTTAATATCCCCATGATCACCTTGATAGTCCCCTCGGACTCTGAGTTGCAGATTACCATTGGACATTTCCTCCAATACTGCAGCCACCTCTTTTACAGGCTCAATGACGGAATCCAGAGTTTTGTTAACACCCTCCATAATTTTACGATAATCTCCACCATGTTTAGAAGCATCAGCCCGTGTTTCCAATTTGCCTTCCACAGCCGCCTGAGCTAGTGTATTAGCATCTGCTACTAACATATTAATGTTATCAATACAATTGTTTAAGTTGCTCTTAATTGCATTAAAATCACCTTTATAGATATCGGTAATTTTCGATGGAATATCGCCTTTGGATATTCGATCTACATATTCAGCTGTCACGTTGATAGGTGCCACGAAAGCATTGATTAGCTGATTGATACCACCAACTAACTCACCCCAATCACCAGTAAAGGCTGCCGCATTACCCCGACGATCCAGTTGGCCATCTTTAGTGGCTTGCACTAATTCGCCTGTTTCTTTCAGCAGACTACCCATGACGTCAATACAATTGTTGAGATTGTTTTTAATTTCATTGAAGTCACCATTGTAAATATCTGTAATCTTCGGGGGAATATTACCCTTAGAGATCCGT
>Ga0209123_1001598_pt1 | contig 21764 bp, 17 predicted proteins | sample BarGraIncu00431A_FD_184500 | JGI IMG/M metagenome (GOLD analysis project Ga0209123, IMG submission 184500) | Arctic peat soil microbial communities from Barrow, Alaska, USA - Barrow Graham LP Incubations 004-31A (SPAdes) (version 2) | ecosystem: Environmental > Terrestrial > Soil > Wetlands >... | reverse complement strand
AGTACCATGAAAACCTAATTCAAGTATTAATTTAACAACTGCATCCTTTATACTTTTTTCTTTTTCATCATCTTTTTTTCTCATCTATACACCTCTATTAACTATATAATAAACGACCATTCATTTAATGTCAAGCGATATTTTAGATTATTATCCTTTAAATCTGATTATTTTGTTTATTATATCAAGGTTTATATCTTTGTTTTTTATGTAAAAGGCAAGCAATAATTAAAAGTTATTGCTTGCCTTTTATTTGTGATTACACATTGTTACAATCAGGCTATAGAACACACTATAAATACTATATGGTTAATCCCCCTAGCTACACACTTTTATGTTTAAGTCTATTAATACTTCGAAGCAGAAAAAATGCGGTTAATGCTGTTGCAATCAAATCTGCACAGGGTTGTGAAAACCATAATCCATCCAATTTAAAAAATATTGGAAGTATAAGAATAAGTGGTATTAGAACTATGACCTGCCTTAAAATACTTAGTAGCATTGATGTTTTCGCCTCATTTATAGCTTGAAAATAGCTTGCTCCTAATATTTGAAAACCTAAAACAGGTAAAAACATTAAATCTATTCTAAGCCCACGTGCCCCTAGCTTTATTAGGTCAGGATTATTACCCACAAATACTCCGATAAGAGGCCTAGCAAATAACTGTACCCCTATGAACCCAATTATAGCAAGGAAAGTTCCAAATGTTATAGCAAGCTTTAAAACCCTAAGCACTCTATGGTACAATTTAGCCCCGTAATTATATCCTATTATAGGTTGGATACCTTGGCTTATACCGACTATAGGCATAAAAATAATCATTGATATACTATTTAGTATGCCCATTGATGCTATAGCTGGGTCTCCTCCATAAGTGTAAAGACCTTTATTATATAATATAGCTACAAGACTTGATGCAATTTGCATGGAAAAAGGAGCCACCCCAATAGCAAAAATATCTTTTATAATTTTTTTATCAAGTTTTAAATTAATTTTCTTTATTTTGAGTATGCTATTACTGCTTTTAGATGTAAAATATTTTAGTACCAATATAGTATTAACCATTTGTGAAATTATAGTTGCTATGGCAGCACCTTGAATTCCCATATCAAAAACAAATATGAATATTGGATCTAATATAATATTAATAATTGCACCGAATACCATTGTAAACATTGCGATTTTAGGATTACCCTCTGCTCTAATTATATTATTAATTCCGAATCCTATATTTTGAAAAACGGCACCCATAAGTATGATTTGTATATATTCTTTTGCATAAATAATGCTATTTTCTGTTGCCCCAAATAATATTAAAATCTTGTCTAAAAACAAAATCCCAACTATACTAAGTAGCAATGATATTATAGTTATAAGCACAACAGCATTCCCCAAAATATCATCTGCGGCTTTGATGTTTTTCTCTCCAAGTCTTATTGATATAACTGCACTGGCCCCTATACCAACTAACATTGCAAAAGCCATTATGATAACTGATATTGGAAAAGTGATTGCAAGTCCTGAAAGAGCATATGATCCTACCCCTTTAATGTGCCCTATATATATACGATCCACAATATTATATAATGCATTAACAATCATTCCGGTTATAGCAGGCAACGAAAATTTAAAAAGTAGTTTCCCTATACTTTCTTCTGCTAATTCTTTTGTCTGTCTCATAAAAACTACCCCCTATTATAATTTTACACATTTTCAAGTATAACATAAAATTTATATTTTTAGTTCTACCATAACCAAATATGATATATTTTCTCTAAGAATGTGATATAATAACACTTATTGTATTCTCTGCATTCAAGTGTTTGAATAGACCTTATTTATTGGTATAGAGAGACATTATATTAGGAAAATTTGTTAGGAGTGACTAAACTATGAAAAGTACAATATTAACACCTAGTGGCGTAATAAAGCTTGAGGAAGAATTAAAACTACGCACCGGGGAGAAAAGAAGAGAAATAACAGCGGCAATTAAAGAAGCCAAAGGCCATGGCGATTTAAGTGAAAATGCAGAATATGATGCGGCTAAAGATGAGGAAGCAACCAATAATGATAGAGTACTTGCAGTTCAAGAATTACTTAGAAACTCTACAGTAGTAGACGACGACAGTAGTGATGAACAATTAGGTCTTGGTGGTCAGGCTGATATTAAATTTCTTGATACAGATGATACAGTAAAAATACATTTGGTATCCACAGTAGAGACAAACCCAGATTTAATGAACATAAGTATTGAATCACCCCTAGGGATGGCAATATATAAAAAGGCACTTGGAGAAAAATGCACTGTTTTAGCTCCTGAAGGTAATTACTACGTAACTATAGAAAAAATTTACGAGTAAAAAAAGCTAAGCAGAGATTAATCTCTGCTTAGTTTTTTACTTATTATTATCTATCATGTTTTTTTCTGCTGCTTCTACCATTCTTCTTACCATTTCTCCACCAATATTTCCTGAGTTTTTTATTTTATTTACTACATTACTAGGTACATCACCCATAGATACATTCCTACTTGCAATGTTTTCAATCGCCATGTCCTCAGCTACTTCCATCTTGAATTTTTCAAGTTTTCCGGAAGCTCCGGGTACTAATGCTCTTCTAGTCATTTTGCCACCTCCTATAATTTTTATAACTATAGTTAGTATTTTTTAAAAGCAATTTATTATTCATTTATTAAAAATTTAATTTATATTCTATTGCATTAACTTCAGGCATTGGCTTACTGAAAATATAACCCTGCACTATATCGCATCCCTGAGCCCTGAGCACCTCTTTTTGAATTTCTGTCTCTACACCTTCTGCTACAACCTTAAGTCCCATCCTATGTGCAAGTACTATAATAATATCTACAAAGTTCTTATCAGCATTATTATTTGCAATGTCATCCACAAATGATTTATCTATTTTCAGTGTATCTATTGGCAACAGGTTTAAATATTTTAATGATGAATAGCCTGTCCCAAAATCATCAATAGCGATGCTTAGACCAAATTCTTTTAGCAAATTAAGTTTTTCAATGTTAATATCAAAAGATTCCATTAATGAAGATTCAGTAATTTCTATTTCAATCAAATTTGGCGATATTCCGCTACTATTTATAATTTCTTTAACCTTATCAACAAATTCATATTGCATAAGTTCAATTGGGGAAATATTCACTGAAATAATATATTTGTTACCCCCACTAATGTTGATTTTATTGCAAAACTCACATGCCTGCTTAAGTCCCCATCTTCCTAAATCAACAATTGTTCCATTTTCTTCTGCTAGCTTTATGAACTTATCTGGCCTTACAAAGCCATGTTTGGGGCTTACCCACCTAATTAATGCCTCATACCCACATAACGAACCTGTTAAAATATCTACCTGTGGTTGATAATATAAAACAAATTCATCATTTTCAATGGCCTTTCTAATACTACTTTGGAGCAGTATTTTATTTCCTATACTATCACTCATAGAATTATTAAAATACTTATAACAGTTTTTCCCTAGTTCTTTTGCATTATGTAGTGCTGTATCAGCATTTTTAAGAAGTTGTTCCACTGTAAGACCATCTTTTGGGAATATAACTATTCCCATGCTAATATTTATATAAAGTTCATTATTATCAATTACAACCTTCTCTTCAAATACTTCTAAAATCTTTTTAATATAATCCCTTGCGTATATATCTAGATTTAACTCTTCTATAAGAATAACATATTCATCGCCACTAAATTTAGATACAAACACGTTGTTAAAGTTTCCAAAACTCTTCTTTAGTTTATTACTTAGATAAATAAGTACCTTATCTCCTGTTATGTGTCCAAAAAACTCATTTATAAGACTAAAGTTATCAAGCCCTATGAATATAATTGCCCCACTGGATGACTTCTTTTTACAATTATGAAGTGCAGTTTTTAACTTTTTATTTAAATAGCTTCTATTTGGAAGTCCTGTTAAAATATCATGATATGCCAATTTCTTTATTTTAATTTCTTGAAGCTTTTTCTCTGTTATATCCGTATGTGACCCTGCAATACGTTCAATTTTACCTTTAGCATCTCGCACTACTATGCACTTTTCTACAAAATATCTATAAGCTTCATTTTTTGCTGAAATTCTATATTCACAAGAATATTTTTCGTAATCACTTTCTTTAATTAATTTTTGATAACTTAAAAACACCTTTTTATCGTGAGGATGTATATGTGATGCCCAATTTTTTATTTTAAAAAAGTCATTTTCACAAAAGCCATATTCTATATACCAACTATTTGTAAACACCCGTACATTTGTTAGCAAATCAAAGTCCCAAGTTCCACCTGTGCTTGACTCACATATTAACCTGTAGCTTTCTTTAACATGAAGTAATATTTTATCTTTCATTTGCATTTCATCAAATTGTGCCCTTAGTTTCTCTGAAGATGATTCTAATTTCTCATAGGTGAGTCCAAGAATATTATTCGCTCCTACTAAATCTAGTTCAGCTTTTTTTCTAAATCTAATACTATTTAATAAATGTACGATAAAAAATATCATAATAGTAAAAATACTTAGAATAGACCATATATAGTTTTTATAATTTTCGTAAAAAGATACCTGTTTATTTATTATCAAGCTATCAATTGGCAATAATTTATCATCTATATTAAATTTCTTAAGTTGATTATAATCAAATATATACTTATTAGGGCTTTTTTCTATCACCGGAATCGACTGGACTGGAATCCCTGAGAGTATTTTCACTACCAATTGTGCTGCAGTTTTCCCTTGTTCTTTATGGCTAACAACCATGCCGCCTAATAGACCACTTTCTATGTCATACTGATATATATTAAATAAAGGTTGTTTACAATTATTGTATGCTAAGGAAACTCCTGTTGCAAAGTCAATTGCATTTCCATCTAAATCCCTAAACGCAGCAATAAAAACTACGATAGTGCTATCCTCTGTATTACTTAACTGTTTCTTAAAATCATCAATAGTTATCTTACCTAAATTTATATCCGAAAATTTAAGATTTTTAAAAGCTTCTTGCTGATTATAAAAACTCTTTACATCTTGAATACTAGTTTCTGTAGAATCTCCAATAGCCACAATTTTTGTAGCCTTAGGTCGTAGTTTAATTGCAACTTTTAAAGTGTCATTTATAGAAACATCTTCCACTACTCCCGTAACTAAAGGGTTAAGCTTTGATCCTTTGGCTTTTTCAACATCATTTACGCCAAAAAAAACAATAGGTATTTCACTAAATAGCTCATTTTGATATTTCATTGCAAAATCATAGGCGTTATCGTCCCCTACCATAATTGCATCATACTTTATAGGATTATTTTCAATTTTATACTTTAATGAATTATAAAAATTCATTATGTTTTCATCTTTAAAAAATCTTTTGCTATCCATAAATTCTAGATCTATTATAGAATTTTTATCCGTTAAAACGGATTTAATCCCATCTATTTGTTGAAAAAACACTGGGAATGAGGAGTTATAAGAACTTATAAATAATATTCTATTTTTCTGTTTAATAGAAGCAAATGTATCTGAAGGAAAACTATTAAAAATGATAAATATAACGAAAAATAATATATTTAACTTTTTCTTCATATTAAACCCCTTTCAAAGAGACTTAACATTATCATACCATTATTGGAACAAAATTCCTATAAATAAAAGATCTTTATTTTTAGAAAATACCCATTAAGTCTTTCCCCAAAACTTAGCAACTAAATTAATGACTTATATCAGTAGAAGATGTTTTAAAACTTTTTTCAAGCTTATCTACAACACTTGTGTATTTTTCTTTCTCAGTAGTTGGAAATTTAAAAATAAAAGTATTAGTTGAAGCTTTTCCCACCACTTTCTTTTGGTATATTATTTCATCGCCTTCAATATAAGATATTACAAACCAATTACCGGATTTGACCTTATAATACATATTGGTATTTTCAATTGCCTTATTATATATTGAATCAATAGTATCTCCATCTTTGTTATTACTTCCATATAACTGTAGTGAAACCTTTCCATCCTCAGATTTAAGCACATTCCCATTAGCAGTTTTAGACTGAACTACAAGATTATCAGGATACATAATTGAATATGCAAATTTTTCATTAATAGAATCCATATATCCTATTTTTTTATTTTTCTCACTTTCAGCCTTTGCATCTGCTATTTTTTTATCCTCTATTGCTTTTAAATCAGCTGCTTTTTTTGTCTCAATTGCTTTTGCCTCAGCTGTTGCTTTAGCATCTGCTGCCGCCTTAGCATCTGCTATTTCCTTAGCTTGTACGATTTTAGAATCTGAAATATTTTTTGAAGCCGCCTCTTCATTTGCTATTGATGTTGTTGACGAAATTATTCTATATATACTTACTATTATAACTAGTAGTGCTACTACAGATAGACATATCACTGCTTTAACAGTATTTTTCATTTGTTTTCCTCCTAATGTATGTTTTTCTAATAACAAATTTATGATTGAACTTTTTATTCCATACATAATTATCATTATTCATCTAGTATACATTATTTTTTAGTCTTTCCAAAGTCAATAAGTTACATTTAGCATTCTCATTCTTGTTTTTTCCCAATATAAAAAGGCTGTTGTTAAATTTAATAAAATTTAACAACAGCCTTAACTATAACCTAACTATTTTTTTGCTATTTGTGCATCATATAATTTTCCTTTTTCATCTATTATTTCTTGGTAACCACTACTTAAATACTCTTTTGAATATGTTTTATAAAGAGCTTCAAATTCAGCCGGTTTACACATAATTAATTTTATTCCATACTCTTGGTATTTTGCTTTTAAAGTATTTGAGTTTTTAGTTAATGAAGTAACTGGTGACGTAAACGTGAAATTATTTGTATTCATAGCTTTTAGCGATGCATTGTAATTTTCAACAAAGTAATCTGTGAATCCAGTTGGAGCATCAGATAAAGATTTAATTTTTATATTTTTTGCATCATCGCCAGTATCTCTATCAGATGATAAAATACAAAGGTAATCTCTGTTTGTGTTTAATATTAACTTTTCTGCACCTTTATAAGTACTGTCCATTACAGGTAATCCATCTACCATTTTATATGTTTTTCCTTCAATACCATTCTCAATAGAATTTAAGTTTTCTGTTTTACTCATCCAATCATAATATGCTATAACAGCTTCTGGATTCTCGGCATTCTTATTTATGCCACTTAGCATACCATAAGGATAATATCCGTAAGCTTCCTGCTTAGCTCCTGCTGTTTGAACCAATCCAGGCATAGCTTCAAATTTAGCTGTTGGTACGTTCTTAACTAAAGTTTCGAAAATTGGAGGACTTTTAGATATACGTGCTGAAAATATTCCAACTTGACCATTAGATATTGCAGCTTCTGCCTTTTTACTGTCTGCATCCAAAGCAAATTCTGGGCTAACTAGACCTTCATTATAAAATTTGTTATACATTTGCAATGCTTTTTTTGCTGGTTCCCAAGTTAAAGGAGTAACTATAAGATCAGAATATATAGCAAAATCTCTATCTGATATTTTGTCATCTAAAAATGACCAATATGGTGTACTCTGGGAATTATTGCCAAAACCAGACATAGTCATAGGAATAACCTTATCTTTACCAACTCCACCTGGATCTTGAGTTTTAAATGCCTTTAATACTGCATATAACTCGTCATTAGTGGTTGGAACTTTCATTCCCACTTTATCAAGCCAATCTTTTCTTATTGTACCTGCATAATCACCCAACATAGGTCTCTTAGCAGGAATTAACATTTGTTTCCCATCTATTTTTCCATATGCTAACAATTCATCACCAAGGTATTTTTTTAAGTTAGGACCATAGGTATCAAGCATATCTGATGTAATTTCCTGGAATGCTCCACGAGACGTAAATGACGATATTACAGGATAATCATAACTGTATATAACATCTGGTGCATCGTTTGCAGCAAGTAATAAATTAAACTTATCTACATCTTGATTTCTTGGAATTGGAACGTATGTCACCTTAACATTGATATCTTTTAGTGCCTTATCCGCCATCCATTTTGTCCAATAATTGTTGTCAACAGCAGCCTCACCTTGAATACCTCTGTCATAAACAGGTAATTTTATTTCTAACGTTTTCTCAAATCTTCCTGTATATGCGGCCTTTGACTCCGTTGTTGTTTCTTTAACTTTTGCTTTACATCCAGCTAAACTTGATACTACAAGCGCTGACATAAGAGTTAAGCAACCAATTTTAAGCATTGATTTTTTCATTGATATATCCCCCTCAGTTTTATATTATGTTTTATATAGAAACCACTTATCCTAATTACTAAGTAAGTAGTATACTATTAAATTAACCTTTTACTGCACCTACCATAACTCCCGATACAAAATACTTTTGTAAAAAAGGATAAATAATAAGTATTGGAACTGTTGCAAATATAACCGACGCTGATTTTAAAACTTCTGGAACAAGTTGCGCTCCATTTCCTGACTCTCCAAAACTCTCACTAGATGCACTTGCCGAAACAATCATATTAAGTTTAAGTTGCAATGGATACAAAGTAGGTTTTGTAATATAGAAAAGTGCATCTTGAAATGTATTCCACCTTCCTACAGCATAAAAAAGTGCTAATGTTGCAAGTGCTGGTGTTGATAATGGTAGTACTATTTTAAGTAAAATCCCAACATCACTGCACCCATCTAAATGGGCTGATTCCTCGAGACTTTCTGGTATTGCAACGAAAAAGTTCTTTAGGATTATCATATTAAAGGCACTAAATGCTAATGGCAATATTAGTGACCATAGAGTATTCATCATATTAAGTTTGCTTATAAGCAAGTAATTAGGGATAAGTCCACCACTAAAATATAAAGTAAAGATACATAACATAGACATAATTTTTCTACCTTTTAATCTTTTTTTAGTCAATGGATAAGCAGCGCATATAATTAGAAACATTCCAAGTATAGTAAATGCTATTGTAATTCCAATAGTCAATATTAATGAATGTATCATTGTTTGATCTGTAAAAACACGAACATATGCTTCAAAATTAAAACCTACTGGGAATAAAGTTACCTTTTGAGCAATAACAGCTCCACTTGAACTAAATGACAGCGCCAAAATATGAATGAATGGCATTATGCATAAGAATACTACAATGGCTATTATCGTATATATTAAAATATCAAATATTTTATCATTTTTTCCTAAGATCATTTTTTTCCTCCTTATATTATAAAATACCCTCTATTATAGAATGCCATCTTCACCGAATTTTTTAGCAATAGAATCAGTAATCAGTACTAGAATTAATCCTACAATCGATTGAAATAAACCAACTGCTGTACCAATATTAAATCTTAGAGACTGAATTCCTACTCTGTAAACATAAGTACTAATTACATCTGAGAATTCCCTAACTATAGGATTACCTATAGCATATGGTCTTTCAAGCCCTATTCCAAGGATTCTTCCTAGAGTAATTATGAGCATTACAATAATAGTTGATCTAATTCCTGGTAGACTTATATGCCATATTTTCTTAAGTCTCCCTGCTCCATCTATTCCTGCTGCCTCATAAAGTTCGCTATTGATTCCAGTAATAGCTGCTAAATATATAATAGTTCCCCACCCTGCAGTTTGCCAAACACCAATTACATTATATGTAGCAAGCCAATGCCACTTTTCGGTTAAAAAAGGTACCGATTGACCTCCAAGATGTCTAATCAATATGTTCATAAGTCCTGTTGATGGTGATAAAAGTTGATAAGAAATTCCTGCTATTATAATCCAAGATAAAAAATGTGGAAGGTACATAATAGTTTGTGATATTTTCTTAAACCATTTGCATCTAACCTCATTAAGCAATATTGCTAGTATTATTGGAGTAGGAAAACCTACAATTAAATCTAAAAAATTTAAGACTATTGTATTTCTAAGTACCAGATAAAAGTCACTGGAATGAAATACTTCTTTAAATGCATCAAGTCCAATCCATGCACTTTCTGAGAAAGCTCTTGTAACATCATAATCTTTAAATGCGATAATCAAACCATACATTGGGGCATAATAAAACACCAATAAAAAACATAATGGTATAAAGAACATAAGATATAAAGCGATATCTCTTTTTATGAAGTAGAAAATATTATTTTTCGTACGAAGTTGCTTTTTCACTTTTACTTGATTTTGTGTAGGTACGTTATTGCTCATTTCTTCCTCCTTCAGGTTTTCTTTTTTTGTTTCTTGTTTACGTTATCATTGTATTTCAAAGGTATAAATTTGTATATAATCATTTTAGCTTATCATTCTCATTTTCAACAACGATTTAGGCAACACCACTAGGCAGACTGTGTAAACATATACATTTAACAAATAAAAAAGATTACTGTTTAATTAATTAAACAGTAATCTTTTTATTAACAAATTGTTAATATTGATATTCATTAGCTAAAGTAATAGCTTTAACCAACATGTCGATACTCTCCTGGTGTAATACCCTCGTATTTCTGGAAAAAGCGGTTAAAACTTTGATAATTATTATAACCAATTTCTAATGCAATCTTTGCCATACTCATATTAGTTTCTTTAAGCAGCTTTTTGGATTGCTCAATTCGAAGATTATTAATATAGTCCACAACAGATTTACCAGACTTATCTTTTACAATTTTTCTAACGTAGGAATAACTTATTCCAGAATAATCTGCAATGGCTGTAACATCAATATTGTTTTTCAAATTTGCTTGAATGAATTCAAAAACCTTATTTGAATGATCATTACCATTAGTATCATTTATTTTCATATAACCTAGTATTTCCTTGTAAAATCCAGTAAGACATATTTCTATTTCATCTAGCGTTTCCTTACTAGAAATTTTTTGATATATACTACAATCATGACCAAATATATCACTAATTTTAATATTGTTGTCCATAAGTTGTTTTATAGTATTCCCTACCAATTGAATAAAGATTTGCATAATATTATCAGATAGTATATTGGGTTTATTTCTTATTTCACCTATTAATTCTTTAACCGCCCCCAATGTTTCTTCCTTTAGGCCTAGACTTAAATTATTCATTATGTGTTTTTCTATATTAATTGGGTAATAGTACTCATTTTCCCTTGCTAAATCATCATTCCAATTAATAATCTTGCCATAACCATAGATTAATTTATGCTTCATTGCTTCTAAAGCCTCAACAAATGAATCTTTAATACCTATTTTACTTGCGTGGCATCCTCCTATAGCAATGGTAACTGAGTTGTCAAAAACCTTTGCTATCTCCTCTTGCACAGTGTTGAATCTTTTATTTAAATCCTCCATTACCTTGTTATTATCTTCTTCATTAAAATTCAAAATAATAACCATTTTATTTTTATCATATAGGATGCTATCACACTTATATGAAGTGCTAAGAACTTCTTCACAAACCTTCATAGTAAGTACTTTCATATAATATTGTTGCTGCTTAGTATATACTGGAACAAAATTTTCTAATTTATCAATAGATAAAATTGTACATACAAAATATTTTAAAGAAGATTCCTCTATATTATTTCCCTCGTTAATATTATTTGCCTCATCATTATAGGACTCAGTATCTCCGCTCAACAAATTCAATAAATACTTTTCCTTTGATGAAGCTTTGTTTTTTTCTATTATATCTTGTAAATCATCTCCCTGCTTTTCAATTGTAGAAAATGCTCTTGAAAGCAGTGCCATCTCATTTTCACCATCTTGCAAATCAATACCCTTTAGCTGCTTTACTGCATTTACAAGCGTATTAAGTGGATGATAAAGTTTTTTTGATATAATATAGGACATAACAACACCAAAAATAACTATTAAAAATATAATAATACTTATTTTTGTCTTTAATTCATTTATATTTTTCATTAAAGTATTAAGCGGAAATACCCCCACATAAATCCAATCATTAAATTTTGTTTTATTATATGCTATAATTTGCTTCTTATTATTAATTTTTTGAATTATATACCCACTATCTTCTGGTGAACCTATAACCTTGCTTACAAAATCACTACCATCAGTATTATTAGATGTTATGGATTCATCGATTTTCGTAATTGGCTCACCATCTTTACCCATTATAAATACAGTTCCACTATTATTTAATTCTGTATCATTAATAAGATTAGTTAATTCTTTTTCTTTCACATTTACTACTATCACACCATCCAAGTCTAATGACACGTTTTTTAATGGTAATAAAAAAGTTATTACGCCTTCAGATGTACTACTATTATCTAATTTACCTCCACCGACATCTCTTCCCTTTAGCCATATAGTGCCATTTGCTTCATCCTTTTTCTTATTATAAATATCAATCCAACCCTTATCATTAAATCCATTTTTTAATACAATTCCTTCCTCATTCGATGTTATGATATAGTCTGCATATTCCTGATATATGTAAATAGAATGCAATCTAAAGTTAGAATTGTTAATAGTCCTTATGCTATTAGAAATCCTATTTAGTTTTATTAAATTATCCGCGTTACCTTTAAGGTCATTGTAACTCCTTATTCCATTTAAAGAGGATAGCTCTGTATTAAGTGAAAATCTTATTATATCTCGAGAAATAGACTCAACTAATATATCATTCATATTTTTAATCGTTTTCAGATTAGTAATGACTGATTTACTTATTTCCCTTTCTGAATAGCTAATCATGTAAAAATTGAAAACAAATAATACTGTAATTAGTGGTACTATAAAAAATAATATTATTGTCATAAACATCTTTATATTCATAGAAGAATTTTTAATTTTTAGCCTCTTATATAACATGCATTACACAAACCCTTTCATATTGATTCTGTTTCTATTAATTTTGAAGCGTCTGTCCAACATACACTCTACCATTAACTATTTCATCCCCCATAGAATTATATTCAATATAAAATGTAATTTCCCTCTATTTCTCATAAAAATTATTTAACATAAATTAAGGATTATTGGAATATTATTTAAGTTATATTCTTTCAAATGTATTTTCGACTTTATTTTTACATAATAATGACAACAAGTAAGATTTAAAGAAGACTAAAAATATATTTTTTTCAGCCTTCTTTTATAAAACTATAAATTTAATGTTTAACTATTTTAAATCATTTATGAAATTCGGAAGATCAAAACATGATTTCGCAATCTTCTTTGTTAAATAACGAGTTTCAGTTGGCAATTTATTCTCGTCCATATTGCTAGGATCATAAACATCTGAAGCCATTGTAAAACTCCATAATCCTCCTGGATACGTTGGAACAAACGCTATATAAGTTTTTACTATTTTAAAATTATTCTTTAATATTTTTCTTGTATTCTCAATTATGTTACGATGAATCATTGGAGATTCACTTTGACATACCATAACTCCGCCTGCGTTCATAGATTTTTTTACATTTTTATAAAATTCTTCTCCAAACAAATCCTTCGCAGGGCCTTCTGGATCAGGTGAATCAACCATGATTATGTCATACTTAATATCAGTAGTCTTTACATATTCAACCCCGTCTCCAAATTTAAAATTGACTCTTTTATCAAAATCTGCGCCTCCACTTATTTCTGGGAGAAATTTTATGCTTTCTTTTGTTACTAATTCATCTAGTTCTACCATATCAATAGTTTCAAGTTCTTTGTATTTTGATAATTCCCTTACTGCTCCACAGTCGCCTCCACCAATTACCAAGACATTTTTAGGATTTTTATGAGTAAGTACTGGAATATGAGTAATCATTTCATTATATATAAATCCATCTGCAGAAGTGGTTTGCATTACTCCATCAAGTACAAGGCACGCACCAAATGCATCTGTATCTATTAACGCTACCTCTTGATAAGGCGATTTTGAATATGAAAAACATTTATTTACTTTATAACTTATTTTTAAATTTTTCTTCTCAACTTCAACTTCCTCAAACCATAACTCATTATCTATTTGTTTAAAATACTTTGGCAATTCATTTGTTTTCATAATAATTCCTCCATTATAATAAATATATCTTATAAATACATCTCGAGCACTCCAAGTATATCATTAATTCATAACATGCGGTATCATCTCTAGTTTATCTGTTCATATATTTCTTAGGGGAAACACCTAAGATTTTTTTAAACGCCTTGTAAAAATTAGTATAATCGCCGAACCCGACTTGGCTAGGAATATCAATTATTGGTGTTCCAGTAATCAAAAGTTCTTCTGCTCTCATGATTCTCTTATAGATTATATATTCAATAATCGTAAATCCTGTATTTTTTTTAAACAAATGACATATATAATATTTATTTATATGAAATTCAGCTTCTAATATATTCAACGTAATTTTTTTAGCAAGATTCTCCTTGATATATTTTAATATGTCTATAATAACCTCATCATATCCAAGATACTCCATAGACACATTTGTATTACTAGCAACTATTTTATTTATTTCAATTAGCATTTGAACAAAAATAGCTTTTATCATAATACTACTTTCCGGTAAATTTTCATGGGCATATCTTGATATCTGTTGCCATAGTTTATCAATTCCACTAGACATTACATCTTTAGCATTAACCTTATTAAATTGACCCAACTTTCTTTTTTGAATAAAGCTAAGTATGTTGTATTCTTCGCTTTGAAAAGAAGATAGATATTCAGGTTTAAATTGTATGAATTTGCGCTCATACCCCTCCTTAGAATCAAAAACTATTCTATGTAATTCACGAGTGTTAGTAATAATCAAATCATTTTTTTGCATCTTATATGATTGTCCCTCAACATGATAAGTAAGATCACCCGAAATGTAATAATATATCTCATAGCAGTTATGAATATGCGTTTCTACGTCTATAGGAGACTGCGAATAATTATGTATTAGCAAAAATTTGTTTGTAGAATATTTAAAATTCTTATCTTTCATTTTCCTCGCCCCCTCTATATATTTTAAAGCAATATTTGCAATGTTTCAAGCAAGAATTACAAAGATAATAAGATACCCTTAAGCTATAATATGAAGTATCACTAACTTATTTGCAATCGATACCAAATAAGTTAGAATACAGTTTTTCTGAAACAACTAAGGAGGTCAACTTTTATGAAAAAAGTTCGTATTGGAATAATAGGTATTGGTAATATGGGAAGTTCCCACGCACAAAATTTAATAGATGGCAAAGTTCCAGGGGCGCTTCTAACAGCTATTTGTGATATTAACCCTGAAAGGCTTGCCTGGGCTAAAGATACCTTAGGCGATAATGTACTTTTGTTTGAAGACGCTAGTTCCATGTTTTCATCAAAGTCGGTAGATGCAGTAATTATAGCAACTCCACATTATGATCATTCTCCCCTAGCAATTAAGTGTTTTGAAAATGGACTTCATGTTCTTACTGAGAAACCTGCTGGCGCTTACACAAGGCAAGTCCGCGAAATGAATGAGGCCGCTTCAAAAAGTGATAGAGTTTTTGGAATTATGTACAATCAACGTACTAACCCTCTCTATGCAAAGTTAAGGGATTTAATTCAAAATGGAGAACTAGGTGAAATAAGAAGAACTAATTGGATAATAACAAACTGGTATCGCAGGCAAGAATATTATAACTCTGGCGGTTGGCGTGCAACCTGGTCTGGTGAGGGCGGTGGTGTGCTCCTTAATCAGGACCCCCATCAACTTGATCTTTGGCAGTGGACATGTGGAATGCCAATAAGAGTAAGGGCTTTCTGCGGTTTTGGTAAATACCATAAAATCGAAGTTGAAGACGATGTAACCGCATATGTAGAATATGAAAATGGAGCTACCGGAGTCTTTGTAACAACTACGGGAGAAGCTCCTGGAACCAATCGTTTTGAAATTACAGGTGATAATGGCAAAGTTGTCATCGAAGATGATAAGCTTACCTTTTGGCGCAACCGCATTATGAATGGTAAATTAAAAATGGAAAGTGATAGTCCTTTCGCAAAACCAGAATGTTGGGAGTGTAATGTTCCAATAAAAGGAGAAAATTTACAGCATATTGGGATTATGAGAAATTGGATTGCTGCAATTCAAACCGGTAGTAAACTACTAGCTCCAGGAGAAGAAGGCATAAAAGGCCTTACACTATCAAACGCTATGCTACTATCTTCTTGGACAGATAATTGGGTTAACCTTCCAATGGATGAGAATCTATTTTATGATAAACTTCAAGAAAAAATTGCAAATTCTTCTTTTAAAAAAGAAACTGCGCCTAATAAAACCTTTGATTTAAAAAACACCTATAAATAAAGTTAGTCTTTACACTCAAAATAAATTTGGAGGCATAAACTATGAAAGAAATAACTCTTGCTGCTCAGCTCTACACATTAAGAGATTTTTTAAAAACTCCAGAAGATCTTGCTGTTACCTTTAGTAAAGTTAAAAAAATGGGTTATAATGCTATTCAAGTATCAGGAATCGGTCCTATTGATTTTGGGTTTGTAAAAGAAATTGCTGATAAAGAGGATTTAAAAATTTGCGTTACTCATATAGGCTTTGATAGATTAAAAAATGATATGGCTGGAGTTATAAATCAACATAAATTATGGGATTGTAAATACGTTGGAATAGGTTCTATGCCAGATGAGTACCGAGTAGATAGGGCCTCACTTACTCGCTTTGCTAAAGAAGCATCCGAATATGGGAAAGTCTTATTAGATAATGATTTACAACTGATTTATCATAACCATAACTTTGAATTCAAAAAATTTGATGGCATTACAGGGATGGATATACTTTTTGAAGAGTCAGACACTAAGGCTTTTAATTTTGAAATTGATACTTATTGGGTTCAGGCTGGTGGAGCAAACCCGGTAGACCTTATAAACAAAATGAAGGGGCGCATGAACATAGTACACTTTAAAGACATGGTCATAGGAAAAGATAATCAAATGGAAATGGCTGAAATTGGCGAAGGAAATCTTAACTTTAAAGACATAATAAAGGCATGCAATGACATCGGTGTTGACTGGTGTCCTATAGAACAAGACGTATGCCAGCGTGATCCTTTTGAATCTCTGAAAATAAGCCATGATAATTTGCTTAAATTAGGGTGTAAATTCTAAAATATTTATATAATTTCAATACCAATATTAAATTAAGTTAAAAATATTAAATTTACAACGTAAAAGGATTAACTATCATATTCTAGTTAATCCTTTTGTTTTATTTATCTGTTTTTATTCCATTTGTATATTAATGCTTTAGTTTAATTTCAGTATAGCTATTCTAGTTTAGTTTTTTGTAATTCCTTCACGTTCATCTCAGCATCTATTTTTGTTATCTCACTAATATCCATAAACGTGTAATTTAGAGACTTTTGTGCAAATTCAAGTGCTTTATCATTCATTCCTTTTTTAGCAAGCACTAAGGAATAGTTATAATAGGCTTCTGGAAATGGTGGACTACTAGCTATCGCCTTTTCATATATCTCCTGCGCCTTATCGTATTTACCAAGCAAATAATAACTCTTCCCTAAGTTGTCTTTGATTATGGCACTAGAATCATTGTACTCATAGGCTTCCAAATTAATTTCAAGTGCCCTTTCTAAGTCCCCTTTTATTATAAGAAGTAATCCAAAATTTATGTAAACTTTAGTGTTTTTGAACTCATTATAAACTTCTTCAAGCATACTTACAGCCCGATAAATATTGCCTTTCTTCCAGACTAAAAGTGCAACATTAGATTTAACCGACATGTACTCATCCTTTGAAAGCTTTGATTCATAAAGTTCCATAAGTACTTGTTCTGCTTCCTGTGTTTGTCCGGTTTTAAGCAGTAAATAACCAAAAGCATTTTTGTATTTAACTATACAATTTTTAGTATTATAAGCACTCCTCATCCATTTTATTGAATCATCGTATTTTCCCATAATGTATTTTCTATTTCCTATAAATGCAAATATTTCAGCTCTAGAGTAAAAAACGCCAATTAATATAAGTATAAGAATTGCACCTAGACCATAAAAAGCATTGTATTTAAATAACAATACGAGTAACAACAACGGTAATCCAATCTTTAAAATCAAGCCTGTAATTTGTTTCATAACCCACTCATCCCCCTACGACAATTTGCTCGCATTCTTTACATCCTCTAAACTCTAATATATATTTATTATACACTAAACAGGCAGGTTTAGCTTGTACTAACCTGCCTGTTTATCTTATTAAATCTAATTTGTTATTTTATCTTTACTGATTGTATTTGAGCAATAATGCATAATTCTGCAGCTTTAAAAGCATGTTCTTGCGACATTGCATTTTCAGTTCTATTTATACAGTCTAAAATTAACTCTCCAAAGAATGGATAACCTACTTTTCCACTTACTTCATAGTGCTTTTCTATTTTGTTATTTACTAAAAATACGTGATCTGCGCCTTCACTTGTACCAATATTGACATATTTTCTAAGTTCTATATATCCATCTGTACCAAGAATAATTGTTCTTCCATCTCCCCAGGTTTTTAGCGCATCTGGTGTAAACCAATCTACTCTAAAATAGTTCGTTGATCCATTATCTCCAACAATCATAGCATCACCAAAGTCATCTAGTTCTGGATAATCAAGATGATTATAATTAGCAATCTGACTTCTAACTACTGTAGCATCATGGACATCAGCATAATATAGGTATTGCTCAATTTGGTGACTACCAATATCACAAAGAATGCCACCATATTGCTCTTTTTTAAAAAACCAATCTGGTCTAATATTCGCATTTAACCGGTGTGGTCCTATACCCATTACTTGCAAGACCTTGCCAATTGCTCCATCTTTAATTAGCTGGCCTGCAAAAACTGCACTTTCTACATGTAGACGTTCACTATAATATACCATATATTTCTTACCTGTCTCTTTTACCTTGTCTTTTGCCATTCGGAGATGCTCAAGAGTTGTGAAAGGCGCTTTATCCGTAAAATAATCTTTGCCAGCATCCATAACACGCAAACCTAACGCACATCTTTCTGAGGTAATTGCAGCTGAAGCTATTAACTTAACCTCTTCATAATCAAAGATTTCTTGTTCACTTTTGGCTACTATTACACTTGGAAATGCTTCACAAAATTTTCTTACCTTTTCTGGGTCTTTATCATAAACATATTTTAATTCTCCGCCAGCCTCTGTTAAACCATTACACATACCATAAATATGTCCATGTTCTAAAGAAATTACTGCGAATATAAATTCTCCTTTTTTTACAACTGGATTAGGTTTTCCTTTGGGTGCATAACTCATTCCATCAGCAGTTTGCATTTTATCTCCTCCAATTTCAACTAATAAATAAAACATTTCAACAAATTAATAATTAATGTATAACTTGTACTACTAAATAAAATTCACAACAGTCTTATTTTTAGACGACTCATAAATACCAAACAACAATTGTAGCGCTTTATGAGCTTCCTCAATATCTATTGGAAAATGCTTATCATTCTCTAAACACTCATAATAATGACTTATACAAGCAAAATGACCATTACCCCAATAGTTTTTCCCTATTACTTGCTCCTCTCTAAAAGATAACTTTTCTTCTGATTTATCCGAATTTACGATAGTTACCTGCGTATCTTCCATTTTAATAATCATATTTTCACAAACCAGTTCAAATAATACAGGTGAATCCGTGCAGTACGCATTTGTTCCATAAAAACTTGCTGTAGCTTTTTCAAACTTTATATATGCTTCAGCTGTATCCTCAACTTCTATAATACCTTTCAAATGGTGGTTTATAACAGTCCCTTCTACTGATAATGGATTTCCAAGAAAATAAATCAACAGGTCTAATGTATGAATCGCTTGATTTATTAAAAGCCCTCCTCCCTCTGTCTTAAGGTTCCCTCTCCAGCCGCTTTCTGTATAGTACTTTTCCGCGCGGCTCCATGTAATAAATGCTCGTGCGCCTTTTATTTTCCCTGCTTTACCGCTATGTAAGAGTTCCCTTATACATTGGACACTTTTATTGTATCTATTTTGAAAACATACCCCAATTTGAACTTCATTTTTCACATCTCTGAGCTCAAGAAATTGCTTCTCAGATATTGCAAGTGGCTTTTCCATAAAAACATTTACATTCAGTTTAGCTGCATAAATCGCCATAGGAACATGTAGATAATGAGGCGTACAGATATGTAATACATCAATTTTCTCTTTTTCGAGCATTTCCTCTAAACTTTTATATGAGTTGCTTTCACTATCTCCATAAGTCTCTACAAATTTTTCAGCTTTTTCAAGATTAATGTCTGCAAAGGCTACAAGCTTATGATCATGCAAATTATTAATATTATAAGCATGAACATTACCTATACCTCCACATCCTACAATTGCGCTTCTCATTTATTAATACCCCCTTCAATATTTGCTATTACATTACTTTTAGTATAGGGCAGAATTAATAAAAAATCTTTGCACATCTTGACTATTATATTGCAAATATTGACCACATTAATGTGTATCAATCTAATCTATCTTTTAATTTATAAATAAGGGGTAATTTCCTTTGTATAATAACATTCTATAAAAAATCTACCTTTACAGATAATCAAAAATCATCTTTTTCTAAAGAGAAATATTTCTATCTATAGGTTGTGATAATGTTATAAATGTATCAGTACTTTGAACTCCTGAAATTACCTGAAGCCTGTTCATTAGTAAATCCTGAAGATTAGAAATGCTCTTGCACATGACTTTTATGAAAATAGAATATGCACCTGTGGTGTAATGTAACTCTACTATTTCTTTTATTTCTTTTAATTGTTCTAATACATCAGGATATGAAGATGCTTTGTTAAGATAGATTCCAATAAAGCAACATACATCATATCCAAGTTTACTTGTATCTAGTATAAGTCTTGTACCTTTAATTAATCCCATTTCTTGCATTTTGTTCATTCTAACATGAATCGTTCCCCCACTTACATGACAGTGCCTTGCAATTTCAAGATATGGGGTTCTAGAATCCTTAATTAAAATCTCTAATATTTGATAGTCTAACTCATCCAAACCAGCAATATTTAATTCCATAATATCAGCTCCTTTTAAGATTTCGTGTGTAAATTACATATATAACTGCCATAATTATAATTATACATAGATTATATGATAATATTATATACTTTGTTTCATTATAACAAATGAATTAACAAATTAGCAAAAAAAAACTCAAATAAAATTAATATTTTAACCTTTTAATAATGTAAACGGAGACAAATCATCAAATTCATAATTATAATAAATATTCTTTAAATATATTGCAATAAATAGCTAAATGTATTATTATATTATCAATGGATGAAACGTAAATAAAATATATTAGGGGGAATTAAAAATGACAGAATTAATAAAAGAAGAAAAAATACTATTAGAAACAGCAGTGGCTAAAATAAAGAATAAAAAAATTAAAGATATATTATTTGTTCAACAATCAGTTTTAAAAGCTGTGGATGAATTTATGTATAAAAGAAGAATAACTAGATTATTACCTCTTATGATGTCTCCAATTACAGATACTTTAAACCACAGTGTTGAGGAATGTGAAATGACTTATAACAAACAAACATTCAATGTTATGAAATCAATGATATTCCACAAACAAATGACTATGTTAAACGAAGATATTGATAGTCTTTATATCGTATCTCCAAACATAAGACTTGAAATGGCAACTAGAGGTGATTCAAGACATTTATTCGAATTCACTCAAGTAGATTTTGAATTCAAAGAAAAAACTATGGAAGAT
>Ga0209123_1001597_pt1 | contig 21767 bp, 24 predicted proteins | sample BarGraIncu00431A_FD_184500 | JGI IMG/M metagenome (GOLD analysis project Ga0209123, IMG submission 184500) | Arctic peat soil microbial communities from Barrow, Alaska, USA - Barrow Graham LP Incubations 004-31A (SPAdes) (version 2) | ecosystem: Environmental > Terrestrial > Soil > Wetlands >... | reverse complement strand
GGGTCAGTTCGTCATACGAGTCCAACTTGTGGGGGCGTACCGTCACATCCAACGCGCGTGCCCGCTCAGACAATTGCGGCGCCACCGGTGGACTCTGGTGGCGCGCCTCGCGTTCTCGCTCCAATGCGACCCAAGACTCAAGCGCCCCTTGACTGAGTTCACTAACTGGAAATGATGATTTTTTTCTGGCAAGCGGCGAGAGATATTCAGCCACGTGTTGATAAACGCCAGCCAGGTCAATGAATTGCTGGAACAGCTCGGTGACTTCGAGGGCGTGCTGGTGCTGGCCACCAACCGGCTCGAAGCACTGGATGGGGCCGTTCTGCGCCGACTCGACGCCAAGATCCGGTTTGATCCACTGACCCCAGAGCAGGCCAGATGCAGCTTTGTGGGTTTGTGTGGACGGCTGGGTCTGCCGTACGAAGAGCGCGATGCACAGGAAGTCGCCCGGCTGGCGTCGTTGACGCCGGGGGACTTCGCCTGCGTCGTGCGCCGGCTGGCCTTTGCGCCGCTGGCGCAGGGCCACTCCCATGACGATGGACAGGCACGGGTCACAACACTGGTGGCGCTTTTGAGCGAGGAAGTCCGGCTCAAGACACAGGGTCGCCAGCCCATGGGCTTTAACCCGTAAGGGGTCAGCGAACCTTCACCTGACGATTACGGCGAATCAAAGCGAACTCAAGCGCCATGACCCCACTGCCCAGTCGCGCCATTCATCCGCCCTAGCGCGCAGCCGTCGGTGCGGCCAACGCCCTGGGCGTGGCGGTCGCGCCGAAGACACCCAAGCCCCTGTTTTTAAACCCTGTTGTCACAGGGTCAGGGCAGGGCTTTGTCTCAAGAAAAACCATTGATCAAATTGATTCAGAAAGACCATGTGATGAACGCCAAATCCAAAAAGCCATTAAGCACTCGTCCCAGCCAGGAGACCGCCGTAAATTCCCGCAGCAGCAAACCCGCTGCAGCCAGCAAGCAAAAACCGAAGAAGCAAAACGCCGCCCCTGAAGCCCCAGAAAAGCAACTGGTGCGTGTGCACGACCTGATCGGTTTGACGGTTCTCAACCTGCCCCAGGGCTTGCGCGAGATCCTCGGTGAAGAGGCTTATCAACACTGTCTCAAGGATGTCCAGGAGATGGTACTCACCGTGATTCTGCGAGAGCCTGGGGACGTGGTCTATATGCACATGCCCATCCTGGTGCGGGAGATGCCCCAAGACGGCCCGGCACAGATGTACCTGGACCACCTGCTTGCTGCGTGTGCAAGCCCGGCCGCTACGCCGCCCGCGCACAAAAAGCGCCGCCGTGCCTGACCTGGCAACGACTGGGGGCCGGAAGTCCTGAGAGCCCGTGCCCGCGGAGAAGGCGCCGGGGCGATCGGTCAGTGAATGCGCAGCAAGCCAGCCCACCCCCGTCGCCATTTCGAACTCAATGCAAAGGAAACAACATGACAGCCCAAGACAAACCAAACGCAGACAAACAAAGCTCTGACGAACAAGCCACTGACGACCGCGCGCCGCCCGGCGAAAGCGGTCCAGGCCAGCGCCGACCCCGGTCCCTGCTGGAGCGCCTGCGCACCGGCTTCGTCGTGTTACTGGTCCTGTCAATTTCGTGGGCCACCTTCCTGGCCGTGGTCCTGGCGGTTGCGCTGATGTGCGACTTCGAAGACCGCAAAAGCCATCTTGTCGAGTCGGTGGTGCCCGCAGGACGCGTCATCACGCTGCGTCTGCACAGCGGACTGATGACCCGCGCCGTGGTGGAGACCGATCTCGGCTTTTATGCCCTGACCAGTGGCGTCAGTCTGGGCAAGAGAGAGGCGCTGACTGTAGAGCTGCGTGCCGGCGCCGAACGCTTTCTGTGCGATGCGCAGCATCGCTGCACCAGGCTGTTTTAGCAGCCGTCACGGCCTTGACAAACCTTGACCCAACTCACACTCACCCAGACATGAAGAGAACTGAACATGAATGAGAACCTGCGGCCGAACATAATGAACATGAGCGTCCATGACAACGCAGGCCGGCCCCTGCGTTCCGTCGTGCCCCTGGAAGGTGCGAACCAGGCTGCCCAGCGCTTGCCATCCTGCGATGTCGCCGTCCTGCGTGAGGCCATCCATCAGCAGTGTCCCCACTTCATCGATGGCGCGCTCGCACGCTTTGTGCAACAGGCCTTCGCCATGGATGAGGTGGTCGAGGCCTATTTCTTTCCCAAGGTGCTGGCGCCGGGTTACGCCGTGGCGTCAGCGACTGAACCCACGATTCTGATTCCCTATGAGCAGGCACATCGGGCGGCGCTACTGGCGCAGAAGATGGCCGTTCTGGACGCCTTGAACCCTTTCGATCGGCACTTGGCCTATCTGGCCGCATTGCTGTATCCCTGTGGCTTGTTTCTCAATGCCCATCCGGCCTTTCAATTCAACCCTCATGACTTCAAGCCCGATGGCGCCTACTTGCGCACATTGAGCTTCTTTCTGCTGGAGGCGGCGTTTGACGAGCTGCGCGGCAAGCACGAGGGTATTGCCGAGGCCCTGTCCTTTGCGCTGGGCTTCAGGCTTGGCAATACTTGCAACAGCGAGCGGGTGGCACGCCTGACGACGGCGGTTTATTTGCCCAATGTGCGGGTGAGCGCGCTGTGGAGTCCGCTATGAGGAAGCTCTCAGCCGGGCTGACGCGATCAGCCATGAGTTACCGGCCAAAGCTGCGAGGCTTGCGTTTGGTCGGTTCGCCACAGGCCGGGCGGCTGACGGTGCTGATGCCCCGGACATTGATCCGGTTGTTGGGCTGGTATGTTGGCCAAAAGCTGAAGGTGCAGGTCACTGAGCGCGGTTTGATACTGTCCGTGCGGTGGGTGCCCAGTGCGCTGCATGCGGTGCCGCCGCGCAAACAAAGGGCGGCGGACCGGATCCGTTTCCAGCGGCGTTGGCAGCAGGCGCTGCAGGCATTGCGGCGGGAACCGAATCAACGTCGATGGATCTCGGTGAAGAAGAGGAAGGTGCCGTGCTGACGCGCAGGGGTGTTGGTGTTCGTCCAGCAGGGCGGGCAATACAAGCCCATTGACGATGCACACTTGCCAAGCCTGCTGTTATTGAAACTTCAAAAGAACGGAGGATCCATGAATGACTCGAACCTTATCTTTGTGGTCAATGCCATCCTGATGGTCGGGATTTCGTGTGCGGTCGTCTTTGCCATTTACTTGCGACGTATGAACAGGCAATTGCATGCCGAACTGCTGGAACTGCGCCGCCAGGACGCAGAGCAAGGCCTGATCGATGAGTCCTGCGAGCCGTGCGCCGACCAGTGAAAGACATTAATACAACGCGGGTGTGAATGCCTCGGTGAAGTCCATCGCTGGCAGCCTGATGAAAGACGAATGATGAGCCTGAATGGGAATGCGGAAAAACGAGGCTCCGGCAAGCAGTGATGCCGGTCCACCAGAGAGCAGGAAAATGAACAAAGCAAGGAGAACCGAGATGCGTGGGACATTGATTGCGTTGGATGCGGACGGCGTTCTGTTGGACTATCACCGTGCCTATGCCAGCGCCTGGGCCAAGGCGTTCGGCGTGCGCCCAGCCTTGAAAGACCCACAGGCTTACTGGCCATTGGAGCGGTGGGGTGTTGCACACCTGTCTGGCGGGCACGAGTTGGTCTGTGTATCGGCGCTCAGGGAGGAGTTCACCCAGGCGCGACTGCAAAACCTGAAGGCGCATGGATTTCCCATCGAGATCGTCATTGCAACGGGAAACGATGTAACGCAGCGAAGCCCCAAGGCGTCTGTGATTGAAAAAATCAAGCCGGTGGCCTTTGTGGATGATTTCTTGCCGTACCACCGAGGTGTTCCTCATGGAGTGCACAAGGCTCTGATCCGCAGGGAAGAAAACGGATCCCCCAATGTCGGCTCCGAACTCGAAAACGTGGATTCGCAGCATTTGAACCTGCGGGAGTTTGCCAATTGGTGGCTGGCAGGCGGAGCTGCCAAATCAATGTTCACAGGGGGAAAGACATGACCATGTCCTGTCAGTGCCGACGCGCTATTGACCCGCCTGCAAGGATTTCATTAACCCAGCCACGGAAAAGTGTGGAAGTGGCCTGAATTAGTCCCCCGCTGGCAGGGGCGTCAATATCGCGTCTGCGCCAACATCTGATGGCCAAGTTCGTTCCTCATCCAAAATTTGGCGTCCACAAGACCTGAACTAGCTGCCTTGCGCAACACGTTGCTGTTGTCGGTTCCGCAGCCACGGCATGGATCGGCCACCGAGCGGCCGATCCAGAAACGCTTCGGACATATCGACGGCCAGCAGTAGCGCATTAAGTTCGATTCCGGTTGTGAAACCACACTGATGAGCTAGCATCACGAGGTCTTCGGTCGCAAGATTGCCGGCTGCGCCGGGAGCGAACGGGCAGCCGCCGATGCCGCCGACGCTGGCGTCAAAGCGGCGCACGCCTGCCTCTAGTGCAGCATAGGCGTTTGCAGCTCCCATGCCACGGGTATCATGGAAATGGACCGCCAACATGTCGAGCGGAATGGACTGTGTGAGCATGCGCAGCAGTGCGGCAACCTGCCCGGGTGCGGCGGCGCCAATGGTGTCGGCGATGACAATCTCACCGGCTCCAGCAACGCGCATAGCCGCCGCAAGTCGCACGACTGTATCGGGGTCGGTCACGCCCTCGAACGGGCATTCCCAAGCGACCGCAATATAGGCGCGCGTTGCCAAGCCAGAAGCCCGGGCAGCATGCAAGGTTGCCTTGCAATTCTCCTCAGCTTCGGCAAGGCTCATGTTGATGTTCTTGAGGTTCATCGCTTTTGTGGCCGAGATGACCACCGCGATCTCGCGTGCGCCCGCTGCCGTTGCGCGCTCCAGTCCCTTAAGGTTCGGGGCTAGTGCGGAGGCGCGCAGGCCGGTCTCGCTCTCCAGAAAGCGCAAGCCGGCGATGACTTCCGCCGCGTCCGCCATCTGCGGCACGGCCTTCGGAGAAACGAAGCTTGTAGCTTCTACGCTACGCACGCCCGCGTCGGCCAGCGCGCGGATCAGACGCAGCTTATTGCACGTCGAAACGGTGACCGCCTGGCTTTGCAAGCCATCGCGCGGCGCCACGTCGGTTATGAAAATATGCTCCATGCGCGGCTGCTCAGGCGATGACGCCTGTAGCGCGGAGCTCGGAGAGTCGAGCTTCGTCATAGCCAAGAAAGCTTTTGAGGACAACCTCGGTGTGTTCACCGAGCGTGGGTGGGCTGGTGAAACTTTCGGGCCCGGCCCCAGGGAATTTCATCGGATTTCCCGGCATGCGCACCGTGCCACCCGACTTGAGTTGCACCTCAACCACCATGTCACGCGCGACGACCTGCGGATCGGCCAGGGCTTGCGCGAAGTCATTCACTGGCCCGCATGGGATGCGGGCGGCTCGCAGCTTGTCGAGCCAGTATTGTGCAGAATTTTGAGATAACTCTTCGTTGATGATGGCCTCGATGAACGTCTTCTCCGCATACCGTGCTGGCTGCTTCAGGTATTCCGGTTTCTTCAGTTCAGGCCGATCAATTACCTCTATGAACCGTTCGAAGAAGGCGTCGCCGATGCAAGCGATAACAATAAACCCATCTCTCGTGCTAAACGTGTTGTAGGGCACATGGACAAAATGGCTGTTGGCAATGCGGCCCGGAACATGTCCCGACATCAAATACATCGTCGCCATGTAGTTAAGCAGTGATATCTGTGCGTCCAGCATTGATACGTCCACATGCTGCCCATGCCCGTCGCGAGCGCGAGATTGAAGAGCCGCGAGCACACCCATTGCGCCGAAAATGCCGCCACCGAGATCGCCAATGGGAATGCCGCTTCGTACCGGGGCCCTGTCCGGGTCGCCCGTTATGCTCATGCCCCCCCCCATGCCCTGAACGACTTGGTCGAAAGCGGGGCGCTGGGTGTCCGGGCCGGTCTCTCCGAACCCCGTTACAGAACAGGTAATGATGCGCGGGTTGATGGCTGACAACGCAGCGTGATCGATACCCAGTCGTGTTGTGACCCCAACGCTGAAGTTGTCAAACACCATATCGGCTTTGCGCACGAGGTCGTAGAACACCTCACGGCCCGATTGCGACTTCAGATCGATGCAAACACTCTCTTTGCTCCGGTTGAGCGTCAGGAAATAGGCCCCCATGCCGTCGCGTGAATAGTTGGGGTCAGTGGCCAGTAACTGACGCGTTCCTTCGCCCTGTCCGGGTGGCTCAACTTTTATCGTGCGTGCACCCAGATCAGTCAAAAGCATGGTCCCGTAGGGCCCCGACAACATGTGAGTCAGGTCCAGGATGGTGATTCCGTCGAGTGGTTTCATAGTCATATCGCGATATCCGCGGCAGTAGTTAACAGTTTTCCGTACCGGCTTGACTTCCAACAATGTGACAACCCGGCTCCAGACCGGCGCTTGACCTGGAGCCTCAAATGGGAACAGAGTTTCTTGGAGTTTGTCGGGGCATTAAGTCATGCTAATTGTACGGATAAATATGATTGGGACAAGCGATGGAGCGTTGGGCGTAAATCTTAGCCAGGAAAGGGCAGGAGTCCTTGGGATGAATTTCTTGGCCCTGGGCGGCAGCGGGGCTGAGGAGAGATACGTTATACATAGGTATCAACGGGCGCACGATGGACTTTGGGACAAGGTCTCGGGGCCACCCACCAGCAAGGAGCGAACGCTGGCTCCTGATGCGCCTGCGCCGCCAAGAATGCGCCAGTTTCGATGCTGTCATCGTTGCCTTTACGCCGCCTTTGCGATACGCAATCAGTTTCAACACCGGGTAAACCCCAATGCATCCAGGCTAAATATACTATATTGTCCTTACAAATGAATATTTTGCTCTGATTGCTTGTCCAGAATCAGGCAGTACCTTTTCAGGAAACAGACTCATGCAACTAATTAATCGTGGTGCTGAACCCAGTCTTGACGTAATGAAGGCAGACGCACTCACCGCGTTTCGCATTCTGAAAGCGGGGGGCGTTGCTGTGCTTCCCTTCGATGTTTCCTATGCAATCTTTGGTCACACGTCACTCGCTGTGGAGCGAGTGTACGAACTCAAGAACCGCACCCCGACCAAGCCCAACGGTGTCGTTGGCAACTGGGACGTCTTCAATGCGGTGATGGCGACCACCGAGCGTGACAAGGCGCTGGTGAAGTGCATCACCCAGGATTACGACCTGCCATTGTCGATCGTGGCACCCTTTAGGCGCGACCATGAATGGCTGCAGACCTCTGACTTCGGCGCGGTACGCCGGTCCACAAAGGGTGACACGATGGATCTGCTGCTTAATGCTGGCGCCATCCACAATGAGCTCGCGCGCCTTTCCTGGGAGTCGTGCACTCCGTTGTTCGGCTCTTCTGCCAACAAGTCGTTGTCAGGAAGCAAGTTCGAACTTGAGGACGTCGAGGACGAACTCAAGGCCGGTTGTGACATCGTGATTGGCTACGGACGGTCAAAATATGCCAACAAGTACCAGATCGGCAGCACCATCATCGAGTTGCCGAGTTGGAAAGTGCTTAGATTCGGAGGGTGTTACGAGCGTCAGGCCGAGATCATCAGGAAGCACTTTGATGTCGAGCTTCCGCCTCGCCCTGCAACGGGAAGCATGTCGCTCGTCTAGTTTCCCCCAAACCCCTAACCCCTAACCCCTAATTCTTGGAGAACGCAATGAATTTCAGCTTGAAATCCTTAGGCGCCGCGTTGGCGCTCGGCATGAGCATCGCCGCCACACCAGCAGTCGCGCAGAGCAACGTCACGATCCGCTTTCCGGTCGAGTACGCAGCCAACTTCTCAGCTGGTTTGGCCGATCAGGACTTCGTCAAACGCATCGAAGAAATATCGAAAGGGCACATCAAAGTGCGCTTTGCGCCCAACGGTTCGATGTACAAAGGAAATGAATTGGTGCAGGCGATGCTGCGCGGCGACGCCGAGATGACGACGCTTGTTCCGGCCTACTGGACCAGCATCGCGCCCAAGGTGCAACTATTCGATCTCCCCTACGCCTTCCCGGACTACGAGACATTCGATCGCGTTGCCAGCAACAAAGCATTTGTCTCCAAGGTCTTCGGTGAGGCCGAAGCCAAAGGAGCCAAGGTGCTGGGCCTGTTGGTGAATTGTTACATCTTGCCAGGCACACGTAGTCGTCAGCTTGTCGAGCCCAAGGACTTCAGTGGTCTGAAGTTGCGTGGGGTCGGTAAGGTGAACTCGACAACGATGAAGGTGCTGGGCGCGAATGCGGTCTCGATCAACATCACCGAGATGCCTGCTGCGTTGCAGCAGGGGTTGGTTGACGGCATGCAGACTTTGATGGATGCGTATGTGGAATACAAGTTTTACGACAACATCAAGTACGTCACCGACGCGCACTATCAACTGATCTATTACCCATGGACGGTTAACGCCAAGTGGTTCAACGGACTGTCCGCAGCCGACCAAGCGCTCGTGCAGCAGGCTGTAGACGAAGCGATTTCGGCTAACCGTCAGCGTGTGATAAAGATCGCCGCCGACGCGACCAACGTGATGAAGGCTAAGGGTGTCAGCATCGTCAAACTCAGCGCGCAGCAAGAAAAAGCCTGGCAGGATGCGACTGCGCCGGTGTGGAAGCAGCTTGAGGCAGATCTTGGCAAGGAAATCATTGATGAGTTTAAGGCCGTGCGTGCCGTACGCTGAGTGACTTTTGAACCGGAAAAAAGACTACAAGATGAATGATGACGAAATCGTCATTCCACGGCGCCACACCTTTGAAGAATGGGTGGCGGCCTTTGGGATGTTCCTGATGTTGGTGCTCGTATGCGTTGAAATCACGAAGCGCGAGTTCTTCAACTCGTCGTTTCTGTGGAGTGAGGAAGTCGCACGCTATCTGATGATCTGGTCAATTTACTTCGGCGCATCCGCTGCGGTGGCTTCCGGTTCGCACCTGCGCATTGACATGTTGATTGATATGGTGTCCAGCCGAGTACGGAGACTGCTCGATATCTTTGCGCAGCTTTGGGTATGTGCGTTTTCGCTCGCGATCACGTACGCGGGTTACCACTATGTGGAGGACAGCTTCACTCAGGGCTTCGTGTCGGCGGATTCCAATCTGCCCTTGCAGATGGCCTGGATCCAACTGGTGATTCCCGTGACTTTCGCTCTTTCTGCATTCCACGCCTTGCGGCAATTGAGCAAGCTCATCGCGACCGACACTGCTTCTCTCAAGGAAATCTGACATGGCTTTCGCGGTACTTCTCTTCATACTCCTGCTGATACTGCTCACGGGCGTGCCGATCGCCTATGCGATCGGCGGCATTGCCGTATTGGGAAACCAGTGGTTTGACGCTACTTCGTTCACGCGATTGGCGGAGACGCAATTCTCGAGCATCAATAGCTTCGTGATCATGGCGATTCCGTTCTTCATCCTCGCTGGCAACGTCATGCTCAAGGGACAGATGGCCCGCAGCCTGTTCGAGTTCATGGTGTCGCTGACACGCGGTATCACTGGTGGCGCCGCGATCGGCGCGACCGGCGCCTGCGCCATATTCGGCGCGCTGACGGGTTCGTCGGCTGCCGCTGCATCGGCGCTGGCGCCGGTGGTCGTGCCAGAACTGGAGCGTCACGGGTACCCGCGTGGCTTTGCTTGCGGGCTTATCGCTGCCGGCGGGACGCTTGGCATCATGATTCCGCCCTCGGTGGTGTTCGTGGTTTATGGTTCGTTGACGAGCACGTCGGTTGCCACGCTGTTCCTGGCCGGGGTGATTCCCGGGCTATTTCTTGCTGCCCTGCTGGCACTGACGTCGTATGGTATGGCCAAACGTTACGGCTATGGTGATACCCAGCCGCTGCAACTTAGGGAAATCTGGCGTGCATTCAAGTTGGCGATGCCGTCCATGCTGATGCCGGTCGTGGTGCTGGGGGGTATCTACAGCGGCAAATTCACGCCGACGGAAGCAGCTGCAGTCAGCGTCGTGTATTCGGTGATTGTTACGAAGTACGTCTATAAAACGCTAAAGTGGAGCGATCTGCCGGACATCTTTATTGACAGTGCAAAGAGCTCCGCGGTCGTGCTGATCATCCTGGCAGCTTCGCTCGGCGTCGGTTTGCTCGCTTCTTTCCTTGGCGCCGCAGATCAACTGACAACGTTCCTCATCAGCTTCAACCTGAGTGCTTGGCAGTTCCTGTTGGCCGTCAACGTGATCTTACTGATCCTCGGGTGCTTTTTTGATGGCTTTACGCTGCTAGTGCTGCTTACTCCGCTGCTGCTGCCTTCGCTCAAGGCCCTCGATATCAGCCTGATTCACTTCGCAATTCTTCTGACGGCCAACATTGAAATCGCCGCCATCACACCGCCCGTAGGGTTCAATTTGTTTGTTATCAGCGGTATCACCAAGGTTGGACTGACCGAAGTTGCCCGCGGTGTATTGCCGTTCGCCATTACTTTGCTCGTTGGTCTCTTTATCCTGACCTACGTGCCGTCGCTTTCTCTCATGCTTATTAAATAAGCCCTAACCATCATTTTCTTGGAAACTCTTATGGCCACCTACGTTGATGAATTCACACCGATCATTAAGGTCAATAAGGCGGACACGGCCCTCGTGGTTATCGACATGCAGTACGCGAGCGGCTCGCGACACAACGGCCTGGGCGCCTTTCTTGCGAAACAAGGTCGCCTCGCGGACGCTGAATATCGGTTTAACCGCATCGAGACCCTGATCATCCCGAACACTCAGAAGCTGCTCGCCGCTTGGCGCGCCGCAAAGGCGCCTGTAATTTATGTGCGGGTGGGTTCCTTCAAGCCCGACTTCTCAGACGCAGCGCCGCATGTACACGCATTCTTCAAGATGAGCAATAACTATGTCGGCTCGCCCGAGCACGAGATCGTGGCAGAGCTCACACCAATGCCTGGCGAGCCGGTTGTCGACAAGAACACCATGGGCGCATTCGCCAGCAGCAATCTGCAAGAGGTGTTCCAGAAGCTTGGCGTCAAGACTGCGGTCTACGTTGGTGTATCTACGAACAATTGCGTGGATGGCACGGCCTGCGAGGCGACCGATCGCGGCTATGGCTCAATCTTGGTTTCGGATGCCACCGGAACCTGCTCGGATCGTATGCAAGAGGTGACGCTTGAATCGTTCCTTCGCCTAAGCGGACGCGTAGACACGACCGACGCGCTCATTGCAGAGCTTCAAGCGTCAGCCGCGACCGGCGGCTAACGCGACCTTCTGGGAACCGGCCATGCCAGTGCTAGACCACCGTCAGGAAGCAGCACGAGCTTTCGAGGCGATGCGATGCGGTGGCATCGCCATCGTGCCCAATGATGTTGGCTATGCGGCAATGGCGCACGGCTATGACGCGCTCCAGCGTATCTTCGACACCAAGGGCAGGGCGCCGACCAAGCTCAACGCCATGATTGGACACAACCAGTTGCACCGGCGCTTGCATCGTTGTAGCACGCGCGGGCGTGAAATTGTGGCTGCGATCACCGAGGATTACGATCTTCCGCTTGGCGTTATCGCCCCCGCGGATTTCACCGATCCTTTTCTCGCACGCCTAGATCCTCGTGTGATTGAGGCCAGTACACGGGATGGCACGCTGCTGATGCTGCTCAATGCGGGTCAGTTTCATTTCGCGCTGTCCGAGTTGAGCGATGCGCAGGACACGGCAATTTTCGGATCGTCGGCCAACCGCACCTTGCAGGGCACGCATTTTTCGGTGGAAGCGATTGAGCCCGAAATTCGGGCGATCGCCGATGTCATCGTAGATTATGGCGTTCTGAAATACAAGCCATACGGGTGTTCATCGACGCTGCTCGATGTCGAGAGCCTGACGGTCTATCGCCATGGCATCGCCTATGAAACGATCGCCTGGATCTTGAAGAAGCATTTTGGTCTGTCTCTGACACCTGTACCTTCTTGAGTTCACGCGCCTCGGATGCCGCGATCAAACTAGCGTCTTTGAATCAGTGGCGCACCATTCGCATGGTCTGCTCAGACCTTCATTGTCCGTGTGGAGAAGACCATCACCCCGAGCGGAATCGCGAGCAGGGCGAAGCCGACACCCATGTTGCCCAGCGCAGTGCTTAACACGCCGAATAAGGGTGCTGAGACGACGACGCCGATATAGGTGAAGAACAGGCAGCCAGCCGTAGCGGTACCGGCGGTGCCTTGTGGCGCCTGGCGAGCGACAGCGGCGAGATAAACGCCGTTCCAGCCGATTGCGGTGCAACCGAACACGCAGACGAGGGTCAGTGCCAAGGCAGGCGATGTCGACGGTTGCAGCATCACCATCAGAATGCTGGACGCGGCCATGGCAGCCGCCAAAGCCCGCAGGGTGGCCATCGTCTTTCCTGTCATGTCGGCCACGGCGCCCCAAAGAATGCGCCCGACTACGCCGCCGCTCTGCGCCACAGCCAAGCCCGCACCAGCGGCCACGAGTGTCCAACCGAGCGATGCGTTGAGGTAGGTCACAAGGTACGAACTCAGGCACATTTGCACCGCCGAGAACACCAGCGAGCAGAGTGCGAGTACGCGCAAACCAGGGTGTGACAGCACCATGTGGATCGGCATCATGAAGCCCGCGCGCGTTGGCCACGGCGCGGACGGAGCGCGAGTGTTGTCGAGCTGGTGCCGCAAGGATTGACCGAGTGTGGCGGCCAGTACGCACAGGATCGCCATGAAAATGAGTGACGAACTGGTGCCGACATGCACGGCGATCGGTGCTGCGGCGAGTCCTGCGACCGCACCGCCTATCGGGACCCCGGTTTGCTTCAAGGAGAATACCAATGCGTAACGATCGGCTGGTGTGGTACGCGCCAGGATATCCGAGCTGGCTGGCGTGATCGGCCCGTAGCCGATTCCCAACGCAATGGCGCCCAGGGCGGCGAGGAATGGGCCCAGTGAAGCAATCAGGAGTAGTCCGACCGCACAAAAACCCAGCGCGACTTGACTCGTGCGAATCGACCCCCAGCGCTGAATGAAGGCAGCGGCATAAACGCTCGACAGGGCTGCAGCGATATAGGCCGTCGCAATGTAGGCCCCGATCCCCACGCTATCGACACCCAACTGGTTCAAAAGCGCAGGCGCAATTGCCGGAGGAGCAAGGATGGCACCGGTTGCCGAAACCTGGATCAGCATCGTGACGACAAGCGGGATGTTTCTTCTAACAAAAGAGGCGATGCTGTGCTCCGGTTTAGGGAGGTTCACGCGGAATACATGGGCAGTTCGCCTATCGCGCCTTCAGCCCGCAGCACAGCGATCTGTTCATCGCTGTAGCCAACTTCATGCAGCAGACTGTAAGTGTGCGCACCCATTGCCGGAGCGGCGTTGGTGGGAAGATCGACGCCGTTGATGCGTATCGGGTTGGCAATCATCCGTGCTGTGTGGCCGTCTTCGTAGCGAAAGTCGAGCACGCTGTCGCGCTCGGACACAAAGGGGGTCGAAAGCGCCTGGGCAACGTCATAGACCGGCGAGATTGGCACCTTGCCGGCGAGCAGGCGGATCCACTCCTCGGTGGGACGGCGCAAAAACGCAGTATCCAACAATTGCGTTACGCGGGGACGGTTTGCGAGCCGCACGGCGAAGTTGCAGAGTTCCGGGTCCACTTTCCATTCAGGATGTCCGAGTTCGTCAGCGAGGATGGTCCAGAACTTTTCCTTGTTGCACATAATGAATACCCAGCCGTCCTGCGATCGATAAAGCTGGCTCGGCGTCAGGCTCGGATGGGTCGAGCGTTCGCCACGGCCGGTGACGGTGCCGCCGTTAAGGAACCAGGTGCCAGGATAGTTCAAGTTGTGCAGTGCCACGTCGAAGAGTGAGGTGTCAACATCCATGCCGACACCTGTGTCGCGGGCACTTACGACGCCAGCTAGTAGCGCGAATGAGGCCGCCAGCCCCGTCATCAGGTCGACGATTGAAAGTCCGTAGCGGGTCGGTGGCCCGTCAGGCTCGCCGGTGAGCGACATGTGCCCCGCTTCGGCCTGCATCAGGTAGTCATAGCCTGGCCAGGCCTTGCGGGAACCGTCTCGCCCGTATGCCGATAGGTGAGCGCAGACGATGCGCGGATTCATCTCACACAGATCCGCATAGGTCAGGCCTAGCTTCTCAGGGTGATCGCCACGTAGGTTGTCGAGGACCGCGTCAGCTTCCTTCACCAGAGCCCGAAATGCCTCTATCCCCTTCGGGTGCTTTAGATCGAGCGTTATGCTTTTCTTGTTACGGTTGAAGGTCTGGAAGAACTGGCTGTCGCCAGGACCAAAATAGTGGGGGCCCACCGAACGGCCAATATCGCCGCCTTCCTTGTGATTCTCTATCTTGATCACTTCGGCGCCGAGATCCGCCAGGTATGATGTGCCGAACGGGCCGGCACCGTACTGTTCGACAGCAAGAATGCGCAAGCCGGCGAGCGGCAGCGGGCGTGGTGAAGCGGTTGCTTGCATGGGTTTCCTATTGAAGAGTCAGAAGTGATTCGAACCGCGCGGCGCTGGGCAGGGTGTCGAGATGCAGGATCGCGTCAAGCACCTGCTGCGCCTGCTCATGAGTGGCCGTGCGCGTGAAGTTCTCAAAGAATTTGGATTCGATGTCAGCGCCAGTGATCGGACGTTCAGCGTTGCCGCGGTTGATCGCCACGCGATGGCGGCGTGTGCTGCCATCGTCGAGTTCTACGATGACCTCCCCCGTGTAATGGCGCGGATAGGTCGATGCGTCGTCGACCGCGTATTCAACGAGATCCATGAGGGCTTGTATGGCGCTGTCGGCGATGGCCTCGGCGTTGAGGTCGTCCAGCGCGAAGCGCCCTCGCAGGAGACCACAAGCCACGGCATAAGGCATGCTGAATTTCGCGTCGTAATCGCTGACCGGACGGCGCTTGGCCTGCATTGGTTCGCAGACCACCTGGACCACGCCAGCAGGCACCAGTCCACGGATGCGGCGGATCCGCTGCGGATCAATGCCTTCGCGATGCAAGGCGATGGCCGCGTCAGCGCAACCGTGCAAGAGATGACAAGCAGGAAAAGGCTTGACTGCGACCTGCTCGAGCTCCCACCGCTGCATCAGGCCGGCGGTCGCGAGCGACTCATCGCAGACGGCGAGCAGGTCGGGCGGCAGGTGGGTTCGAAAGAGTCCATAGCGGCCTTCGTAGGCAGCGTGCGGCGCCGGTATCTGCGACTGCGCGTAGCTCGCCGCAGTGATTCCAGCGGAGGCTGCCCAGCCTGGATGCAGGCGCTTGGTCCACGACCCGTCTTCAAGGAATTGCAGGCTGCCGCTCGCCAAAGACAAGGCAATGCCCTGCGCATCGGCGAGCCCAACCGGTGAAAGGCCTAGAAGTTTGCCGGCTACGAGTGTGCAGGCGAAGGTTCCGACAAGGCTTGTCGGATGAAAGCCCGCGCGGTGAAAGCCGCCCTTGGCGACGCTCGCAATGCGCGCGCCCGTCTCAATGCCCGCAATGTACGCAGTCAGCAGCGCCGCACCGGTCGCGTCGCTGCGCGCTGCCATGGCGAGTGCCACCGGGAAGGTGCTGACGGTCAGGTGAATGACCCCGGCGGTATGAGTGTCGTCATAGTCGAGACCGTGCGCCAGCATACTGTTGACCAGGGCCGCATCGCGCAGCGGCAGGCGCGCAGCCATCCCTATTACGCCACGGGGACCATCACCCGAGAGTTGTGCCGCAGCGGCCGACATCGTCAGCGCAAAGGGCTCCTCCCGTGCGGCGACGGCGCAGCCGACCGCGTCGAGAATCAGGTACTTGGCGCGCTCAACGATGGCCGCAGGCACCCGATCAAGTGTCAGCTTCTCGACGAATGCGCCGATTTGCTCAGAGACTGTCTGCTCCTGCGCTTCATGCTTCATCGTTGAGTCGTGCATCGGGCGCGGGCCTTCGCTGGGTGAGGACATCGGTTTTCCTAGTGAAAATTGTTATTGTATGGACAATATACGATAAAGTGGAAAAGATGTCAAACCCGTATCACGCCGGCGTCAGTGGGGCGCCGCTATTTTTCAATTGCATGCGATAGATGAAGCGATCGTTTGGATGAATGTTGTCGGCCACTTCAATGAGCCGGCGCTCTGAGTCGTAGTGACGACAGACACTACGTAAGCTTGGCGCGCCAGTCGTGGTGCCGAGATTGCCGGCGTCATTGAGCCCAGGCGCTATGCCTTGCAGTTCTTGGCCCACCCGCCGGATCGAAATCTTGTATTCCTTTTCGATCAGGGCATACATGGCCATCTTGCCTTCTCGCAGCTTGCCCTCAATGCCAGCGAAGACCCGGTTGATGAACAGGCGCGAGATGCAGATCGGCTGCTCGTTTCCGCTGTCGCGCCGGGTGCCCGTCGCACAAATCCACTCATTGTCGGGTTCGACGCCAAAATCGCGTGTCTACGCCATGGTCATGGCAATTTTTCCGGCGTAAACGAAATTCAGGGTCGTGTCCTGTGCGTACTGGAACAGGTCGCGCAAGGACGTTGCGTCGTGGGTGTAGAGCGAGTCATCGGGTGTCGCGATCACGACCGTGCCGACACGCTGCCGACGAGCGACGAGTTCCGCCGGGTCAAGGTTACGAACCGCCTCCCGCGCGGCAAACCGACTGATGCCACACTGCTCGCATAACTCTGCCTCCAGATTGGTTAAAGAGAGTTCGGAAATCCACTCTAAATGCACCACCTACCGCGGGGGGGCAGGAAGACGGCTAGCTGATTTTCAGAGCCGCAGGCACCTGCTACAAGCGGAACTGGTGCACAAAGACGGCAAGGATTTCGGAGATGGTGAGGGCGGACATTTTTGACCCAATCGTCAATTGTGCGGACAATATAGGATATTGCCTCAAAAATGTCAACGGCAGGCAACCGGTCCGCAGGCCAGGAGACCCGCTACTTGCGCAATTGCATGCGGTAAGTGAACCGGTCGCCCGGGTGGATGTTCTCTGCCACTTCCATCAGTCGGCCGCGTTCATCGAAGTAGCGGCGCACAATCAGCAGCGCCGGCGATCCTGGCAGTGCACCCAGGTTGGCGGCGTCGTCCGCCTCCAGCGCCACGCTCTGTAGGTCCTGCTCCACGCGCTGGATCGGCACGCCGTACTCGCGCTCGATGATCGCGTACACGGCGGTCTTGCGGTCGCGCAACCTAGCCTCGATGCCCTTTAGTTCGGGGTTGAGGTACAGGCGCGTCAAGCAGATGAGCCGGCCCGCCTGCTCCTGGCCCTTGGCATCCTCAACAATGCTGCCATGACGCAGGCCCACCGCATAGACCCACTCCTCGCCGGGGGCCGCACCGAACTGCGTTGCCTTCTCTTTTGCCAGCGCGACCTTTCCGACAAACATGAAACGCAACTCAGTGTCCTGCGCGTACTGGAACAGATCGCCGACCGACGACACGGTGTGCGTGTAACGCGCATCCGAAGGGGTCGCAATGACCACGGTGCCGACCCGCTGCCGGCGTGTGACTAGACCTGCCGAGGACAACACGCGCACCGCTTCGCGCGCCGTGAAGCGGCTGATATGGAACTGCTCGCACAGCTCCAGTTCCGTGGGCAATCGCGCGCCAATCGGAAATTGGCCGGTCGCGATGGCGGCCGTCAGTTCGCGGGCGATCTGGAGGTAGCGGGGGCCGGATGTGTTATTGGCCATAGAATCAAATTCGCCGTCAACAGTGAGCCTAGTGCCTACCACCTTCTTGCTGGATGCAACTTTTGTGGTGGTTGTGCGCTTTGCGGCCCGTTTTAATAGAGTTGTCATACCGCCATTTCACCACACCCCGCGCGCGTTGTAACCCGGAAATACGAGGCATACGCACGACCTGCCAACCGGATGTCACATGATCCATCGCCACCCAGCAATTCGATTGGTCCAGACTCGTTCGCCTGGACGACCGCATCGAGTGCCCGCATGTGACACGGAGCCAGTGGCCCTGATGCCTTCATTGGCGGCTTCCGGCGTGCACGACGGTCGTTTCCAGGCATTCCCAGGCGTTCCGTTTTAGGATGCAGCGGCGGTTTTTTCGCGCGACCTGAGCTTCACGACCCTTTAGGGCATAGGCAGAACTGGACCGCAGAAACAAGACGCAGGTTCCGATGCAACGTTATTCGCGGTGCCCACCCTCAAGGGGTCAGTTCACAAAGATAGCGTTGCTGCCCCGGGGTACTTCGAACCGGATGTCTGCGCCAAGTGCCAGGTTCGATGCGTCGGTCTGTGCGGTCGGCTCCTGCAGTTTGACCGGCACGAATGGTTTATGCTGCGTGACCAGCTTCTTGTCTGAGTGTTAGCGCAGTCTGCGATGAACAATGTTGGCGATGCCATTGCCCAGCGTAAAACCTGCAATGAATGCGCTCCTTTGATGACCTTCTTGCATGACTTGGGCCTTGAGCTCAGGGCTTTAGAAACGTCTCCTTGGGCGGGTTCCATCAACCTCGCTCGTCATGGTGTGCCTGATCTCCATCGAGAACACACCATCGTTTCGACTCCTCTTCAGCTCGATGCGTGTTGGCCAGCCGCTTGCCGATATCGCAACGCCCCCCTCACTTCACTGCGACGAACATAAAGCGATTGGCGCAAAAAAAATACTCACCATCGCGCTGACGAGAGCGGATGTCGGCGACCCAAGCGTCGGCTTCCAGCGCGTCCACACCGTTGCGCACAGCGGCGTTTCGGGCGATCGCTATCAAGCCGACGCCAAAAGAATCTGGGTCGTAGCGGGTTTCGAGCAAGGGGTAGGCCTCGGCCTTGTCCAGCCGCAGGCCCGCGTTGCGGAACATGCGGTGTAGCTGGCGGGGTAACTGCCAATGCGCAAAGCGCCAGCGGCCGTCAAATACACGCCGCATCTGCCCTGCATCCTCTGACTCGTACACGCACATATCCCAGTCGGTTTCCAGAACCGCCAACCGGCCGCCCGGACGCAATACACGTGTCGCCTCGGCAATCGCCTGCTCAACGTTTGGCACATACGAGTAACTTTGCACCGCAACCACAAAGTCGACGCTCGCGTCAGGCAGATCCAACGCGGTTGCATCACCCAAACGTGTTTCGATCACATCGGCCAACCCTTCGCGCTGAGCCCGCTCGGTGACGCCTGCCACCATGTCGGCGCTCACGTCAATGGCGAGCAAGCGCCCACTAGGCATGACCTCGCGTGCGAGTTCGCAGCTTAGGTGCCCCAGGCCGCAACCGATGTCGACGCCAGTCTCTCCCGGTTTTGCCAAAATGAGTTCGCGCAAACGGCGGCGCTGCTCAACGATTTGTGGGCTGGTGTACAGCTTGTCTAGGCGCGGCGCCATAGCCGCATTGAACACATTAGCTTTGGAATTGAGGTCGGACATCGGTAGCCTTTCAAGCTGAATTCAAATGTACAGACATTTAATTTTAATCATTCATCAATGTTAATAGGAGTAAACCCTAGTTCTATTCATAAAATAATTTTGTAAAATGTCCGTACAAACTAAAGATTTGTCAATGTTCGCGAACTAGCCTCGTTCGCGGCAGTTCGTCCTAACTTTGGAGATACAGATGGTTCACCTCAAACGTTTAGTCGGCGTCGTAGCGCTGGTTTTCAGTTGTCTTGTCTCGGCGCAAGAGCCGATTGTCATTAAGTTCAGCCATGTGAACCCGGCCCAATCGCCGAAGAATCAGGCTGCCGAATATTTCAAGAAGCTCGCCGAAGACGGCACACATGGACGAGTGAAGATCGAACTTTACCCGTCCAGCTCGCTATACAAGGATTCAGAGGAATTGGTCGCTCTCCAACTCGGCTCTGTTCAGATGCTGGCACCGACGTTGGGAAAATTCGGTCCTATGGGTATGCGAGACTTTGAGGTCTTCGACCTGCCTTACCTGTTTGATAGCTTCGACCAGGTTCATCTCGTCACGCAGGGGCCGATCGGCAAGCAACTGCTCAAACAGTTGGAAGCGAAAGGCATCAAGGGGTTGGCCTTTTGGGATAATGGTTTTAAACAAATGAACGCCAACAAGCCACTGCACACGCCAGCCGACTTCAAGGGTCTGAAGATGCGCATTTTCAGCTCCAAGGTGCTCGACGCCGAGATGCGCGCTCTTGGTGCCATTCCGCAGGTAATGGCTGCCAGCGAGATGTACCAAGCCATGCAGACCGGCTTGGTGGATGGTGGCGAGAATACAGAGTCAACCTTTTATCAATTCAAGATGTATGAGGTTCAGAGCAACATGACCCTTTCAAACCACGGATATGTGGGGTATGCCGTGGTTGCGAACAAAAAGTTCTGGGAGGGGCTGCCGCCAGACATTCGCGTCGTGCTCGACGATGCCATAGTCAAAGCGACCGAGTTCGGAAACCGCGTCGCCAAGAAGGAAAACGACGATGCTCTCGAAGCCATGCGCAAGCTCAATCGCACCCAAATCATCACACTGACCAAGTCCGAACGCGACGAATGGAAAAAAGTGTTGCTCAAGTCACACCAGTCGGCCGATCGGATTGACAAAAATATGCTGCAGGCTATATATAAAGAAACAGCCACCGTGAAACACTGAGCACGACGATCAGACCGTGGCACTGCATCACCGTGTCGGACCTCACACACACGTCAGGTCCCTACGGCACGATGATACTGACAGATATGGGTGCACGGCACAATCACGATAGAGCCACCGAGGCGAAGCGAGGGCAGATGTGATTTGTTGGTCGCCGCCGGCAATTCTCGCGCGATGGCATGGGCGCGCACTTCATGACGCCGAATCGTAGCAAGCAAGGCGTCTCCATCAACCTGCACATCAAACCGGGGCGCGAAGTGGTCTACGACTTGGTGCGCCAGGCCAATGTAATGTTCGACAACTTCGGCACCGGCGCACCCAGGCGTTTGTGTATTGATCCCAACACGCTTACACCGATCAACCAGTGCAACATTACATGCTCGGTTACGGGCTTCGGCGAAACCGGTCCCAACACGAAACGCCCGCCCTTTGACTAAATGGCGAAGGGCATGGTGGCACCGTCTTTGGTGTCATGGGTGCGCTCGCGGCCCTGAAGAAGCTTCAAAAGGACCATCAGGTTCGGGCCGTGTCAAGCCGGCTGGCAGGTTCTCGACTAACTTCATCTCGCATCCTCTGAGGCTGAGCGTGCAGTCGTCGGAGCAGCGGCACAGCTTGTTACACGCCATCCAAGCCGCGTCCTGTGCTGGTGTCGAGCTCGCGGTGTTCCCCAAACGCTGGGCTGATGTTGTTCATCAGCCGCGACATAAGACTGTCTTGCATCGAAATGTTCTGGGTGTCACCCATTCCCGTGCGCTCGCGTCGCAGCGATGTCATCAGGAGTGGACCAGGGTCATCATCGACCCAGCCGTGTCGGCGGCGAGCCTGCCGAGAATGGCGGACTGTCTGTCAGATCTACGGTTCGGGCGCAGCATGCTCGACTCCGCCTAGATACTGAAGACGTGCACTTCACGGCTGGCGAGCGAACCTGTCTGGCAAAAGGCCGAGATCGGGCAGTACACAACGCGTCGGTCAACCTTATGCACTGCCGCAGGCCCCACGCCCTCCTAATCCACAACGCCGGGGCGAAGCGCTTCCGATCGCAACATGGGAATTAGCCGAAAGGTGCAAGAAAGCCTGTGCCTCCGCAGGCCGCTTCAGGTCGAACACCATGCTTTGTTGGTTGCGATGCGTGTTGCGAAACTCCACTGTCATGCCGTTCGCCTAGATCCTATATCGTTCAATCAGTTGCTTGGCAATGACCTGGCGCAGGATTTCGTTGGTTCCTTCGCCAATGACCATGAGCATCGAATCGCGGTAGAAGCGTTCAATCTCGTACTCCACCGATAGGCTGTAGCCGCCGAAAATGCGCATC
>Ga0209123_1001596_pt1 | contig 21768 bp, 19 predicted proteins | sample BarGraIncu00431A_FD_184500 | JGI IMG/M metagenome (GOLD analysis project Ga0209123, IMG submission 184500) | Arctic peat soil microbial communities from Barrow, Alaska, USA - Barrow Graham LP Incubations 004-31A (SPAdes) (version 2) | ecosystem: Environmental > Terrestrial > Soil > Wetlands >... | reverse complement strand
ACCAATTCTTGTTGTACTGCTTTTCGCTCCATGAGTTCGTGAGCCAGTTGCTGGGAAATGCGTTGCTGCTTGGCGCTGATACGCAGTAGCATGATAATAAAAAACAAAATAACAAGCGAACGCCTTGGTTATCCGAATGTTAACGTGCTCGAACTGTCCAGTCAAATGCATGATATTGGAAAAATCGGTATTCCCGATCATATTTTATTAAAAAAAGGGACACTGACACCGGCAGAATTTGAAATCATGAAAAGCCATACCCTCATTGGTGGCAAAATTCTTGATAATTCGGTCTCACCCATACTGCAAACGGCTATGTTGGTCGCCCTGAATCATCATGAACGTTGGGATGGCAGCGGATATCCTTATGGGCTGGCAGGGAATGATATTCCCATTGAAGGGCGTATTATAGCCATAGCCGACCAATACGATGCCCTACGCATGTGCCGGCCCTATAAACCGGCTTTCACCCACGAACGTGCCTTTCAAATTATCACCCAAGGTGATGGTCGAACCCTCCCTGAACATTTTTGGCCAAACGCACTAGAGGTTTTTATAGCTACCCACCTTACCTTCGCTGCTATCTTCGATACCTATACTGATGATGAATAGCAACAAGATATACGCTAAAACAGAAATCACTATTTGGCCAATTAATTGGCTAAATAGTGATTTCTATTCGTTCTTTACTTTTCCCAATATTATTTCTTCTTAAAAAGACTGTACCTAATTCACCAGTCTTTTTGAGGTGTGTACCTCCACAAGGCACCTTTGCAAAATTTTCGACTTCCCAATAGCGAACTTCATTTTCATAGTCGCTAAATGCACTTTTTATCAACAAGTCCTGTTCAACAAGACTCTTGATCTCATGATTAAGTATCATAAACGTTTCAGAGATATTACCTTGCCACGCAAAATCCACTCTTGCTTTATCTTCTGCGATATGAGCCCCCACTTTGGCAGGATGATTAAATTTTTGATTGATGAGTTCTAATACTATTTCAGCGGCAAAATGTAATCTCATGATTTTATAGCGCCGTTCCCAATCAATTCTAATCAGTACGTCATCACCAATCTTCAAATCATGAGAGTCATCAATAACGTACACTATTGTTTTCCCCCGCTTCTCAGCTGTTATAATCTTGAACTTGTCAATTGTGCCCCTATCTGATTCCTGCCCTCCTGAAAATGCATAAGCAATGGTTCTATCAACGGTAATCATATCTCCATCTACACTTGTTATTTTTGCTGTCAATTCCGCCAAATATGGATCGGCCCAAAATATTTTTTCTACATCCATTGAAATTTCACCTCCGAATTAACTACAAACCCTGCTGAAAAAGCAATAACGATAGGCTATGATTGATCTTAGTCTTGGGATACAGAAAGATCTCTCCCATTAAGCGCTGCTAGCTGTACTTTATTTTGTGTTGTAATAAATACACCTAGAATGGTGAGAGCCATACCGATCAAATGATAGGCTGATATTTTTTCTCCATATAAAAATACGGCAATCCATACTGCATTTATGGGCATAAGGTTAATATATGCCGATGCTTTCGTTGCACCAATACGCTGGATACCCCAATTAAACAAGAGAAAGGCTACCACTGTGGCACAGACTGCCAGATATAATATTTCTAGCATACTTTGATTGGATATTTGTAAGACTTTACTCCATTGATCTTCTTGTATGGTGGAAACAATCACTAGCATCACTGCCCCCATCATTGTTGATACAGCAGTCATTGCGCCTGTTCCCATGGTGCGGGTAACTTTTTTTACAATCACTGTATAAACAACCCAACTTGTAACTGAGCCAAATAGATAGACCTCACCAATACCGATAGACATCTGAGTTAGCACGCTCAGATCGCCTTTACTAATCACTAAAGAGACACCCAGTAAGGATATGACTACCCCAACTATGGTACGCCAATTCCACGCTTCTCCCATCAAGAAACTGGCAATACACGTTGTAAATACTGGATTAATGACAATAATAAGAGCCGCCGTTACCGCCGTCGTATATTGTAAACCTGTTGCAAAAAAATAATTATAAGAAAAAACACCTGTTGCACCTAGGGCCAGTAGACTAAAAAAGTTTTGTTTAATAGGTAGCCAAGCCAGTTCCCCGCGCCAACTACTCCATATGAAGATGAACAGTCCGGCGATAATAAATCTAAGGGCTGATGTCGTCAGCGGCGATAATTCTGATAAAATATGTTTTGTCGCACCAAATGCACCACCCCAAAATAAAGGCACTAATAAAAGAAGGATATATGTTTTAGTCAGATTCTGCTTCTCCATTTTCATCTCCATTCGGCAGCTTTTTTTGACTGTTACCTGAATAACCTACTACATCTGAAAATCCCTTTGCTTCAAATCTAAAAATGATTAACCCTTCAGCAAATTCTTTGGGGCACGAGTCAACCTTTGAAACAAAAAACTCTAAGCCATATTGAGAAAAGGTCGTCCATAAACAGTAAGGTAATTCTTCCAACTCCCTAAACGTTATTAAGAATGGCTCATTATATGGCCCCTCAAAAAGTCTCTTTCTCCACAGATCATCTTGACTAATTTCTTCCACAACATCTTCTAGATATTTCTCGTACAGTTTCTCTGCGATAGCGAATTTCATTATTCTTATGACCTACTTTCGTACCAATTTATATAATTACGAAAACACTAACAAGCCCTTTGTATAACAGAAAAAGCGCTGGCTCCATGTTAGCAGAAGTTAAGTAACACGGTGGAGCGTTAATAACATGGAGCCAGCGCAGACTATCAAAAAACTTAGACTTTCTAGTATTGGGTCTCTTTTTACTTATCGTCCATTTTCTCCATCTATCTTATTTGTACTGCCAATAGCACATTTTTTTTTCCAGATAATCAATCGTCGCGAATACAATTAAGCCGATACAGCTTAAAACCATAATACCCGAATACATTTCCAAATAATTGACTCGCATCCATGCATCCATGATAAAATACCCCATGCCATATTGGGTTCCGAAGGTTTCTGTAAAAAACAGTACTGATATCGCTGTCGCCATAGCAACCCGCAAGGACGTTAAAAAATTAGGCAGGGAAGCTGGAATAAGAATTTCCCGGAAAATATCCATGACACCAGCGCCTAGAGAGTATAAGGGGTAGTAAGTTTCCTTAGGAATACTTTTCACCCCATCCCTTACCGCTACGATGACCTGAAAAACAATGATCATAAATATCATAATAATTTTTGATAATTCTCCTAAACCAAATAATAACATGATAACAGGTAATAACGCAATTTTAGGAATAGGATAGGTTAAATAAACAATTGGGGATAAGATTGTATCACATTTTTCGAAATATCCCATACAGTAACCGATGGGCATACCGACAATCACTGCTAACAAAACCCCAGCCAGAATGCGCCACAGACTATACAAACTATGTATCCCGATTTTCTCAGCAAAAATCGTACATAAATTGACGATGACCAACCAAGGCGAGGGAATAATTGGCAATTTTATCCAACTTGCAACAACATACCATAAAACTAACACAATTAATATGCCGATAACATACCAAATTCCCGTTCTTTTTTTTCCCATTTTGACCAATCCTCTTTTATCATTTTTCGCAATGTAAGGCATAGCTGAAAAAAGTCCTGATGATTTCGAATATCTTCTACGCCAAACAGAGGATTATCAATGACTGTGTTGACCGTCCCTGGGAAAGCCGACATAATCACAATCTTACGACCTAAATATACAGCCTCTTCCACATGATGGGTGACAAGAATCATTGAAACGGCATGTTTGCGCCACACCTCTAAGAACACATTCTGTATCTCCTCTCTTGTCATGGCATCCAGAGCCGAGAAAGGCTCATCCATTAAGAGCAAATCTGGCTTTAACAAAAAGACCCGGGCCAAGGCCACTCGTTGCTGCTGACCACCACTTAATTCTTTCGGATATCTACTTTCTAGTCCCCCAAGACCAAGTTGCTGCAGAAGAACGGCCAAAGCTTCCTTATCCTCAACGTGCTGTTTATTCTTTATTTTTACACCCAGAAGAATGTTCTCATATACATTTTTCCACGGTAACAGTCCATAGTTTTGTGGAATGAAACCAATTTTTTGTTTATGAGGCATCACTGGTTCTCCATTGATTTCAACAGAGCCTTCAAAATCCTTGATAATTCCAGCTAGTACTTTCAGTAAAGTTGATTTTCCACAACCAGAAGGTCCGATGATGGCACAAGTTTCCCCTATGGACAGCTCTAAATCCATATTGCGTAGGGCCTCGCAGCGATCCCCTAGGGATTCATAAGAAACGCTCAAATTTTTTATACGAATCATACTTGGTTACCTTACAAACCGGTCGTCGACCAGTTCTGTATAAGAATACCCTTTGGGGATTAGTTGTCGTGTCTGAAGCCAGGCCATGACGTCCTCAACATCTTTGGCTTCAGGTGCTACTGGCTTTTTATAGTGTGGTAACACAAGCGTTCCTTTCACAGCACTAGGAAACCCACCCTTTTCAATCAATAGATCGATGTAGTTCTCGACGGGTTCCTTCGCTAAATAATCGATGGCTTTATTATAGGCCCGATACATGGCTTGAATTTCTTTTTCCTTGTCATTGACTGCTCTACTCGTAAATATCATAACGCCAGGATTGATGTTGAGTTGATCAGAGCTACTCAGTATGCGCCCGCCGTTTTTTACAGCAATGGTTGCCAGGGGTTCTGGCAACGTGGCGGCCGCAATTTTACCATTTTGTAGCATTTCAAGCCGCGTGGGAATTTGGGGAATAATAATTTTATTAATATCCGCCCCAGTTAATCCACCTTCGACCATCACCTTGTCCGTTACATATTCAATAATTGTATTTTTAGAGATGGCTACATCCTTACCCTTTAACTCCTTAATTGACATGACTGTTTCATCTTTATTAACAACTAACTTATAACTACCAGTCGTTAATGAGGTAATCACTGTATCAAAACCTCCGGCCTTAGCAAAGGCTTCGGCCAGCATATCCGAAACTTCTCCATCCAGATTACCACTTTGCAGTGCACTATCTCGATCCATGGCACTTTTGAACGACTTTAGTGTTACCGTTAAACCCTCGGCTTTAAAATAACCTTTTTCCTGGGCAATGATAAAAGGAATGGAATCTACATCTGGCATAAGGCCGATGGTGATATTCTGTAACTCTCCCACTTTGGGGCTAATATCTCCATTTTTATTACTGGTGCAACCTCCAAGCCCTGTCATCATAATACCAATACATAGTGCAGCGATGATTTTTTTCATATTAAACCTCCGTACCTTAGATATATTTTTTAGAAACTACGCTTTTTGGTTCTGGATCAAAATAAAAGCCATGCTATAATTTTACCACAAATTTTAAAATTGAGGCAAATTTATAGCATGGCTTTTATTTTTATGTTTGTTATGGTTTAATCCACCAACGGTCATATTGTTTGTAAATCTCCCGTTGTTTAGCAAGTTCTGTGCGTTTTTTTAAGAACTCTCCTTTGATATTATCAAGCAGCGTCGCATGAACAGCGAATCCTTCCGGAGAAAAGCGCGAATGAGATGATTTTAAAAATTGTATAGATGTCTTGGCATCCTTGGTCTCTAGAGCACCTTTTGCGCCACACATTGGACAGACTACCAATCCTGCTGTTGTCACCTGCAACAAAGTGCTATCACAATCGTTACAGTGCAGCAAATTTTCATCCTGCAGTGGTGGTTTTTGACTCAATAATACTCGCGCCAGTTCTCTTGCTTTTTCTAATATATCCGGGACTGCGACTTCTCCAGGATTTGCTGCTTTTACCGTCATGATTCCTACCACATCAAGATTTAGGAACCGGGCAAAGTTCAGTGCAGCTTCCCGGGCATAACCTGACCAGCCGGGCACACCGTAACTTACGGCAATAACACATTTCTTACCAGCAAATTCTTCACTGTTTGCCACAATCGAAATCAGCCGATCACCAATTAATTTCAGGCTCGTATGGGCACCGAGGAAATAGCAAGGTGCACCAATAATGATTGCATCGGCGTTCCGAATCCTGTCGAGGAAAAAGGCAAGGTCATCGTGCAAAATACATTTTTTTTCTTGTGGTAAGCAAGCGTAACAAGCCTTACATTGATTGACTTGCAGGTCAGTGAGCCTTAAGATTTCCTTCTCGTAGGTTTCAGGTAATGTTGCTAACATTTCTTTAACTAAAATTTCAGAGTTACCTAATTTTCGGGGAGATGCGATGAGTCCCAGAATTTTCATGTCGACCTCCTTGAATAAACACGGAATACAATTGTTGCCTAAAATTATGTTATTATACGTATTTTCTTAAATTCCTGCTTTGATTCCATAAAAAAAATGCTCTGTAGCTCATTTTTTCTGAGTTGCAGGGCACAATAAAATATCTTACCTACTATGATTTGTTAAAGCACTCACTCGTCCTTTGAAGGGTAGCCATTCTTTATAGCTTTCAGCATTATTAGGCATAAGTTTCATTCTGTTAAAACCTTCACGGGATGATTTGTATTCAGATATTAATTGATTTTCATTTTCATAAACATGAATTTCTTTAATCAAACCAATGGCTTTTAGTGCTAGAATATGTGTTTTTATCGTTTCTGGGCAACATTGTCTTTCATTACCATATTCTAAATGAATGAGCTTGATTATTTCGAATGTATCTATTATTTTAATTTGAATACTTCTTTCACAAATTAATTGCAGTATTCTAAATTTCATTGGTAATTTAATTTTCATAATTGATTACTCCTCATATTCTCTTAATTTTAGCATTTCTTTGGGGTTTCCTGAAACCAAAATTGCTCCCAATACAATGATTAAACAGCCAATGATCAAATTTGATGCAGGAAGTGTACCATTTATTACCCATTCTAATAGTATAACCCAAATTGGATAAGTAATATTAAGAGACATGGCTCTGCCTACTCCCGTCATACTTAAACCAAGGTACCAAGTTATATAAGATATGCTACATGCTATACCTGCTAAAATTAAAACTAGCATGTTATTGCCTGCAAATGAATTAAGTAATATATTAAATCCATTTATAAAGGGAATAACAAAAAATAGGTACATGAGGAAAGAAGCTGTTTGTCGAACTGAAATAGCAATTTCAGGATCGACAACGTCCATAACATAAGCACCAAAAACCCCTTCTAAACCCCAGCCAAGTGCAGCCATAAAAGCACATATTATTCCTAAATAAAACTTCGGATACACTGTATCCGTTGGTGACACATATCCGGTGGCTATGGCTCCCATAACACATAACAAAATCCCTATTAACGTTCTTGTATTTAATTTCTCTTTCAAAAATATTACGGCTAACACCGCTCCTATTGCAGGATAAATCGAAGTGATAACCGCTGTATAAGAAGCTCCTATCATATTAATGCCCAATAAATATCCTGACATGGCCAATGGTCCACTACATACTGCGCAAATAAGAATAAGTATACCCATTTTACTAAAGAGGCATCTACCAAATTCTTTGATTTTACCAGTATAAAAATTGTAAAGTAAAATCAATATCGATGAAAGTCCTGTATGTAAACAGGCTATGATCAGAGATGCTTCGATGGCAGTTTTCGTGTCGTTAAATGGGTACTGAGTTACTAAATAACCAAGCAGTACAGCATCTATTCCCCAGGTTATGCCTGAAATCAAACAATTCCCTATGCCCCTTTTAGCATAATGCAAATCTCTTTTTAATGTTAAGCTAGCTATATCTTTCACTATTAATCGTTCCTTTCGTGCGTAGAAGGCCATTTACTTATAAACTTGAAGCGTTAGATATTTTTATTCTCAGTTTCAATTTAGCCTATATTCCTGTAAAAATTAATCACGACTTTCGCAAATAAAGATAATACAATATATTGATTAAATAACTTTTGCTATTTTATCAATATATTGTATTATCTTACAAGGGTTTCCGGCAGCAACAACATTCGCTGGAAGATTTTTTGTCACCACGCTACCAGAACCTATTACGCTATTATCTCCAATGGTTACACCAGGATTTATGATCGATCCACCACCAATCCAGACATTATTACCTATCTTTACAGCTTTTGTATAATCAGCATCTTTGGGTCTTAGCGTAGGATCAACGAGATGAGTTGCCGTAAATATACTGACATTAGGCCCAATCAATACATCATCACCAATTTTTACCAATCCATCGTCTAACACGACAAAATTAAAATTCGCGTAAAATTTTTCGCCAATTTCAATATTAGTGCCATAATCACAATAAAATGGCGGTTCTATTTCAAAATTTCCCCCTATTCGTCCAAATAGTCTTTTAAGAATATTTATTCTTTCTGCAGTTTCTTCAGGGTCTGTATTATTATATGATTTTGTAAGATGCCTGGCTTTGTTGCGTAACAGTATTAGATCTTCATCATAGGCGTTGTATATTTCACCCTTTAGCATTTTTTGTTGCTCATCCATTTAATACACTCCTTATTCATCAGACACCCCTATTTTTTTCTTTATACCATTTTTCACTTTAGCGTGCCCATCCTTATTATACCACACAACCCCCTTTTTGTCTTATTTTGTCTTATCTTGTCCTATATTGCAACTATCCCAACGGATTAAGAACAACGCTAACGCGTCTTTCGTTGTCATTGCGAGCAGAGCGAAGCAATCTCTGACCAAGTAGGGGATTGCTTCCTCGTACCTCGTCGCAATGACAGAACTAGAGTAAAAAAAGCACTACGTGTCCTTAAAAACAAACATAGAGATATTTTCAACCACTGAGGCGCAGAGAACACAGAGAAAAGAGTATTATTATAAACCCTCCTCGTCCTGTGTATAACATGGAGTAAAATAGAACCCCCAACTATCTCATAACGAGAAGTTGCGGGTTCTATTTTATTTAAAACTATATATACCACACTACATTTTCTTAAAGAAACCGTCAGAAGCGTCAAGCATTTTTCTTATCCTCTTGTTTCTTTTTTATAATCGTTTTATGGACTCTGTCCACCTGCAAGCAGAATAACTCTAGTTTGGCTTCAATAATTTGGGGGAAAGAACTACCATCACTTTCAATTGATAAAAAAGGTAACGCTGGAAATTCTGCCATAACAGCGGCGACAACGTCTTTATCTTTAGACACTTGATTTTTTTCATTATTGATGGTTTCTGAAAGAATAGCCTCAGAAATACGACAAGGCATGCAACCAAAAGGACCTATTGATATAATACCTGCAACCTCATCAATTATGTCTGTCAATGCTGCGCCGACGGTAAGCACCGTATCTCCCGCAGTAAACTGAGGGTCAATGAATTGCTGGGCATTATTGACTAACTCTTCAATATCCACCATTTTACCATCATATAAACAAGTATTATGAAATATATTCTTGATTTGTCTTTCATAGTGTTGTTTAAAATAGCCTTTCATAGTAGATAATATTTTGTCCATTCTTGACGATTTAACATGATAAATGCCGTTTTGCAAGAGATAATCACAATAATAAATAAATTCTGCAATGGATGCTACTTTGGCTATAATACCTTTTTCGGCCAATCGTTCCACTAAATGTTGTCGGGATAAGGAGTCGGTCCGTACAAAAATCTCACCTAAAATTGCCACTTTCTTTGTAGATTTTAGTGCCCCTTTGCGAGGTATTGCTGCTAATTTCATGGCTTCCTGACGCAATACTTGTTTTAACTCTCCCCATGATTTTTCGGCAACAGCTGCCTCTATTTTGGAAATTGACGCGTGATAAGTAGTAAGCGCCGGCACCTTATCCCGAGCCAATACTAAAAGAGCACCATAGATGTCATCGAGTACTTCAGCAATGACAAAAGACTGCCAGGCTCTCAGCTGAAAGGCCGTCCCCATTCCCGCATAACCATTATCTGATGTCAATGGTAACACGGCTACATTTTTGATCATATTTTTACGCAATAAATTTTGCATTTGCACATGATATTGGCCAAAGCGGCAGGGTCCCGAGCTATCTGCGTAAAAGTAGACCAGAATTTTTTTTGGATCTTGTTGTGCGACATCATTGAGAATACTGCCAGCTACTAACGTAAATGGTAGACATTCTTTACACGTGGATTTCGAGCGACCCATGGCTAAATCCACTTCAGTCGGCGGCAAAAGCCCAGACGCATTAATCCCAATCTTACGCATTGTGGCCGCCAGTAGCCGTGAGGCATTATCTCCCATTGAAGGGATTCTTACCATTACATTTTCATCCCGCAAATCATACTGAGTACCAGAAGCATCCACAACATAAAATCTTCCATCAACGAATTTACTGCGCATTCCGCCTGACAGATCAGGTGTTTGCGTCGCAGCAATTTGTTTGCGCAATTCAATATAACCCGCTACCACATCTAAAAAGGCTTCGATTCTCGTATCTACGCCAGCATCAGCGGTATGGCTATCTAATTCAAGGGTCAAAGAAGGTTTTTGTCCCATGATATCGCGAAAATAACTTAATAAAAAGCTATCCGGCCCGCAACTAAAGTTGGTGATATAGGTAGCAAATAGCTGAGGATGTTTCTCTACTAATTGGGCAGCTTTCATCATCATTTGTCCGATGGACCAAAACATACGAGGGAAGGGTTCTTCAGGCGCAAAATCCAGAAAGTCCCAGGGGATAATGATTTTTTCCCGGGAAGCAAATTTGTTGGGAATTCCAATATTGACATCCCTCGTCAGCGCATTGTAGGGTCGACCAAATAATACGATTGCTGTTTTCTCAGGATGACTTTCCAGTTCTCTAAGTACTTGACGGCCAATCGTCTTCATCTTGTCGAAGCATTCTTTTTGCTTGTCAATCCCAATCTGATAAGCTTTCATACAAGCATTCCGGCTAAAGCCTAGAGTATTTCCCATCTCCACGAACTCTTTCGTCATACTATCATAACCTTGAGAAAAATCTAAGATCGGACTTAAGACCTTGATTTTTTCTAATTCATTAAAAGCTGTTCCTAGGTAATAGGGCTCGCCTTGCACTAAGGGACAGGTTACACTGGTTTCTATTCCCTGCTCCACATGAATACCACTCACATTCGGCAAAAAAATATAATCCACATTTTTTTTCAATAAATCTCCCATAAAGGCATGGGATAACTCTACTGGATAACAAAAGGCAGCGCCTCTACGGTCTCGACCATCCTCATCAACATTCTCTCCTAATACCACCTGCATACCTAGAGCTGAAAAAAAGTTGTAATACAAGGGGTAGAGAGAATTCACCAACAAGGATTTTATAATACCAATTGTAGCTGCGCCAATCTGGACCTCTTTCTCCTTATCATCGGTAGCGAATACAAGTTCTTCCCTGACTCTCACCAAATCTAGACCTTCCGGCGCAAAATTATTTTTCTTTCTCATATTTACATATTTATTACATGCACCACCAAATGGGTACTTAGAATTTTCTATTTCAATCATATTAATGTTGCACTTACGATCGCACTTATCTTGACCACCAGCACAAATAAACGGCTTACCATAGTTCACTTCCCGGGCTGCTAATTCAGTAAGGAAAAACTGTTTAGGTTTTACCAGACCAACTTTTATTTTATTTTTAAGCTCTAGAGCCACGCCAAAAGCTCCCATTAGACCAGGCTCCGGAGGCACTACAATTTCTTTGCCAATCAGTGCCGCCATGGCCATCGGCACCGCCCGATTATAACATACGCCGCCTTGCATAAATATTTTATTGCCAACGATACGGTTGCCCTTAACACGGTTTACATAATTTTGACAAATAGAGTACACTAAACCTGTAACAATATCTTCCCTGGAAATTCCTTCCTGAATGGCTGTTTTTATATCGCTACCAATAAAAGCAGCGCATTGGTCGTTAAAATTAGGAGGTTTTTTACTATTCACAGCGATTTCAGCAATGTCCATAGTATCAATACCCATTGATTCTTTTGCAGATTCCTCTAGAAAAGATCCCGTCCCTGCCGAACAAGCTTCATTCATGGCATAATCAGTGGGTACCATATTGGTGATGTAGGTATATTTTGCATCCTGACCACCAATTTCAAAAATGGTATCCACTTCTGGATCAAAATACACCGCTGCTGTTGCATGGGCACTGATTTCGTTGATAATCCCCTCTGTATCGGCATGAAGCCCAGCAATTTGTCGCCCAGACCCTGTTACCCCAACACCTTCAATAATGATCCTGTCGCCAACACAATCGGCTAAAGCCTGATAACACTCCCGGGATGCCTTAACCGGGTCACCATTGGTTCGCAAATAAATCGTGCCGAGAATGGCATTATCAGCTTCCCTCAAGACAACCCCTTTGGTTGTGGTCGAGCCAACATCAAGGCCAATAATACAGAGATCGCCATCTTGGGCAGTATCCTTAGTCATGGATTTAAAGATGACTTTGTCAGCGAACTCCGCTAAAGCAGGCATAAACGTGAAAGCACTTTTGTTTGCCTGTTGCTGTAACAAAACATCAAAGGCCACACTACCATCCATATTTTTTGCCCCATGGTCAAAGGCCCAGATAGCAGCCCCAAATGCTTCAAAATACATAGCCTCATCGGCAATCTTGATTTCTCGGTCCTGTCCGCTCTCTTCTTGAACATACCCCATCATGACTTGATTTTTAGCTACGCCACCTACAAACAGTAGACTTTTGCACGGACATTTTTTTATCAGTTCTATTACTTTTACCGCCATCATCTTACATAATCCAGCAACGACTTTACCCTTCCCTGCTCCTTTATTCAAAGCGTGAGTACAGTCACTCTTGCAAAATACAGAACATCTACCTGCCAAAGAGTAAGGTGCATGGATTTCGACGATGGCTAATGCTTCTTCAATATTCAGGTTCATGCGTTTGATTTGTTGTAAAAAAAACTCACCTGTTCCTGAAGCACATTTCGTCCCGGTTACTACATTCACAATTTGTCCATTTTTACTGAGCTGATAGACCATAAAATTTTCCCCACCAACTGACGCAATCCCATCACAATCAGGGTACTTATGTTTTAGATGACTATAGGCTATTTCCATAGCCTCAGCTTCCGCTAGCGAAGGAACATCAATGGATTGCCGAAATTTACGGCCAGTTACTGCCATATACTGCACTTCATGCACTTGGTTCTGTTTTAACATTTCTCGTAAAACATGTGTTATATTACCATCATGGACCTGTGAATCAGACCTTATTAATTTAAAGCTACAAGGATGATCACCATTTAATATTTTTTCTACGACTACCAAACTTATTCTTGATGCGCCCACGCAGATACCTACTGATTTCATTCATATTCTCCTTTATTCGAAAATAATTCAACTTTTCTTAATCACAACTTCGTTTCTTTGATATAAGTATTTTTTATAAATAAGTACTATCTGTCATGACAATTATTGAGCGTCAGAAGTCTCAACTTCTTTACCTTCACTTGTTATCAGTGATTGCTTTAATCGATGGAAATTCATTTTTGTTGTATTTGTAAAGATTACCTTTAAAATCATTCTACAAATTACTAAATTTTCCTTTTAAAATTGATAAATCATCCATTTTTTGTTTCGACAACTCATTATTGGCTCTGCCTTATATCCTATGCTTAATGGCTTTTAATCATATTTTCATGACTGTTGGCAGTCCACCAACCCTTGTTAGGAAAATATTTTATTAGAAGCAAAAAGCTCAATCAGCAGTTCAAAATGAACTGCTGATTGAGCCTCTCAATTCTCAAGTTTCTTCACCAAAACATCTAATGTAACTTAACGCTAGGAAGCAGTAAATAAATATTTTGCCAAAATTAGCTCCACTTTTTACATTACCTCCATGTAACCTGAAGTGGGTTTCGGTTGACTAACCTTGGGTAACTATACTTTGGATACCCTACCATTAGCGCACCTGCCACTGCCAAACCTGCTGGAAGATCTAATAACTGAAGCAGTGGTTCCCAGTTGCAAAATGCGCACATCTGCAAGAATCCCGCCCAACACGTTCCCAGTCCTAGAATTGGTGCATACAATTCGGCATAAGCAAAGGAGAAATGTGCATTTTCTTTCCCTCTAGCAAATTTTTCCGAGGCCATAGCTACTACCAAATGAGGTGCATCACGTAAAATCACGTCACGACCCGTCTCCCGGAAAGCCCGCACCGTTCCCACATAATACTGAGCCATGGCATTTCCACTGCCAATTTCCTGTTCCATCCACGCCACAGTCGCTGCCGTTATTTCTTTCAGTTTATCTTGATCGCTAATCACTAAATAAGATAATCCTTGGGTATTGCCTCCAGTAGGCGCCAATCGGGCCATATCAAGTAACTGCTCCAACTTGTGTTGTTCCACGACTTGGATCTCATAACAGCGTACTGACCGTCGGGATCGTAAAAACTGGGTTGCCTCTTCGACTCCGATTTGTAATTTTTCATCCACCTGGGTCTGCTGGACCAATGGTGCTTTCCGGTTATCTAGCGCGACAGTTGGGCAAACTGCAACACATTGTCCACATGCTATACAACTTCGTCTTTCTCCCTCAACAGGTCCTTTTGCTCCCATTCCAATTACACGTGTTGGGCAAACATCTGCACATCTACCGCATTTAATGCACTTGTCTAAATCCACTACTAATAAATCCATCTTTACCACCCCAATTTCAATTTTTACATATTGTAATATTTTTACCAACACTACTCTTCTCTTTATTTAATTAAAGCACATTTGACTCAATTTGAAAAGCCCGTGCTACACGATCGATGATTCTCTACAAATGAGTTAGAATATAGGATTTTATCGTTCTCCTAAACAAGTCGATAAGAAAAACGCTAGCGCGTCCTTTAATACATAGAAACAAAAGCTTTTAACCGCAGAGGCGCAGAGAACACAGAGAAAAGCTATTATAACCCCTCTGTGTCCTCTGTGCCTCTGCGGTTCGTAAAACTTATACATTCTGACATTATAAAGTAAAATGGTCTCCAATTTGCATTGGAGACCATTTTACTTTAAGCAAGTTTAATTCTTGCTGCAGTCTTTGCTCTTACTTCTTCAGGATCAACGATCGTTCTGGCAACACCTGTTTTGATTGCTGCCTGGGCTACAGCTGCTGCTACAGCAGGGGCAACGCGTTTATCAAAAACGCTCGGCACAACATAATCTTCTCGAAGTTCTTCCTCTGGAATTAAATTAGCAATTGCAAAAACAGCTGCCAATTTCATTTCTTCATTAATTTGACGGGCTCTAACATCAATAGCCCCACGGAAAACGCCTGGAAAAACGCTTACATTATTTACTTGATTAGGAGAATCCGAACGGCCCGTACCAGCCACTTTCACCCCAGCAGCCTTAGCATCCTCATAACTGATTTCGGGAGCAGGATTACACAGGGATAATACGATGGAATCAGCATGCATACTCTTAACAATTTCATTCGTAAATGCGCCTGATTGGGATACACCGATCAATACATCTGCTCCTTTAGCAATCTCAGCTAAACTCCCCTGCCTCTTTTCCAAATTAGTCATAGAGAGGAGCGCTGCCTGAACACGGTTAATGCGGGACATCTCCATACCGTCATACATAGCACCTTTGGAATTCATCATCGTAACATGGCTTGCGCCAGCATGAAGTAAAAGTTGTACAATAGCTGTACCAGCAGCACCAGCACCATTAACCACAATCTTCACGTCAGATAATTGTTTTTTTACAAACCGCAGTCCACCAATTGTAGCAGCTACGGCAATAATGGCTGTCCCATGTTGGTCATCATGAAACACAGGTATATCCATTTGTGCCTTGAGGGCATCTTCAATATCGTAACACTTCGGCGAGGAAATATCCTCTAAATTTATCCCCGCAAAATTAGGTTGTAACATTCGAACTGTCTTAATAAATTCATCTGCATCTTTAGTATCAATGGATAGAGGTATTGCATCCACATCTCCAAAAGTTTTATATAATACAGCTTTGCCTTCCATCACTGGTATCGCTGCCTCTGGGCCAATATCTCCTAGACCTAATACCCGAGTTCCATCAGTAATGACTGCTACCATATTACCTCGGCATGTATATTCAAAGGATAAATCCTTATCACGGTGAATTTCCATACAAGGTTCTGCTACCCCCGGCGTATATGCTAAACTCAGATCATAACCATCTTTTAGCTGCACCTTGGCAACCACACCTAATTTACCATTATGTTCCCGATGATAATCTAATGCCTCTTCACGTAAACTCATATCTATTCTCCTCTAAGTAAATTTTATATAATCGACTACGCACTACTATATTTTCTTCTTTATTCTGATAGGGTACTACATTGTTAGATTTCCTTCATACATAGACCTTATCTATAGTATACGATTATTAAAATTATAAATATAATACCGAATATTCATTGTATAATAACTTTTAGTTATGGGCAGCATTGTTTTTAGGAATTAGCCGTACTCTTCATATAATGACACGACAACAAACCCATACCCTCAAGATGTGAGAGTATGGGTTTATTGTCGTGTATATTATATATGCACTTCGACAAAAAATTCCCAACTTAATAACTTTTCAGGACTGGAATTCACTTTATCAGTTTCGAAATCATCTTAAAGGCTTCATTACCTGTTTCGTAACATAATTCAAAAAGTATAGCTTCCACCGTCGTAAGAACGGCTCCTTCATATTCCATACGTTTCAATGCCAACTCATAATCTAACCTGCGGCGCGAGCCAATAGCATCTACAACAACAATAGGTGTAAAACCAAGAGCCTTCAAATCAATAACGGTCTGCAATACGCAGATATGAGCCTCTACGCCGATAATAATAATATTGTTCCGACTGTTCCCTTGAAGCGTACCAAGTAGAACTTCTGAACCACAACAGCTAAATGTAGTTTTGTCATGATACTGAAGAAAATAGGGTCGTAGCTCTTCAATGATATCGCCCAATCCCTTAGGATACTGACGAGCAGCTAACATGGGGACATTAAGAACTTTCATTCCTTCAACCAACGTAACCATTTTTTTACTAAGAGTTTCTTTGTTTTCAATATGTGGGAATAGCTTTTCCTGAACATCAATCACTAACAATTGGGAACTTTCTTTCTTAATTCGCATTTTTTCCCCTCTCTTCTTCAGCATCCGTTAAATTTCTTTAGTTGTACTTTTCACCAAAACAAATACATACAATCACTGTGGAGCTATACTTTTATAATTATACCATAGCCCAGCCAATATATATTCGATAATAAAATAATTCCTGTTCTCTTTTTTCCACAGATTGTCAATATGTCTGGCTAACGTTTTTGAATTTTTTTGAGTTATCAGATACAACCTCCATCCTATATTTCGTTCATTTATTGTCGCCAATGTCCCCTGTAAAAATACATCACTATCAACCCCTCACTCCTATTTTTACGGTTTTAAGTATTTATATGTAACAGAATACAACTTTTGCATAATTAATGCAAAAAAAAAAGTCTTGACAAGCATGTGCAAAACACTTAATATCTAATTAATCAAATCTACTGAGGCAATGTTGCCTTCGCGTGGAACATGCGAAGGCAATTTTTTAATTAAAGACGTTTTGCCTCTTTTCGCATACAATTTTAGAGAGTTTATCAAACTAATAGTGGTATAAATTTATTATTGCGAGGTATTAAAGAAAATATGTAATCTTTAAAACTTGCTTTGATAAATTATATAACCTAGGCTGTAGTGAAAGCAACTGAGAAGGTAAGGGAACATGGATACTTATTCGATCAGTATGCCGACAATAGAGCCTTGGAAAAGTAAAAAAACATAAAATTTCCAAGGAGGAAAACAACATGAAAAAAAGATATCTGGCTGCAGCAGTGGCTGCAATGATTACCCTGACTACAGGTGTAGTAATGGCTAGTCCCGTAGAACTTGACGGTTCTGCATCGATCCGCTATCGTGCAGATAGCTACAGCAACAAGGGTGATATGAATGGTACCATCACTCGATTCAATTTGAATGCTAAAAGCCAAGTAGCTACTAACTTGAGTGTATATGCTCGTTTTGCTGTTGAAGGTCTTAGCAATTCTTCCCCTAGTTTCGGTGGACGTGATTTTGCTGATACAACCAAAAGCTTTATTGGTGAAATTGACCAATACGGTTTATTGTACTCAAATGCAGGATTTACTTACAAATTAGGTCAACAAGCTCCTACCATTGGTGGACTTGGCTTACTTTATGATGCTAGTGGTTACCTTGGTAATAAAGATATGGGTGTTGCTGACGGTATCAATATTAAAGGCAAAAGTGGCGTAACTTCTATTGATTTCTTGGCTGCTCAGGAAAATAATACTGGTTCTGTTGATAACAAAATTTACTCAGTACGGGCTTCTTACAACCCAACTAAAGCTTTGACTTTAGGTGCAACCCTTGCTCAATATAAAGCTGCTACTAACATGACCTTCTATGCTGCTGATGCGAGTTATGTTGCTGGTAAAGCTACTTATTCCGGTGAATATGCTAAATCCAATGCTTCCAATAAAGATCAAGCTTATGCTGTCGGTATATCTTATGCAACAGATGCTAAAAATTCTGTATGGGTTTATAACTACAAAGTAGAAGATAATGGTAACATTGCTGGCATGACTACTTTTGATTCAGGTAAAAAAGGTTTCTACTATGGCGCTGACCATAGCTTTACAAAAGATACTGCCTTGCACCTATTCTATACAGACAGACAAAGATTAGACAATGGGATTAAAGACACATCTTTCCGTACAACTGTTAGCTACAACTTCTAATCTTAAATAACTGAATTTTTAAAGGGGCTGTGTTTTCACACAGTCCCTTTATTTTTTTCATGTTTTTTTTATCAAAGAACCCAATATTGTTTTTCCACTAGCCAGCATCATATCTCCAAAGCCCTTGTTCTGGGCACAAATTCCATCTAAAGCTACCAGTAATTTGTCAAGCTGTTCATACGACACGGTAAGAGGTGGTTCTAAACGAATCACATTTGGATTATTCAAAGTATATGCCGTAATAATTTGATGTTTATTCAGAAGTTCTCCCGCTACCATCGCCCCCAGATATTCACTAGCTAACTTCCCTACAGTTCCCCCAGATAACCAGTTCAGTAGCCCCTTTTGTGGCTGGGCAAACTCAATTCCAATCATAAGTCCTCGGCCGCGTATTTCTGTCAGAAAAGGATATTTTTGCTGTAATTGTCCCAATCCTTTTATCAGATAATCACCCTTTTCTGCTGCCTGCTGGGCTAAATCATCGCGAAAAATAATTTCTAATGTAGCAATTCCTGCCGCCGTTGCCCGGGAGTTCCCTCCAAAGGTGGAGGTATGTAATGTGGCTTTATCCACACTGCCGTAGGCTTTTTTCCATATCTTTTCGGTCGTTGTATATGCCGCCAAAGGCATCACCCCGCCTCCGAAAGACTTGGAGAGACATAAAATATCAGGAACAATCCCGTCCTGCTCGCAGGCGAATAATCTCCCAGTCCGGCCAAATCCGGTTTGGATTTCATCGACAATCAGCAGTGTATGATGTTTGGTACAAAGTTCCCTGACTTTTGTCAAATAGCCCTCTGGTGGAACAATAATTCCGCCTTCCCCTTGAATTGGCTCCACGATAAATGCCGCTACATCATCCTGGACCAAAGCCCTTTCAAGACTTTCAGCATCGCCATAAGGAATGAAAGCTACTTCTGGTAATAAGGGGGCAAAAGGCTTCCTGTATTTCTCCCGCCCTGTAACCGACAGAGCTCCGAAAGATTTGCCATGAAAAGCACCCTCGCAAGAAACAAATTTAGTTCTTTCCGTAAAGGCGCGAGCCAGTTTTAATGCTCCTTCCACAGCTTCCGCCCCACTGTTGCAAAAAAATGAAAACTGCAGTTCGCCGGGAGTGAATAAGGCTAAATTGCGGGCTAATGCCCCTGCTATTGGATTCAGAGAAGCTTGCAGTAAATTAGGTAATTCCTTGACTTTCTCTACTGCTGCAATAATCTCAGGGTGATTATGCCCTAGATTTAATGCTCCATAACCTCCTAAGAAATCTAAATATTCATCTCCTTCTCGATCCCAAATCGACGTCCCTTCCGCTCTAACAAAACATTTATCAAAGTGTAAAAGTCCCATGAGATTGACTAACTCCGGATTTATGAAATCCCGGTGATTTTGCCGATTTTGTTCTCGAGATAACGCCATAGCTTCCTTAAGATTTATAAATTCAGGCATAGTATCTTTTATGTTTCTTACCATTTTTGTATTTCCTCCTAATCAGGCATTTTGTTCGTGCCTTTCCCTACTCATTATATCCCATAACGCGTCTTTTTCAAAACAATAGAGCCCTAGCCAGTTAAAGAGGATAACAGGCCTCTTTAATCTACTAAGAAAATAATTCTAATTGTAGTACTATATAATGCTGTGATGCCCGCTAATATTACATAAACTTTTGTTTTTTAAAGCCGTATCCTGGGCCGATTGGTCAATGACATCTTTTACATGTTGTACGTAAATATCCTGAATCGCTGGATTTTCACCCAAGCCATGGAAATATACATCAACATTAAATCCAGCTGTCTGTAACTGAGATTTAGCCGAGTCTTTGTATTCACCAGCCATGTCTTTATTGGCATGGTCACCAGCGACCAGCATAAATGGTACTAACGTCACTTTCCGAACTTTTTTATTTTTCATTTTTTTTATAACGCTATCCAATGAAGGAAAACCTTCGACAGTATACACAAAGATATGCTCTAATCTGGCTTCTTCTAATTTCATTTGTAATGCGGCATAAGCCGTATTGGCGGGATGTACACCCCCATGCCCCATAAAGACGATTGCTTGCTGTTGCCCTACTTTGGGTAGTTGGGTTTCAACAGCCTTAATGGCAATCAGGTAATCGTCTGGATTACCTTTTTGCCCCATATAATACAGAAGCGGGCGACCAAGAGTAATCTTATCAAACACTTTACGATGAGCAAAATGTACAAAAGCCTTTCTTAATTTTTCATACTCCTCAGCAGCAGCCACATAAAGTGGCTGAATGAATACTTCTTTATATCCCTCGGCTTGCAATCTTGCAAGGGCCTGTTTTTCCGTATCAACTTGGATACCATCCCGCTCAGCCAACCTTTTAATCACAATACGAGAAGTAAACCCTCGACGCACCTCATAATCTGAGAAGATAGTTCTAATTTTATTTTCTGTGCTTTCAATGGACAATTTCAACGTTTCAAGATAAGTAGTGCCAAAACTAACAACTAAAATTGCCTTTTTATTCACCAAAACACGGCTGACGCTCGCTGTCGTTCCCATTAAAACTCCTCCAATTATATCGTTAAATACTTCTGTGTTCCCCTGCAAAATAGTCATATAAGACAAGTAGAAGCGCGGACTACCAAAAAATTCTGATATATAAATAAATCTCCCGACCAAAGACGGGAGACTTAGGAAAACTTACCTAACGTTACTCTCAATATCTACCCTTGTCAAGTTTTATCATTGCTCCCAATCTGTCTAACATTTTAAAATATCATTGGATGGTCTCTCTTAAGTCGTTTGACATTTAGTTCATCGACTGCGCTGTATTTTTCTTCCCCTACTTCCCGGATTTTTTCATCGAGTACCAATTGGAAAAGAGCAAATTCTACATTTTCCTCGTCACTTCCCAATTGAGAGTTAATTTCTTCTGCTGTCATTTCACCGTAATCGTGCAATAAGCACAGGATATCGGCTTGTAAGAATTCTAGATAGTCCATAAAATCTCTCCTGTCTG
>Ga0209123_1001595_pt1 | contig 21770 bp, 13 predicted proteins | sample BarGraIncu00431A_FD_184500 | JGI IMG/M metagenome (GOLD analysis project Ga0209123, IMG submission 184500) | Arctic peat soil microbial communities from Barrow, Alaska, USA - Barrow Graham LP Incubations 004-31A (SPAdes) (version 2) | ecosystem: Environmental > Terrestrial > Soil > Wetlands >... | reverse complement strand
TGGGTTGATTTGATTTTGCGTCATAAACTCTCCCTTTGACGGTGCCTTTTTGGGCAAAAGCTGTAGTCGATAAAAGGATAATCGACAGCAATATGCAGACTTTTCTCATAAATAGTAGCTCGAAGTTTAATAGTAAATCTACTAAAATACACAACATCTAAGAGCATTAAATTGTTTGAAGGTAGTCCGTTCACTCAAAAAAGACACAATAATTCAATGACAGTATTTTATACCCTACAAGATTTAAACAAGATTTTATTTACATGAACTATTTTCTTTCACTTTCAATAGTGAATACAAAGCTGTCTCCGCGATAATATCCCAGATTAAATTCGATGGGTCGTTTGTTCTCGTCATAAACAAACCTTTTTCTGAATAGCACCGGTTCATCAGGCATGATATTCAACTTACTGCATAAGAATGAATTTGACTTTATTGCACTTACCTCCTCGTATGATAGCGAGGCAATTACCTGATATTTATTCTGCAGCAACTCATATAATGGTTGGCTAAAATCTTCATTTCCGGTAAGACCGATTTCAGGGTTAAAATAAGAAATGAAATAAACAAAGGGGAAATTCTCTTTCCCTCTCAGCTTTTCCATACTTAAAATACGGGTATCCGGGGCTAGCCCAAAAAATAGGGCTACTTCATTGTCAGGAATTTTCCAGCTGACGTGCAACTCAAAGCTATTAATAGGTATTCCCAAAGCCTTCATTTCCTGAGAGAAACTTAACCAGTTCTTTGCCCTTCCTGAAATCCCTTTAGAGGCAACTTTGGTACCGTACCCCTTTTTGCGGATGAGTAACCCCTCAAAAACTAACTTGTTAATTGCTTGCCTGAGCGTGTTCCTGGAGATGTTGAGTTGTTTGGACAAGTCAACTTCACTCAGAAGTAATTTTCCCTTTTGGTATTCTTCTTTGTTGATGAGTTCCCTGAGCAGTTTCTCTGCCTGTGAATGCAATGGAGTTGAACTATTATGATCGATATTGAATTTCATATTTATACAATTTTAATGTGCTAATATATACACAATCATCAAAGTAAAAAAATTTGAATATTTTTTCTTTTCAAGAAATATATATATGTTTGTACATGATGTAAATGTATGAACATATATAATGCAATCAAATTTGGCTAAAACGTATTAATTAAACCGAACTGTAATGAATTGTTTCCCAAAATTCCTAGTTTTTTGTTTCCTGTTCATCTGTCTTAGAGTTTCTGCATTCGGACAGTCATGGGTTTTAAAGTTTGATCCTTCCAAATCAGAAAGTTATGTTGATTGTGGAAATTCCTCAAATTATTCATTAAATGCTTTTACAATTGAAGCTTGGTTATTTGTTGACAATTTTGCAGGCAACTATATTATGGCTTCCGAATCATGGAGCAGTGAGAATGGCTCTTTAGGTTTCGCTTTCCGGATAGGCTCTCAAGGTAAGCTGGAAATGAATTTTGGGACTGGCAACTGGGAAATAATTACTTCTGCCGAGAACGTAATAAAAATAAATCAATGGCAACATGTGGTCGTTGCTGTAGGTCAGGATAAATCAGTGAATCTTTATGTTGACGGAGTCGAAGTGGCAAAGGGTACTTTAATTAATTCGATGCTTCCTTCTGTTACTCATCTCTTTATTGGAGAGGGCGCCATGTGGCAAGGAAGGGGATTTAATGGGAAATTGTCGGATGTGAGAATCTGGGGGGTGAAAAGATCGGCAGTTGACATTCAGACCCATATGAATACCCGGTTAACAGGTCAAGAGGAGGGTTTATTGGCGAACTGGCCGTTAAGTGAGGGGACTGGAAGTAATCTTACTGATTTAACAGGAGTTCATAATTGCCTGAAAGGAGGAGGTACCTCGTGGGTTCCCAAGAGCAGTATTCAGGCAAAGGGTTCAATAAAAATACTTACCTCTGGGAGTGACTCTATTCTTGTCAATGTTCCGAACGAAATTATTGATCGTTGGAGCTTGGCTCAGAACGTGGATTTTGGAGTAGTGAGCTTCAATATAGTGAACAATCATTCGGCCTATCTGGTATGCAAAGCGCAGACAACTATTTATAAAGTAGATACATTAAATGTAGTAGCCGAAACTCAGGATGGGTCAATTTTTACCACAAAAATTCCGGTCGAATTGTACGATAATAAATATCAATACTATGGTGAAGAGCTGCTTGATCTGATTCATGATGAATTTTATAATAAAGATAACGGTTTATATGCGGAACAAATAGATGCAACTGGGCAGTTTTTGCAGAGCACCAGCTATTTGTGGCCGGCTTCACATATGCTAAGAGCATTGAAGAATGCATGGATTCTGAATCCGGATAAGTATAAAGCCCTGTTTTTTAATTATCTGAATGCCATGGAGTACTATAAATCTACCCATGATGGCTATACCGGATATGGCGTTTTGCCTGGAAATTCAGGCGAGCGTTTTTATGATGACAACGGACTGCTGATCATTCAATTTGGTACTATTTATGACCGTACCCAAGATAATGCGACACTGGAGAGTTTGAAAATAGCGTATAATTTTAACAATGATGTTCATGACAATCAGTGGGGACTTCCTCAAAGTGAAACTCAATTGGGTTACGGAATGTTTTACTCCATGGCGGTTAATCAAACCAGTTATGGTGCTGCCAAATTGTATCAAATCACAAAAGAGTCCCAGTATCTGAATGACGCGCTCGTCTACTATAATAATCAGAACAATACCAGCTTTAAGATAAAGGATGCTGCTACCAATTTATTCAATCAATCAAGTTATTTTAAAAATGGGGTATGGTCGTTATCGGGAACAGTGAATGGAGCCCTGCAAAACGGTGGGGGATATAGAGCCTACCAAACTACTGTTGTTATTCAGAACGCAATATTGCTTTACCAGATTACAAAAGATGTAAAATACCTGAACGATGCCATTACAATGACCAATTCTTGTCTTAACTTTTGGTACAGGAAAGATGCCGGTTTAAACGAAAATTCGTTTTGGGGCGGTGACGATTTGATTGATTCGCTTTTGGATTTGTACAAGGAAACATCAGATAATAAATGGTTGAGCGCTGCTGAAAATATAATGAATTTTTTAAGCCTTAACAACCGGGATTTGCGTGGTTACTATGCCAGCGACTATGATGATTCCAAAGGAGATTGGAACTTGCACCGTACTAATCTTAATCCTTCACAAGTTCTGCTCATGGGGCAGGCCGCCGCTGCGTCTTCTTTCCTAAATGTGGCTATCCACGAAGGCGGTATTACTTCAGGAGTAAAAGACTTAAGTATGAGTACAAAGCCACAGGGAGTTTCAGTTTATCCGAATCCTGCCTCCGGATCGGAGAATTTGAAAATTATCGTACCTGAAGCGGAGGGTAAAACCTGTAATATCCGGATTTACAACCAATCGGGACAATTAGTTCAGACTTGTGACCAAACTATTTTAACCGGTGGCCAGCAGCTTAATTTAAATGCAAGATTGAGAATGCCCGGAATTTATTTGATCCATGTTGTTGTGGATTCCAATTCATATCAATCTAAACTACTTATTTATTAACCGTTCACTAAATATAGGTATATGAAAAAAAATAAATTGTCATTTCTCTTTATGTTTTGTCTGACAATATTATACCAAAATTATCCAGCCTTACATGCCGCTAATTATTCAAATACCTATAGTGATGCTGCGGTTACAGATTCAACATTTCCAAGTGCTATTGAGTGTGTACCGCAACCTGTATATCGGCATCGTCCCGATGGAAAACCCGGACGTGAAATTAAAATCATCCTCAAGAATTCGAAATTATTTGACCCAGCTGTATTGACCATCGAGTGTGAGGGCATTGTGGAAACAATTCAAGTTCCGGCAAACGCACAAGGTATTTCCGAACTCACTATACTCCTTCCGGAAGGCGCTTCTGTATCAAAAGATTGTCTTGTAAAGACTACGCTTAAGTCGGAAGGTCGCCAACTCACTTCTTCAACGGTTGTTCCTTTTAAACGCCAATGGACTGTATTTCTATATACGCATTCCCATGTAGATATTGGTTATACTCAAAGCCAGGAAGTAGTCAAAAAGATTACTGCAAGGAACCTGATAAACGCTATGAATATAGCCAAACAAACCGAAAGTTATCCAGAGGGTGCCCGATACATCTGGAATACTGAAGCTGTTTGGGCAACCGAAAACTTCCTCAGGGAAGCGACCCCTGAACAGAAAATCGCATTCATTGAAGCGGTTAAAAAAGGTCAGATCGCTCTTGATGCCAATTATGCAAGTTTCAACACAAGCGTTTGCTCCGATGAGGAACAGCTTCGGATATTCCAGGCCGGGCTCAGAATAAATCAGCTTACAGGGATCAAATCGAACACAATGGTCCAATTCGATGTGCCAGGCATCTCATGGGGGATGGCACAAGCCGCTGCTCAATATGGCATAAAAGGGATCATTGATTTTCCAAATTCATGCTATCACAATAATACTTTATTTCAACGCCCCTTTTATTTTGTTGCCCCGGATGGGAAAACAAAAGTACTTTACATTCAGGGACCTCAATATGATCTAGGTTGGTATTGGAAAGCCTCTAAAATAAAACCTTCACCTTATCCTACTTTCGAAAATCCGGCTGATGGATGGATTCAGGACTACCCTGCTGTTATGGATTTCATTAAAACAAAAAATCCTTCTGAAAATTTTATTCCAATCAGCTACCTCACCAAAGAAACAGATGCACTCGAAAAAGAGGGACTTCCTTATGATTACTTCACAATGACATGGTCCATGTCTGATAACTCCATACTCGACGCTGATCTTCCTGATGCTGTAAAAGCCTGGAATGAAGAATATGCATATCCCAGGCTTGTTATTTCATCAGGAAAGGAAATTATTAAAGCATACGAGAAGAAATTTGGAAATTTGTTCCCTGAACGTCATGGCGATCTGACTGAATACTGGACCGATGGCCTCGGATCGGATGCTCTGCATACTGGTTACAATCGATTGGCAAAGGAACGACTTAGTCAAGCCGAAATTACCTGGACCATGTTGAATCCACGTAGTTTAGCAAAAGCACCGCTATCAAACATTTATGATTCATGGCAGTGGATATTACTTGGTAGTGAACATACATGGGGATATTGGAAACCAGAAAGGCCAATTTCGAAGACAATTGAAGCGGTTAAAGCCTCTTATTTTGAGAATGCTGACAAAACCAGCCGGGAGATACTCGAGGAAACCCTGCAACCAATCACTTCTCCAGAGAGTAATACAATAGCAGTCCTTAACGCTCTTTCCTGGCCGCGAACAGGCCTTGTGACTCTTACAGAGCAGCAGAGTAAGGCTTATAATGGAGTTAAGGATGATTCGGGGAAATTGCTTCCAAGCCAACGACTTAGTACCGGCGAGCTGGTTTTTTTAGCTAATGAAATTCCGGCGCTCGGATCCAGAACATTTCAGCTTCTAAATACCAAAAACCTGAAACCTTCAACCTTGATGGCTTCTGACAATATACTTGAAAACAGCCTGATCAAGGTAGTTATAAATAAGCAAACCGGTGATATCGTGAGCCTTTTTGATAAACACACCTCACATGAATTCGTTAATAGCAAGTCTCCTTATGCCCTGAACTCGTATCGTTATGTGCTTGGACGGGATTCTTCCATCCAGGCTGGGATTCCAACCGAGGTCACTGTTTCAATAAAGGAGAACGGCCCGGTTGTAGCCTCATTGAAAGTAGCGTCAAAGGCTCCGGGTTGCAACAGTCTGTCCCGCGAAATACGAATCATTGCCAATCAGCCACAGGTAGAGATTATCAACATTTTGGATAAGATATCTACAACCACAAAAGAAAGTGTCCACTTTGGTTTCGCATTCGATGTACCTGATGGAACAATTCGTTTTGACATCCCATGGGGAGTAATGAATCCTCAAACGGAACAGCTTCCGGGAGGGACTAACCAAAACTTCCTGGCATTTCAACGCTGGATTGATGTTACCAACAGCCAATATGGAGTTGCATGGACCTGCATAGAAATGCCACTCGTTGAATTAGGTGGTATTACAATAAACAGAAAAAGTTCAAGGCAGGTTGAAGACCAGTACGTTAAGAATCTTCCATTTGATAACCGTACAATAGTTTCTTATGCACTAAATAACCTATGGCATGTAAATTTCCCAATGGAACAAGGAGGAATCATACCTTTTCATTATGCTATTCTTCCTCACGGAACTTATGACCCGGTTGTTACCAATCGCTTCGGAATGGAGCAAAATCGCCCATTGATTGCTGTTCTGTCAAATAAAAATCCGGTTAAAAATCCGCTGGTTTCCATCGACAATCCGCGCGTTTTTATCTCTGCCTTAAATCCGTCAGAAGACGGCAAGGCAGTTATACTTCGCTTACGGTCTCTTTCTGACCAAGCGGAAACCGTGATACTCTCATTCCCGGCAGGATCACCAAAGTCTGTGAATTTATCGGACAATACAATCTATATGCATCCGTACGGAGTTACTACAATCCGGATGGAATATTAATCCAACCAAAATAGTATACAATAGTTTCGAGAATGCCTACTGATAATCCAATCAGGATGGGAGCCGTGGTTATTCATATTGCAGCACTTCCGAAAGCTTCATCCTGAAAACCCGGGATGAAAGAAGAAATATGACGGAGAAAATTAGGATCGTCATAAACAGGACAGGAATTGCAAAGAACCACCAATTCAGGTTGATATGATGAATATAGGTGCTCAGAAACCAGTTTTTGTATCCATAGAATGAAAGGGGAACAGAAATAATGACAGCAATAATAAATTGCAGCAGGATTTGTCTGGACAAAAGTTTTGACACATCACCGATTTCGGCCCCTAGAGCTTTCCTTATTCCTAATTCTTTGATATTCTGATTGATTGTTATCAGAATCAGGCCGATGATGCCGATAATCGCAATGAGTATTGCGAGAAGTGCAAACAGCGAAAATACCGAAGCAAAGGTTTTATCAGGCTTTAGGTCAAGACGCATTTTGTCGTCGAGCGAAAAGTACTCGAAAGGTTGGTTGGGAAAAATATCTTTGTAGATAGGGCGCAGTTTCCCAATAAGGGAGGCGTATGTCCCGGCTTGAGTGTTATTCATTTTGAGCGTCAGGAATAACTTGGAACGGTCGTCAAGAGTAATTACTGTTGGTACGGGTTCGGTTTTAATCGATTTGAAATAAAAATCATCAACAATTCCAACGACTTGCCACTCTTCGTTAGCTCCCACCATCATAATCTTATTGACAGCTTCTTCCGGAGTAGAATATCCGAAACGTTCTGCAGCCAGTTTATTCATCAGAACAGTATGCTGGGCAAATGTTTCGTCTTTATGAAATTTTCGTCCAGCCAGAACCTTGATGTTGTAATAATCCATAAACTGATTGTCGGCTGCAATCTGAAAATAGGATTTTTTGTCTTTGCCATCGAATCCTTTTCTATGGCCACTAAACCAGTTGTTTATTTCTTGTCCGGGAATGTCTGAGGTGAATGTGAAGTCTTTTACTTCAGGAATTTGGATCACTTTGGATTTAAATAAAGAGAGTTTTTGGGCACGTATTTCAGGACTGTCGGCTGTATTGGGAGCCCTGACAACGAGGCTTGAACTGAAATCAATGCCCATCTCTTTTTTCATCAGGAATGAGGCCTGACTGAATGTGACCAAAGTTCCGATAAGCAAAGCGATGGAAATGATGAACTGTACGGTAATCAGGCTCTTTCGAAAAAAAAGTCCCTGAACTGAGTTTTTGAACTTGCCTTTTAGGACGACAACCGGTTTATAAGATGACAGCACAAGCGCCGGATATACACTCGATGCAACCACTCCTGAAAGGAATATCAAAATGCCCATACGAATGAATCCAGATTGATCAAACAGGTTAAAGTCAGCGATGTTGGTGATGGACTTAAATACAGGGTTGATGAGGAAGAACAATAGAAGAGTGACTGCCAGGCAAAGCAGATTGAATACGAAAGCTTCGGTTAGAAACTGCCCAATGAGTCCGGTTTTCCGGGCGCCATTTATTTTTTTTATCCCTATTTCGCATGCTCTTTCCATCGATTGAGCTGTTACCAGATTCACGTAATTGATCCATGCTATCCCCAATAAGAAAATGGCAAACCCAAATAGGATATTCGTAGTTTTTGCATTGCCTGGAGGTTCAGTTTCGTATTCAATATTTGAATGGAGGTGGATATCTGGAATAGGTTGAAGAAAGAATTCATCACGGCTTTGTATCAATTCCAGATCTTTCTGGTAGTTTTTTGCGATCATATCCGGCAACGCGCGTTTACAAAATGTTTCAGGATTATGCCTGGTGCAAGCCTAATGTAGGTGTGGAAATAGTCCCACCCCAGTTGGTTAATAGCCATTCCTGGCCAGAGGTGTACGTTGGTAGTGAAAACAAAAAATCTGATTTGAAATGGGAATTGGCCGGGATGTTGTGATAAACGGCAGTGACGGTGTATTTTTCGGTGCTGTTTACAGTAAGAATTTTTCCTATCGGGTTTTCTTTCCCAAAGTAACGTTTGGCGGCCCGTTCTGAAATCGCTACTGTATTGGGCTGGTCGAGGCAGGTTGGAACTCCCTGAACAAACGGAATGGTAAACATGGAGAAAAGCGAACTGCTGGCATAATAAGTCTTGATTTCATTGTTGAATATCTTGTCTCCTACCAGATTTTCGTAATTTACAGTTATGTTGTATTTCATAATGATTACAGCCCAATCTTCAACTTCGTGGTAGTGATCTTTTAGCCATTGTCCTGTAGGGAAGAACGAATTGGCCGTTTTCCACTGGAACTTTTCGTTTTGATAGCGGTTGTACACAACCCGACATACCTGTGAACCATTTTCATGGTAATTGTCGTAGCTACGTTCGTAAAATACATATTCAAGAATAAACAATGAACTCAGAATGCCAATGGTAAGTCCGAGTATATTGATTGCTGAAATTAGTTTGTTCTTTTTCAGGTTTCTAAAGAAGATTTTCAGGAAATTCAGGTTCATGGGTCTATAGTTTTAGTTTTTTTAATTATTCATTCCTCAGCGACTCCACCGGGTTTCTCGTTGCCGCTTTCCAACTCTGCCAAGTCACAGTAAGCAAGGCAATTCCCAACGCCAGTAAACCGGAAAGGGCAAAAATCCACCAACTGAGTTCGGTTTTGTAGGCAAAGTTTTCGAGCCATCTGTTCATGGCATAATATGCAATGGGTGTGGCAACTACAAAGGCAATGGCTACCCATTTCACAAAATCTTTGTTCAACATCATCATCACTTCGGAAGTTTTAGCACCGTTCACTTTGCGAACGCCGATTTCTTTGATCCGGCGTTGGCAAGCAAAGAGTGACATGGCTAAAATACCCAGACAACAAATTATAAGGGCGCCTCCCGCAAACAAAGTAAATGTCCGCCTGAATTGAAGTTCTGACTGGTACATGTTTTGAACGGCCTGATCGAAAAAGCTAACTTCAACAGGGAACGATGGGGAAAGCTTGCCTGCTTCATCCTTAATGCCGTCAATAATATGGCGTAACGAGTTAAAATCAGCTGTTTGCATACTCACTAAACAGTAGGTGAAAGATGATTCATTACGTATAGCCAGCGATGTGATTGGTTCGTTCACCGGTTTGTAATGAAAGTCTTTTACAACCCCTATAATTTCCTTTTCTCCACCAAACTTGCTGCCAATAGGATTCTCCAGTTTATGTTCGCGAACAAACGCTTCATTTACAACCACTTTATTTACATCGGTAGAAAGATCTTTCGAATAAAAACGACCAGCGGTAAGTTGCAATCCTACTATTTTCAGAAAGTCGGCGTCAGCACAAAAGGTATCAAAGTTCCAATTTACTTTTTCACCACTCTTCATATCCCAATGTGCTATATTTCCTCCCGGGTAATATTCTGTAAAAGAAACAGCCTCAACTCCCGGTTTTTCCTGAAGTAGCTTCTTAAGAACTTCTTTCTTATCACGGAGTTGTCGGGTTAGTTTGATCCCAACAATATTTTCCTGTTTCATTCCTAAATTGCTGCTTCCAAAGTTGACCTGTTTCTGTACAAGTACAGTGAAGGCAATCAATACAATGGCTATTACAAATTGAGCTGTAACTAAAAGTCCCCGGAAAAAAGAGTTTGACGAATGTGGATTTACCGACTTTTTCAAATTATCGGTTGCTTTCGATGCTGCGATGCGTACAGCCGGAATTATACTGAATACCGTACTTAAAACCAAAGCCCCCCCTATGGTAAGAAACAGGAACGACGGAGTAAAAAGCATTTTCGGATTAAACCTGATTCCGGTATACTCCTGAATATAAGGCACTAAAAACAGTGTCGCAAGCATGGAAAACAGTAAAGCAAGCATAAAAAAGACAAAAGATTCCATCATGATATTCTTAAAGATTCCTGAGCTTTTTGCACCGAGAACTTTCATTACTCCGGTTTGCCTGATTTTTTCGTGCCATTGAGATGTAGAGATATTGATGAAATTAATCAGGGCAATCATTAATACAAGTGAAGCCACCAGAAGCAGGATCATAACCTTCGGTTTATCGCCGCTTGTCAGGTATGGGCTGCTAAAAAGATCAAATTTTGAAAAATAGAGATCATTGAAGGGGATAAGATTTTCTCCGGCATAATCTTTCTTTTCAGCCGCTGGCACTGAAGACCGGATGCTTTTCTCGATATCACGGGGGTTAACCTCCTTTTTTAAAAGCAAAAAGGTCTGAAAACTTCCCCAACCCCATTCGGTAAATTCACCTCCATTGGGCATAACAATTTTCCGGGTAGCAATCGACGATACTGCACTAAATGAAAGTGCGGAATGGTATTGAGGCTCTTCAATAACCGCTTTAACTGTAAGCTCCCTGTCGTTGTTAAGCTTCACCGATTTTCCCACTGCGTCATCGTTACCAAAGAGTCTTTTGGCCAATGTTTGGGTTATGACCAGTGACATTGGCTCTTTCAGCGCAGATGCAAGATCGCCTGCAATGGCCTTATAGGTAAAAAGCTTAAACACATCATCATCTGCAAAAATGAGATCTGAAGGAATTGGTTCTTTCTCTCCGACCTGGAATACCGGTGTTTCCCACATCGGAGCGATTCTTACCGAAGATTTGACTCCAGGCACACTTATATCTATCTGGTCTTTAAGGAGTGCAGGAGTATAAATATCGTCCGATGTCCGAACACACAAATAAATCCGATCCCCGTTTTTTTGGAAGTGGTCGGTGGTCAGTTCGCTGTAGCAGTAAACCGACAGGATGATTACCAACGACAAACTAAGGGCCAATCCGAACAAATTGATGATATTGGTAGCGGGTTTCCGTATAAAATTACGCAGGGTTGATTTCAAAATTTGTTTCATAGTTTCGAGAGTTTAATGCATTTCAAAGAACTCGATTACAGAGAATAAAATGACTATTCGTTTTGCAGAACTTCTGCCAGTTTAATCCGGAATACCTTGACTGAAAGCATGAGAATGATCGAAAAGATGACTATCGACATCAGGATTACAGGAAAAGCGAAAAACCATACCTCCAGATCAATACGATGAATATAAGTTTCAAGAAACCAATGTTTATACCCGTAATAAGAGATTGGAATGGCCGTAAGTATGGCAATGATAAACTGGACCAGCAATTGCTTTGATAAAAGAGTCGTAACATCACTTACTTCGGCGCCCAGGGCTTTTCGGATTCCAAATTCCCTCATGTTTTGGTTGATGGTAATCAGGATTAAACCAATAATGCCAATAATTGCAACCAGTATCGCCAGTATCGAAAACAAGGTAAAAATCGAAGCAAAGGTTTTATCGGGTTTCAGGTCAAGAGCCATTTTATCGTCTAACGAGAAATATTCGAATGGCTGTCCCGGATAAATCGTTTCATAATCGTGTTTCATTTTTGTAACCAGCGAAGCATACGAACCAGCGCGTGTGCTTTGCAACCGTATGGCCATAAATATTTTCGGGTCGTTGCTAAGGGTGATGATCGTTGGCATGGGTTCCAGCTTGATAGACCTGTAATTAAAATCATCAACCACACCAATAACCAACCACTCATTCGCACCATCCATTAATATTTTACCAACCGCATCTTTAGGATTTGAGTACCCAAACCGGTCGGCTGCCAGCTTATTCATTAAAATGGTATGTTGGGCATACGTTTCATTGGGGTGAAATTTTCGCCCGAATAATACTTTAACCTTGAAAAAATCGATATACTGGTCGTCAACTGCAATTTGATAATAGTATTTGGTGTCATTGTTGTCAAATCCTTTTCTCCTTCCGCCAAAAAAATTGGCGATTTCATCTCCAGGAATATCCGAAGTAATGGTGAAGCCCTGAACTTCTGAAAGTTCGGATACACGGTTTTTAAACAGCATCAGTTTATCCATTCGGGTTTCAACATTATCTCCGGTCTTTGGTGCACGGATTACCAAAGTTGAATTATAATCGACCCCCATATCCTTTTTCATTAAAAAGGAAGCCTGTTTGAAAGTTACCAGCGTACCGATCAGTAAGGCAATTGAAATAATAAACTGGATGGTGATGAGCCCTTTTCGAAACAACAGGCCCCGAACTGAATTCTTAAACTTTCCTTTCAAAACCGCAATTGGTTTGAACGATGAAATCACCAACGCCGGATAAATACTCGAAGCAGCAATTCCGGACAGGAAAACCAACAATCCGGTCCGGATAAATCCAGGTTCCAAAAACAGGTTGAAATCACGGATGTTGGTTATTGATTTGAAGGAAGGATTGATCAGGAAAAATAATATCAGGGTAATTGCCAGACATCCCAAATTGAAAATGAAGGCTTCGGACATGAACTGGCCAATCAGACTAATTTTGGTGGCCCCGTTTATTTTTTTAATTCCAATTTCGCGTGCTCTTTCCAACGACAGTGCTGTTACCAGATTGATGTAATTGATCCAGGCGACAATCAACAGGAAAATGGCAAACCCGAATAAAATATTGGTCGTTTTTTGGTTTCCCGGAGGTTCGGTTTCCCATTCAATATTCGACTTAAGATGAATATCGGGTATTGGTTGAAGATGAAATTCGTCCCTAGATTCAGTGGAAGTCAGGTAAGTCTGGTAATTTTTAGCAATCATGTCGGGCAATGCCCGTTTGCAAAACTTTGCAGGATCGACCCCGGGAGCCAGCAACAGGTAGCTATGGTATAAATCGTTGCCCCAATCGTTATTTGCGTATGACCGGGGATTGATATAGGTTGGCAATGAAAACAGAAAATCGGTTTGTAAGTGCGAATTGGCCGGGATATTTTGATATACCGCTGTAACCGTGTATTTTTCAGTGTTGTCTACCGTCAATACTTTTCCCAACGGATTTTCACTGCCAAAATAACGTTCTGCTGCCCGCTTCGAAACAGCTACGGTGTTGGGTTGTTTCAAACAGTTTACCCCCCCCTCGACCAAAGGAATAGTGAACATTTGCAGCAAAGAATTGCTGGCATAATAAGTTTTTGATTCGTTGTAAAATATCTTACTGCCGACCGCATTCTCGTAACTGATTGTGATATTGTATTTTCGAACAAGCACGGCCCAATCCTGAACTTCGCTGTAATTTTCTTTCAGCCACCTGCCAGTTGGATAAAATGAGTTGGCGGTCTTGTACTGAAGTTTACCATATTGATAACGGTCGTAGACAACCCGGCAAACACGCGAACCATTTTTGTGATAGCTGTCGAAACTACGCTCGTAATAAACATATTCAAGAATAAATAACGAACTGAGGATGCCTATGGTAAGTCCGAGTATATTAATTGCTGAAATTAGTTTGTTCTTTTTCAGGTTTCTAAAGAAGATTTTCAGAAAGTTCAAGTTCATGGTTGTATAGTTTTAGTTTCATAATTTGTTTCTAAGGTTTTCGTCTTTTATTACAGACAGCCCTCTTTCAAAATCGTACAAGGTGGCAATCTTCAGATTTAGTAGTTCCAATTTGTAATTGATCTGTGCTTGGGCCATTGAAATTTTTTTGTTTGATAACTGGGATTGATACAAATTCAGTTCCATACCCGTCAGGTCGCCATTTTTGTATTTTTCCAGACTGATGTCGTAGGCCAGTTCTGCGTTTCGTTGGTTCTGTTTTTCAATATCGATTTGGACACGGTAATTTTCAATGTTTCGGCAGACTTCCCCGATTTCAACGACGATGCCGATTCGTTCGGATTCAAGATCGACCTTTCGATTTTTCAGGGCCGCTTGCTCGGCTTTGATACGAGCTCTGCGTTCGCCCCAGTCAAAGATGGGAATGCTGAAAGAAATTCCAATGCTTGGACTTTTAGCTGGCTTGTCATAGACCTTGCGTAACACTTCATTGTTGCCTGTCAAACCGACAGATAGAGCCACGGAGCCGTCAAAATCGTTGTAATCTTTGGTCTGGGTTAGAGTAAACTGTTCATTTTCAATGATAATTTCTCGCTGACGGAGTTCCATACGTGAGTTGAGTCCGTATTCGATCGCTTTGTCAATGGGTATTGTCAGGGAATCTGATATTCCGATTGAAGCCACGACGGAGATTGTTTCATTCAAATCCATCCCGATGTATTGTTTTAAACGAACCTTGGCATTTTCAAGGGCAACTTCTTTATTTTTGACAGTTGATTGAGCGGATGAGAGATTTAAATCTGCCTGATAAAGTTCAATGTTTGCAGCCATTCCGGTTTCAACCTTGTCGGCTATGGTGTTCCGGCTTAATTGAGTATTCTTGAGTTCTTCTCCGGCAATATTAAGGTCTAATTGTGACATGTAGACGTTGTAAAATAGGAATGTTGTATTTTTTTCGAGCGAAAGACGTGCCAGTACATATTCTATCCCGGCATTTTCAACATCCAGTTCCAGCTTTTTCAGGTTCATTCGTTGTGAATTGTAGGTGAACAGAGGTTGTTCAAGAGAAAGATACATGTCGTTGACAAACGATTTATCGGAAGTGATGCTGTTGGAATAATTGGAATAGGTACTTTGCCAACCGAAGGTATTGACCAGCGACAGGGTGGTATTGGTGGGCAGAATGGGCTGTTTGATGCTGAATGCGCCTCCTGAGCTCATATATTCGTAATTGTACCAACTTGAGTATCTTTCATCGAAATTGCGCGTATTGCTGTATTTACACGGGTTGAGTCCAAGTGAAAAGCTGGCTTTCAAGGATGCCTTTTGGGCAATGAGGTATTGACGCGATTGTTCCCGGCTCAATTGGGCTTTTTGCATGGAAGGGCTACTGGTTTCCGCTATGAGAAGAGCCTGTTCCAAGGTATAAGTTTGTTCGGCCCTTGCCATCAGGAAGAGATTACCGGCAATTATAAAAACCAGGGTGAATTTATACCTTGAGTGCATCTGTTTATCTATTTATAGACTGACTTGTTCCATCGTTTGTTTCTGTTGTTCGCTGATGATCTGGCCGTCAAACAAGTTGATTATACGGTGTGCGAATCCGGCATCCCGTTCGTTGTGTGTCACCATGACAATCGTTGTACCTTCTTTGTTAAGCTCTAAAAGCAACTTCATAACCTCATGACCGTTTTTAGAATCAAGATTACCGGTTGGTTCATCGGCCAGTATCAGTTTCGGATTGGCTACGACGGCTCTGGCAATTGCCACACGTTGTTGTTGACCTCCGGATAGTTGCTGAGGAAAATGTTTGCGGCGATGTCCAATCTTCATACGTTCCAGTACGGCCTCCACCATTTGTTTGCGTTCGGAGGCTTTAAGTTTCAGGTAAATAAGCGGAAGTTCCACGTTCTCATACACAGTCAGTTCGTCAATCAGGTTGAAACTCTGAAAAACAAAGCCGATATTGCCTTTTCTAAGACCTGTTCGCTGGCTTTCCTTAAATTTTGAAACGTTGTTGTCATTGAAATAATAAATGCCTTCACTTGGATTGTCTAACAGTCCGATAATATTCAGCAGGGTAGACTTACCACAACCTGAAGGCCCCATAATGGCTACAAACTCTCCTTTTTGTACATGCATGCTGACTTTATTCAGTGCTGTGGTTTCAATATCCTCGGTTCGGAAGATTTTAACCAGATTTTCAGTTTTAATCATTTGAATAGTTTTTATATGAATATATTAATCTAAAGTATTCGTAATTAGTTGAACTGTATTTTGTCGTTATCACCGAAAATTTCATAACTGGAAGTGATGATCTTTTCACCGGGTTTAAGCCCTTCCAACACTTCATAGTATTGGGGATTTTGCTTTCCGATCCGGATAGTTCGTTTCACTGCAAATTTTTCGTCGGGAGAGAGCACATAGATCCACTGGCCTCCTGTACTTTGGAAGAAACTACCCCTGGCTATCTGAACCGCTTCTTCGGTTTCTCCAAGTTGTAAGCTGATGTTGTAACTCTGGCCGGCCCGAATATTCTGCGGAAGATTGGACTTGAATTTAAAATCGACGCGGAATTGTCCCTCTTTTACCTGTGGAAATACTTTTGAAACTTCCAGGTTGTATTGTTTGCTTTGATTTTCGAAAGTCGCCGTCAAATTGGATTTAACTCTGTCAATGTAGTGTTCATCAATAGTTGCTGTAATTTTATAGGAGGTCAGCACGTTGATTTTTCCAAGGCTTTCACCTTTGGATACAGATTGTCCGATTTCGGGGCTGAGGTCTGCCAGTTGTCCGTCTACAGGAGCCTTTACATTGAGATTATCGAGTTGCTGCCTGATCAACTTCATGTTCAATTCAATCTGCGTACGTTTGTTGGCTCTTAGTTCGGCATCAAGGGTCATTTTCTGCTCTTTGAGATCCCTATTTTTGACCGCTGTTTCATAACTGTTTTTTAGCGAGAGGTATTCTTCTTCCGAAACGCCTCCCTTTGCAAACAGGCGGGACGTTTTCTCCAGTTTTCGCTTTTTTTCGGAAATGTCATTGTCAATAGTAAGCAGTTCCTGTTTGTCTGATATTTCCTGTTGTTTCACTTCAATGAGCTGATTATTGAGTTCGTTGGTCAGAAAGGCGTAACTGGCAGCTTTGTCAGTAAAACTCATGTTCAGGTTCTCGTTCCGAAGGGTGAGTATGACAGCACCTTTTTTAACCATGCTGCCTTCTTCAATGAGGATTTTTTCTACACGGCCACTTTCAAGTGCTTCCAGCGAAACAATCGAAATAGGTTCAACATTGCCGTTAATGCGGATGAAATCTTGAAAAGGCCCCTTGAATACTTGCTCAATAGTTGTTTTATCCTTATCTGTGCGGTAAGTGCTGGTTGGATTGTGAAAAATGACAAACAGGATCAGTGCAAGAATGAGTACGGATGGAACGGCAATTCTCAAATGTTTTGGTTTGATCAGTCTATTATCGGTTATGGTTTTGTCCATGCTCATAGTATTACTTTTACTTTGTAAGGTCAAAACACGTGCCAAATATTTAAAGTATAGATAGTCAGCAGTATAGATATTACATATATTCTAATAATGTAAATTATATTTACGATATAGTGTATAAAATATGGACATCTTTATTTTTGAAAGAATTAATATGTATTTTTGACCGGATCATGAAGTTAAAAGCGATGATTGATGGAAAATTATTAATAGTCGATGACAACCAAAGTGCACTAAGTGCTTTGAAAATGTTCCTGCAGTTTGAATTTCAGACTGTTGTGACTCTGTCCAATCCCGGACAAATACCTTCGTTGTTGAAAAGCGGTGATTTTGATGTGGTCCTGTTGGATATGAATTTTTCAGCAGGAGTGAACACGGGTAATGAAGGTTTATTCTGGCTGGATGAAATTAAGCGTTATAATGCCGAGACTGAGGTGGTCATGTTTACAGCCTATGGAGATGTGGAACTTGCTGTAAAGGCACTGAAACAGGGAGCGTGCGACTTTATTCTGAAGCCATGGGAAAACGAAAAATTGCTGGCTACACTCAAGTCAGCCCTCAGGCTAAGCAAATCGAAGCAAGAAATTGATGTGTTGAAAAATCGGGAAACGTCTCTTAAACGAGAAATGAACAGAGATTTACCCCTGATGATTGGCTCTTCTCCTACCATGAAGAAAGTCATGAGCATGATCGAGAAAGTGGCTGTGACAGATGCCAATGTATTGATAACCGGAGAAAATGGAACAGGTAAGGAATTGGTAGCCAGAGAAATTCATCGATTTTCTGCACGTTCGTCCGAATTGTTGGTCACCGTGGATATGGGTGCGATTACAGATACATTGTTTGAAAGTGAATTATTTGGTCATGTTAAAGGTGCATTTACAGATGCCAGGCAAGACAGAACCGGGAAGTTTCAGTTAGCCAACAATGGTACGCTTTTCCTCGACGAAATAGGTAATTTACCCTATTCCTCGCAATCGAAATTATTGACCGTTTTGCAAAATCGATATGTTGTACCAGTGGGTTCAAACCTGCAAATTCATTTGAATATTAGATTGTTGAGTGCAACAAACTGCGATATTTCGAACATGGTGGAGCGAAAAGAATTCAGGGAAGACCTACTTTATCGTTTGAACACGATTCAACTGGAAGTACCACCACTTAGGGAAAGGGGCGAGGATATCGAATTGCTTGCCACTTATTTTTTGAAGCTTTATGAAAAGAAATATCGGAAACCTTCGTTGAAAATTAATAATCAAGCATTAAGAATGTTGACCAAACAACCCTGGCCAGGTAATGTGAGGGAGCTTCAGCATACCATAGAAAAGGCCGTTATTCTGGCTGATTCCGATCTTTTGAAACCGGAAGATTTCATGTTCAGAAACGGTGTAGCTGATTCCAAAGAAAAGGCGGAAACTTTGGATCAAGCGGAAAAGCGGATGATTCAGGCAACCTTGAATAAATATGGAAATAACCTCACTTTTGTTGCCAAACATCTGGGTATTACTCGTCAGACACTTTACAATAAGCTCAAACGCTATGATTGTTAAGCGACAGGATATATTGATCATACTAAAACTGATGGTGTTTTTTTTCACCACAGCTGGATTGGTGTATGTTTTTGTCAACGGATTGAATATAGTCTTTGTGTTGCTCCTTGGCATATTGGTTATAGCTGAGGCTTTTGACTTAGTCCATTTTTACAATGCCCAGAACCGGAAACTGGCTTACTTCTTTGAAGCCATCCGTAATGAAGATACCACCTTGTTTTTTCCCGAAAATGTGAGGGATAAATCGCTGAATGCTCTGCATAAAAGCTTGAATGCACTGAATCGTATGATTTCTGATATTAAAATAAAGAATGAGACCAACGAAAGATTTTACAGAGAATTGATTGAACATTCTTCTACCGGTTTGATGTCACTTGATAAGGAAGGATATATTGAAATAATGAACAGTACCGCTAAAAAATATCTTGGTGTGGTGCAATTGTCCAACATTAGTCTGCTGAAACAAAAGAATATACTTTTATACGATGCCATAATGGTATTAAGACCCGGTGAAAAAAAAACAATCAAAACCATGGTTGACCGGGAGCTGCTCAGCTTATCCATACAATCTTCAGAGCTGTGTTTTAGTGAGAAATCATTCAAATTGATTTCCTTACAAGATATCGGCCACGAGTTGGAAGAAAATGAAATCGACTCCTGGCAGAAACTGATCCGTGTTATGACCCATGAAATCATGAATTCCATCGCGCCCATTACCTCACTGACCAACACTTTATTGAGCTTTTTCCATACAGAGGGTGTACCAAAAAAACCGGAAGAACTTTCTCAACCTGTTGTCTCCAATACTATTGAAGGACTTACTGTTATTGAAGGGCGAGGCAAAGGGCTGATTCATTTTGTGGAAAATTACCGGAAACTGGCTCACGTACCGCAACCTGTTTTTGCCCCTTTGGATGTGAAATCATGGGTGCATGGCCTTGGTTTACTCTTTCAGCCTGAGTTTCAAAACCGGGACATCGATTTTTCATTTGCGCTGGATAGTTCATTAAGCACCCTATTAACAGATGAAAAATTACTCAACCAAGTGATGATCAATTTAATAACCAATTCGATTGAAGCGGTTTCCTTTTGCCGCGGAATGGCAGTTGGCAAGAAAATAAAGTTGACTGTTCACGGTACGCCAACCGGCAGCGTTCAGATAGAATTGTCTGACAATGGTTGTGGCATAGATCCATCGGTGATGGATAAGATCTTTGTTCCATTTTTTACAACAAAGGAGGGTGGTAATGGCATTGGTTTAAGTCTTTCACGTCAAATGATCCGTAAACTGAACGGCAAAATTTCAGTCCAGTCTGTTAAAGGGCAGGGTAGTTGTTTTGTGGTAGACATTTGAAAAATATGCGTATTTTTACCAACTATTTTTAAAGTACCAATTTGAGCATGAAAGATTTTGCAGCCATAGATTTTGAGACAGCCAACAACAACAGAACCAGTGTTTGCAGTGTTGGGATAGTGATAGTCAGAGACGGGCAGATCGTGGAAACTTTTTACAGTCTGATTCGCCCCCGCCCAAATTTCTACATTTACTGGAATACCCAAGTACATGGCTTAACGACCAATGATACGGAAAGTGCTCCTGATTTTCCGGATGTATGGTGTGAAATTGCTTCGAAAATTGAAGGATTGCCCCTTGTGGCTCATAACAGCCCCTTTGATGAAGGTTGCCTGAAAGCTGTCCATGATTTGTACCAGTTGGAATACCCGGGTTATACCTTTTTTTGCACCTGTCGTGCTTCCCGGAAACATATACCCCATTTGCCCAATCATAAGCTTCACACAGTATCTGCCTATTGTGGCTTTGATTTAAAAAATCATCATCATGCGTTGGCTGATGCTGAAGCTTGTGCTGCCATTGCCTTGAAGGTATTTTAATAAAAACTGGTGCTTTATCAAATAGTTGGTTTAATCAGGCAGTTCCTGATTGAATTCGAAATGTTTCATAAGATCTTTATGTAGCTCGAACCAATCCATCATGTTTTTTAGTTGTTTGGCCACCAAAAATTCTGTTTTATTTTTCTTGAGTGAAAAATGCTGTGGTCCGGTTTTTTCCATTCCGCCTTTTAATAGCTTGCCAGTCAAGCTTTTTTCCCAGGTTTTATCAGGGTTGAACCAAATCAGTGAAGCCTTTCCATCGTTCTCTAGCGTTTGCACTATTTTTTTTGAGCAATAGTCAAGCGGGTATTCATTCTCTTCATATTTCAACGTAATCTTCATCACCGGTACATTGTTTGAATCGGAATCGAGGGCAAGAATGGCTTTTTTTGATGGTTTAATTTCCCGAATATCAATGCCTTCTGCAACGACTTCATTATTTTCCAGACAGTTACTTATGAAAGTCTTGATGTAGGTGTTTTCGTAGGAAAGAGGAATTTCAATTTCCCTTTTTGAAAAGAACGGTTTTAGTTTTTTAATATCGATATCGTTAAAAAGGAGCAACTTTTTATCGATTACAATGGCTGCAGGGTCGCTGCACAGGAGAATATAGGGTTTTAAGAAAATATTCAATTCTTCTTCCTGACATTTTACCCCTATGGAATAATGTATGCATGAATCTTCCTCTTCTTCTTTCTCTTCTTTCTGAAATTTAAAAACGACTTTGGAACATTCATCCGGCATTTCAGCCAGATCGGTATTGTATAAATTGCGGATTTTTACATTTTCTCTGATATAGAGCGGTAATTCTGAATCTTTCAGAAGAAGCAGGATCTGGTGTTGTATGTCTTCAATATACGGACGTATTGTTTCTTCAATCACTTCCGGTTTTACTTTTCTGTGAAAGACTGCAACGGTTTTTATTTTTTCTTTCGAGTATTTTTCCATCAGA
>Ga0209123_1001594_pt1 | contig 21798 bp, 19 predicted proteins | sample BarGraIncu00431A_FD_184500 | JGI IMG/M metagenome (GOLD analysis project Ga0209123, IMG submission 184500) | Arctic peat soil microbial communities from Barrow, Alaska, USA - Barrow Graham LP Incubations 004-31A (SPAdes) (version 2) | ecosystem: Environmental > Terrestrial > Soil > Wetlands >... | reverse complement strand
TGTCAGCGCCCAGTCGGGTGTTGCATGTCCCACCAAGGGAGAAACGCCTGCGTCTGCTAAAGTGGTGCCTGGCCCTCCTATGGAGGGCGATTTTCAAAGCCGCACCCTTTGGGTGCGGATCTTTACTCTTTACAACCTGAGCGAAAATCATTGGCCAAACCCGTCGCGAGACGGGGACGGAAAGCTGCGGGTCCCAAGCGGACAGCCGGGTTGCCTTACTCTCCAGGAGTCAGTGCCCGGCTTTTTTTTGTCCCTGGTAAAAGGGCACGCCCAGGCAGTGCCGAGCAGCTCGCCGGGGCCAGTCGGGCTCAGGTCCCGCTAGCGGCCTCAGCACCGGGTCAGTCGATGGTGCAGAAGGAGGTCTCGATGGAAGCTAAAAAATACCTCTGCCTGATCGGCCTTTTGCTAACCCTGCTGCATCCGGCGCCGGCCGCGGCACAGGTGACCTTCTACGTCCTTGATAACGGCGACCAGGGATACATCATCGAGGCGGACGATATCAATGCCGGGGCGGGCGTCGAAATAACCGTCGTCTACGATTCGAACCTGCTGGCACGTCCTCAGGCGAGCCTCACCCAGGGTCGCGTCACCGAGGTCTTCGACGCCGTGCCCGGCACCGTCGTCATCAGGGCCAACCAGGGAGATGACGCCAGCCAGACCTTCGACCTGCATCTGAGTTTCGACAGGATCGGGGCGTATCAGGGAGGAATCTTTTCCGTCGAGGGGAAGGTCCTGGGGCCGGACGGAACCTCACTCGCCTCCCGGACGCTACCCAGCGCGTCCACCCCTGCGGTCCTTCCCTCGGTTTCCTGTCTGCCGGAACCGGCCGAAGCGACGGATGAGGGTGCAGAAAACGGCGATCTGCCGTTGATCCCCGGGCAGAGCGTGCTGCAGCGCTTTCAGGATTTCAGGGGAGAGCGGGGACTGCGGGCCTACGCGGCACTTTTCCGCAGAAACCTGGCCGGCTTGCCGGTTCAGGAGCCGGCCGTGGCTCTTTCCGACGGGAAGACCCCGGTACGGATCACCCTCCCGGAGCCTGCCGGCCAGGGAGATACGCCCGACATCGCCCTGTCGGACGCCAAACTCCTCCGTTGCGGCAAGGCGCAGGGAGAGGGGTGGGAAGTCACCGCATTGCCGAGCGAGGGGACCTGGAGCGCGAGCCTGCTCATCAGCTCGGGCGTGGAAATCGTCGAATTCCCCCTGGTGGTGGTGCCGCCGATCGCGCTTCCCGATGGCGTAAGCGAGAAGAATTTCCTGGCCGAGATGGACCGCTTCCTTGCCGCCCATGCCAGCCCCGGTAAAGGGGAAGGCGAAGCGCCCCGCCGCACCCTGCTTGAGTATGTCTTCACGGCAAATTACCTGGTGCATTCCGGCCGCGAGAGGCGGGCAGCTTCAGAGTAGGACTGGACCGTATGAGGGTACCCGCTCCCGAAAGGGGGAGGGGGGCAGGGAGGGGGAAATTCCTCCGCGGCCAAGATGCCGCCTAAACGGGTTGGGGGCTAACCGGTAACTCCAAAAAGTACCAGAGGTGATTGTATGACCGCTCGATTGAAAAGAAGACTGCACTTTTTGCTGCTGGTTTTTCCCCTGCTGCTGTTCGCTGTACCGGCTTATTCCCACAATCTCCCGGTGGGGGGCTCCAGGTGGTGCGTTGGAAGCAAAGGCATCGAAGCCACTATCGATCTCAATCAAACGTTACTGGCCGAAATCGGCGGCGTGAAAGAGCGCCAGTACGACCTTGCCGCAGGCTCCGACCAGCAACTGGAGCAATTGGCACGCGAGGTGCTGCAGCCCTATCTGGATAAAAAGCTTTCCCTGTCGCTCAACGGCAAGAGACATCCGCTCAAGCTCGACAAGCTGGTCCGAAATGACAACGCCACCTTCACCATCTGGCTCTCAACGGACAGGATCAGCTTCGAGCACCCGGAGAACACGCTGAAAATAGAGTACCGGCTGCTCTTTGCAGAGACCGGCAACGCCCACCTGAACCTGGCCTATTTTTACCGGTCCGCTGCGACAGGGGATGCCTTGCAGAAAGTTTTCGACTTTTCTCCGCCGGAGGGGCACTTCAGCTTTTCCAGTGACTCCGCGGTCTGGGAACTGTCGGTCCCGGCTGCACCCGGCACGGCTGCCGCGCCGTCTCCCCTGGCTGCCGCGGCGCCCGGCCCCGGGGCACCCACCGGGGGCCCGGTACAAAGTGCCGCTCGCGGCGCCGCCCTGGCCTCGGCGCATTCCGACGGTGAAACGGCAGACCGGCTCATGGCTGGCACCGTTTCGCCGGGGGCGAGGCCGGGAACCCCCGCAGCCGCCCTCCCGGAAACCGGCCGGATAGCGCAAAATCCGGCCAGCGCACCCCTCCCTCCCAAGGCGCAGCCGGGTAACGCTGCATCCGGGGCGGGGGAGCCTGGCAGCCAAAAAACGGCCTGGTCCGAAATCGGACGCTTCATCCTCCTCGGTATCGAACATATCCTGACCGGATACGACCACATCGCTTTTCTGGTCGGTCTGATCGTGATCGGGCTCTCCACCAGGGAGGTCCTCAAAATCATTACGGCCTTCACCATTGCGCACAGTTTGACCCTGCTCCTGGCAGCCCTGCAGATCGTCACTCTCAATTCGAGATTCGTGGAGAGCGTCATCGCACTTTCCATCTGCTATATCGCTTTGGAAAACATCTTCAGGAAAGAGGTGAAGTACCGCTGGGTGGTGACGTTCTGCTTCGGCCTGGTGCACGGTTTCGGGTTCGCCAGCGCCCTGCAGGAACTGATCGTGGGGAAAAACGACCTGGTCGTTTCGGTGCTTTCCTTCAACTTCGGTGTGGAGACCGGCCAGCTGATGATTTTCTTCCTGCTGCTTCCGGTACTGCATCTGCTCAAACAAAAGCTTCAGTTGCGCTGGGTAACCGCCGCGGTCTCCACCGTCATTTTCCTGCTCGGCCTTACCTGGCTGGTCGAGCGGTTGTTCGATCTGAACCTCATTTCCTGACTTCCGGCAGACCACGAACCCGCCGGCCGCGCATCTCAGCCGCCACTGATGAGGTCCAGTTGGGGGCAGCCACGCAGAACTAAAAGGAGGATTCGAGAAGCAAAATAAGCTGAGTGATTTGCAAGGGGAGAGTTGGGAAAATCCACGAAACATTTTAGTGCAACTACTGACATGAAAAAAGGAGACGATATGAATTTCACCAAAAAACATCTGCTGAGCCTGGGTCTGGTATCCGCCTTTTCCCTGTTCGGCACGGCGGCTTTCGCTACCGGCGTTTTGCCCGGCACCCTGCTGAAAAGCCCCTACCTGATCTACCCGGGGGTCAATACCCAGATGGAGGTCCTCTGGCAGGACTCCGCGTCCCAGACCGATACGCTCAGCTGGTATTCCGACTCCGGCCTCACCCAGCTGGTGGGAAGCGCGAGCGTCCCGAGCAACGGGGTCGCGGTTCCGACCTCCCTGCCCGCCGATAGCACCGTGACGCTTGCCGCCCTGCAGAGCGCCCTGCAAAACGACCAGAACAACCAGAAGGCGAATAACCAGCACATGTACACCATCACCGGACTGACGCCCGACACCAAGTATTACTACCTGCTGTCCAACGGCGCCACCAATTATGCTACCGGTTCGTTCATCACCGCTCCCTCCGACAGCGCCACCCACGTGAAATTCCTCGGCATGGGCGACTCCCGCAGCCAGCCGTTCGCCCTCGACAACGTCATGCAGGAGATGCGGCACGCCTATACCGGCCCCACGGCAATCGACCCGGAATACCAGCGTTTTTGCATCCACAACGGGGACTGGGTGAGCTCCGACGGCGACAGCAACTGGACCAGCGAATGGTTCGACCCGACCAAGACGGACATCGTCACCTTCACGGGCAACACCCCCATCAACGGCTGCAAGGGTAACCACGATAACGCCTCGGGATACGGCGTGTTCTTTGCGAAATACTTCCCCTATCCCTACCACAGCATGACCGGCAAAGCCGGCACGACCAATTCCTTCAACAACCTCTACTACTCCTACGATTACGGCCCGGTCCACTTCACCGTGGTCGACGAGTATTCCACCTTCACCCCGGGCTCCGCCCAGTACAACTGGATCGTCAGCGACCTTGCTTCCACCAGCAAACCGTGGAAGATCGTGCTGCTCCACGAGGGGCCCTACACCGCCGGCTCCGATGCCGACAACACTACTGCCAGGAACCTCGACACGCTGCTCACCCAGTACCGGGTCGACCTGCTCTTTAACGGCCACAGCCACAATTACGCCCGCGCCGGTGTGTACAAATTCAATCAGGGGACCGATACCATTGCCCCCAATGTTCCCTACATCACCAGCGGCGCTGGCGGCGCACCTCTGTACGCCCCGGACCTGACCAACAAGGGAAACTACCCCCACGTCCTTACGGCTTTATCCAATTACGAGTACGTGACCTTCGACGTGAACGGCAAGACCCTCGTCATGACTGCCCACGCGGTCAACAATGCCAGCACCTCCAAGATTCAGCCGACGACCACGACGCCGATTGAAACGATCGTTCTCAATCACTTCACCAATGTCTCGTCGCAGATCAGCGCCGTTACCGGCGATTTTGTTTACAGCCGCGCCACCGGGCTTTACACCGGGAACCTGACCCTCACCAACAATGGCCCGGCTCTTTCCGGCAAGATCGACGTGGTGCTGGACGGCATGGTCTACCTCCAGGGTCTCGGCAGCACGACTCCCGCAACCATCGCTCAGAACACCGGCCTCACCACGACCGTTACCCTGACCAACGCTACCGGGTCCAACAACGGCGAGCCGATGATCCAGGCCTCCGCCAGCGGCCTGGGCGCCGGAAAGTCGGTCACCGTTCCGCTCTCGTTCAAGAATCCGACCAACATCAAGCTGAGCTTTACCCCGGTAATCTATCAGGAATAGGCTGGGAACCTGCTGCCGGATGCAGCAGCCTTTGCCTGAAATCACCTTTAATCTTGAGATGCATCACTTAAAGAGGAGATATGCCATGAAGTCATCCGCCATAAAGCTGCTCGCCGCTTCCCTGCTGCTGCTTTCCGCCGGCTCGGCCTACGCCACGCCGATCCATGAAACCCTTTATACCCCGACCTTGAACGGCACCGCAGGCTACCTCTATCTGCAGGATGTGACAGTGAACGGCGGCGCCACCGTCAAGGTGGAAAACTTCCAGACCGACGGCACGCTGGGCGCCGTGGACAGCGTCGACGTTCTTAACCTTGCCGGCGGAACCCTGCCGGGAACGCTCAGCTTCGGCTCGGCCACCAAGGACATCACCGACTACAACCAGGCCATCATCTTTGGAAATACCATCAACTTCGACCTCGACTACAGTGCCTTCACCAAGGGAAGCAGCACCTTCTCCCTCTGGTTCTCCACCGACAATCTGGGCGCCAGTCCGCTTTTGACCGACAGCGGCATGATATTCGTGGCCGACCTCAACAGCGACAACACCGTCTCCTCCAGCAACGCGGCACCGGTGCCGGAGCCCTCCACCATGCTGCTCCTCAGCGCGGGCCTGGCCGGAATCTTCGGTTTCGGTCTGCGTAAAAAAAGGTGCTCGACGGACGCGATGGCGCTGGCAGCCTGAGCAGATGCCGAAAGCGCGGAAAACGGAAGCTGACGGCTGAGAGCCGCGCACATTTTTAGCAGGCCCGGGCGGGGGACCATGCACCGCCCGGGCCACCGTGCGCCGCAGCACCAGCCCGTGCTGATGGCAATAAAGGAGGCACATTTTGAGAATTAAGGTACTGCCCGCCGTCATACTTTTACTTTTTGCGGGATTGGCTCTTGGGAGCAGCAGCGGCTTTGGGAGCTGGGACACGGCAAGTCAGGGCGCCACCTTTGCGGCTCTGTCCAAAAGCAGAGCCGTGCTGCTGGGAACGCTCTGCTTTGTACTGGCCGTCTATGGCAAACGCCGCAAAAACGCGCGGGAGTATTAAGTGCCGGGTGCGGTGAGCCGGAAGGAGAAGATGATGCGTGCCGTTTTGCTGCTTTTTCTGCTGTTAGTCTCCTCGGGGACGGCACATGCCGCCCCGGAGATCCAGGTGGTGTACCTTAAAGGCGGCTGTTTTCCCATGGGGGACGGCTTCGGCAGCGGTGGGCCTGAAGAAAAGCCGGTGCACCCGGTCTGTGTCGACGGCTTCAATATGGGAAAATACCTGGTGACCCAGTCCCAGTGGCAGCAGGTCATGGGGGACAATCCGTCCTATTTCGTCCGCTGCGGTGCAGACTGTCCGGTGGAAAAGGTTTCCTGGGAGGATGCCCGGGAGTTCCTGCGGCGGCTCAATGAGCAGACCGGAAAGAGCTATCGGCTACCCTACGAGGCGGAGTGGGAATATGCAGCGCGCAGCGGAGGCAAAATGGAGCAGTGGGCCGGCACCAGCGACCCGGATGACCTGGGCGCTTTCGCCTGGCTCGAGTCCAATAGCGGCAGAAGTACGCATCCCGTCGGGACCCGGCGCCCCAACGGCCTGGGGCTCTACGACATGACCGGGAACCTCTGGCAGTGGTGCCAGGATTATTTCGACGAGGCCTACTACCGGGAAAGCCCGGAGAAAAATCCGCAGGGCCCCTTGTCGGGCGTCAACAGGGTCCTGCGCGGGGGGAGCTGGGATGACGGGGCCGGCCGCGCCAGGGCAACACTGCGCTACAGCTACGGACCTTTTTCCCGGTACTACAACTTTGGCCTGCGGGTCGTCCTCCCCGCCAGCTGAACTGCCGGCAAGCGGGAGGTAAACTGGCAGGTGCAGGGGGCTTTAACCACGTGTGCATTTTGTTGCAGAGTGTTTTTAAATCCATTGATGGGATTGTGATAAATGGATGTTAGTTTAGCCCATACTTGGCAGTACTAAAAGGCCGAGAGTCACCTGGTTATTCCGTTTTATCTTTTCGATGATGAATCATGCGACCCGGAAGCGTCCTCAGGGTAGCATGGATGATGTTTTTTTATTATGGCTGCTGCAGCTTTCAGCCAATTCAGGGTGAACCGGACCATGACGCCATGACCAAAAAGCTCGCGACGCTATCAGTGCTTTTCCTCGCGCTGTTCTTCCTCTCCCTCGCCATCGGACGTTTCACCGTGCCAGTCGGAACGGTGGCCGCGATCCTGCTGTCCAGGCTGGTGAGCCTGCCGCACTACTGGAGCCCCGAGGCGGAGACGGTGCTCTTCACTCTCAGGCTTCCGAGGATTCTCGCGGCAATGCTGGTGGGAAGCGCCCTCTCGGTCTCCGGCGCCGCCTACCAGGGGATGTTCCGGAATCCCATGGTCTCGCCGGACCTTTTGGGGGTCTCGGCCGGTGCGGGTTTCGGGGCGGCCCTGGGGATGCTGCTCGGCTTCAACCGGGTCTCCATCCAGCTCTGCGCCTTCGGCTGCGGACTGGCCGCGGTCGGCATAACCTATGCGGTCGGCGTCCTGCTGGCGCGAAAGGGTGAGCCGGTCCTCACCATGATTCTCGGCGGCATCATCATCGGCACGCTGTTCACCTCCTTCGTCTCCATCATCAAGTTCCTGGCCGATCCCTACAACACGCTGCCGGCGATCACCTTCTGGCTCATGGGGAGCCTCGCCAGCATCAGCCTGCCGGACCTCAGCGTCGCGGCAGGGCCGATACTCACCGGCACGCTGGTGCTGACGGCCCTGCGCTGGAGGCTCAACGTCATGTCCTTTGGCGACGAGGAGGCGCGTGCGCTCGGGGTCAGGACCGGGCCGCTGCGGCTGGCGGTTATCGTCTGCGCCACCCTGATGACGGCCACGGCGGTCTCCATCAGCGGCATCGTCGGCCTGGTCGGCCTGGTCGTGCCGCACCTGGCGCGGCTATTGGTGGGTCCCAACTACACCCACCTGATACCGGTTTCCCTGGTGCTGGGGGCGATTTTCCTGCTGGCGGTCGACGACCTGGCGCGGGTCCTCTTTACCGTGGAGATCCCCCTGGGGATCGTCACCTCGCTCATCGGGGCTCCCTTTTTTCTCTATCTGCTTGTCAACACCCGGAAAGGGTGGGTTTAGGGGAGGGCGGTCATGCTCGAAGTAAGAAACGCATCCTGCGGCTTTACCGGCAGGACCATCCTCAAGGATATCTCCTTCAGCATCGCTGCCGGCGAGTTGCTCTGCCTGCTCGGGCCGAACGGCGTCGGTAAGACAACCCTGTTCAGGACGATTCTCGGTTCCCTGCCGCTTTTGGCAGGCGAGATCCTGTTGCACGGCGAGAACGTTTCCGGCTGGTCCAGGCGGCGTTTCGCCACAAAGGTCGGTTATGTGCCGCAGGCGCACACCCCGCCCTTTCCCTTCCAGGTGCTGGAGGTGGTAACCATGGGGCGAACCGCGCATCTGGGCCTCTTTGCAACCCCCTCGGCGGCCGACAGCGCCATCGCCCTGGAGGCGCTGGATAACCTCGGCATCGCGCACCTGCGCGACAGCGTCTATACCGAGATCAGTGGCGGTGAGCGCCAGCTCGTGCTGATCGCCAGGGCCCTGGCGCAGCAGGTCGAGATCCTGATCATGGATGAGCCCACCTCGAATCTCGATTTCGGCAACCAGATAAAGCTTTTGGAACATATCCGGAAGGTGGTCGACGAGGGCCGCCTCGGCGTGATCCTGACCACCCATTATCCCAATCACGCGCTGATGTACGCCTCGAAGGCGGTGCTGCTGGGCCGGGACCAGACGGTCTCCATCGGGCTTCCCGAAGAGGTGATTACCGAGGCGTACCTGAGGGACGCTTACCAGGTCGAGGCCCAGCTGTTCGGCGTCAAAAACAGGCAGGGGAAAAACTTCACCGTCTGCATCCCGACGCCGCAGGGGTGAGGCTGCCCGCGGCAAGCGGGAAAGGAGGCGGCTCATGAACAACAAGCACTGGAGGGTACCCGTCGGCGCCTCGCTCGCCGTGCACCTGGTGTTGTTTTGCCTGGCGCTGCAGCTGGGGAGCAGCCCGAGCATCGCCGAGCCGAAACCGATCGAGGTGGATCTCGGCTTTCAGCCGGAGGTCGCACTGCAAGCCGACTGCGCCGCGAAAACGACGCGGCCCCGGGCCGAACGGCTGCCGGACCCCCGTCCCGCCGCGCCCCTGCGGGATGCGGCGCCAGGCGCCGCGCCTGCCGCTATCCTCCCCGGGGTTCCGCTTCGGGAACCCGCCGGACAGGACCAGGCGCCACCGTCCCCCGCGGCGGCGCTGCGGGAGCCGCCGGCGCGCGAGCGGTCCGGGGGGAGCCTGGTTCCCCTGGCGTTCGCCAGCGCTCCGCTCGCCGTTTCCGGGCGCGGGGCCGGTGCGGCGCTGCCAGCGCCCACCCCCCTTTCCGCCGGCGGGAATGCTCCGGCCGCTGCTGCGGCGAGCGCCGCACCCGGACAACTTCCCTGCCTCATCAAGTGGTCGCCTCCACCCTATCCGAGGGAGGCCAGCTCCAAGGGGTGGGTGGGAAAGGTGCGGGTGAGGGTACTGATCTCCGAGCTGGGGACCGTGCGGGATGCCATGATAGCCATCAGTTCCGGACACGCGAGCCTCGACGACGCCGCCCGGGAGTGTTCGCGCCACTGGCTCTTTACCCCGGCCTACCAGAAGGGGCGCGCCGTCGCTGCCTGGGTTGTCGTGCCGGTGCTTTTCACCCTGGACTGACCCTGGCCGGAAGCGGCCGGGCCGGCATTTCCCTCAAACCATAGGAAGACCGTCATGAAATCACCGCTGCACCTATCATCGACGAGGCGCCATCACGCGGCCACTCTCGCGCTCCTGATGCTCCTAAGCCAAGCTGGCACCGCCACCGGCGCGCAGGCCCCGGCCGACCCGCCGCAGGCAGTGCAGGGGGCGCAAAGTGCCGCGCCGGAGCCGGACGCTCCGGAGCCCGAACTGGCGGAGGTCCAGGTGAGCGGTAAGAAGGAGGTCAGGGCCGTGCCCCGGGAAGGGAGTGCCGAGAGCGGTTACCGCTCCGGCGCGGCGGCGCTGGGACCTCTGGGGAACCTGCCGCTGCAGGATACCCCCTATTCGGTCAGCGTGACCTCGGGCGAGATCATCGAAAACCGCGGGGCCCACACGGTGTTCGACGCCCTGCAGAATAACCCCGCGGTGGCCAACCTGATGGTTCCCAACAGCTACTCCTCGCTCTCCCGGGTCATGATCCGCGGCTTCACCGCGGCGGACCAGAGCGAATTGCGCGACGGTCTGGTGGACCGCAGCTTCAGCTATCCCCCCCTGGAGAACGTGGAGCGCATCGAGGTCATGAACGGCTTTTCCAGCTTCCTGTACGGTTTCTCCTCGCCCGGGGGGACTCTCAATTACGTCAGCAAGCAGCCGACCCCCACCTTGCTGGCCGATCTCAGCACCGGTGTGTACGGCGGCGGGATAGGGTACCTGCAGGGCGATTTCGGTGGTGCCATCCCCTACACCGGCGGTAAGCTGACCAGCCGCTTCAACGTGTACCGGGAAGACGGCGACACCTATATCGACCACGGCGACCAGCGCCGCACCTTCCTGTCGGGCGCCCTCGATTTCCGGCTCCTGCCGGGAACGGTGCTAAAGGGCGACGTCTCCTACCAGGACTACACGGTGCACGGGCTGCAGACCTACTTCGACGCTCCGGCAGGGAACTGGGCCACCTCCGGGATTCACCCCCCCGCGGCCTCGCAGTTCGATCCCACCAAGCAATACGGGCAGTCCTTCACCTTCAATAAGTCCGAGAAAACCGTGCTGGGGCTGGGGCTCGATTCCAAACTAAGCGACGTCTTCACCCTGCGGACCGCCTACCGCTACGGCCACATGTGGCGCCAGTACGATTATGTCGACGCCACGCTTGCCGGCAATGCGGGCAATTACACCGAGAAGTTCACCACCACCCCGCGGCAGAACGAGTCGACCAATTCGATCTATGCCCTGGTCGACGCGAGCTTCGACACCTCGTTCATTCATCACGATGTCACCTTCGGCTATACCGGTGCCGAGTATTACTACGACAGAGGGGTTGATATCTCACAGTCCCTGGGCGCGAGCAGCATCTCCTCGCCGACGGCCGTCCAGGATCCGGCAATCGCGCTCGGGCCGACGACCAACTACCAAAGGCAGTACCTCGACAATTACCTGATCGGCGACCGGGTCCGCTTCACCAGCTACCTGTCGGCCCTTTTCGGGGTGAATTACGCACATCTGAAGCAGACCGCGTCCGGTATCAACACCGTGCTCAGCACGAGCAATTTCAGCCAGGGGAAATTCAGCCCCAGCTTCGCGCTCATGTACAAGCCGGTCTCCTTCTTCTCGACCTACGCTTCCTACATGCAGGGGCTGATAGCGGGGGGGAGCACCAGTTCCGCCAATGCCAGGAACGCCAACCAGGTCCTGTCCCCCAGCGTGAGCGAGCAGTACGAGGTCGGCGCCAAGGCGAGCCTTGGGGGGATGGACCTGACGGCGGCTCTCTTTCGCATCGACAAGGTGAATGAGTACCTGGACCCGTCCGACAGCATCTACAAGCAGGACGGCCGGGAGGTTCATCAGGGGGTCGAGGTGGCCGGGTCCGGAAAGCTGACCGAACGCCTGACCGCGGTCGGTGGTTTTACCCTGATGGATGCCGAGGTGACGCGCGCCAGGAACAACACGGCGCTGGAGGGGAAGACGCCGATCAATGTCCCCGAGGCCCAGGCGAAGCTTTATCTGGAATACGAAATCCCCCTGGTTCCCCATCTGACCGCGACCGCGGGGGGGAACTATTTCGGCAGACGTCCGGTTGACGCCCTGAACAGCGCCTATTTCCCGGAAGCGATCACCTGCGACGCTGGTCTGCGCTATCAACCGGCGCTCTACGGACACAAGACCAGCTTCATCCTCAACGTGACGAACCTGCTCGATAAGCGCTACTGGAGCTACTACCGAAGCGGAGACGGGCTTTTGCTGGGTGAGCCACGCCTGGTGGCGTTCTCGGCCAAACTTTCCTGGTAGGGCGGGGAAAGCTGCGACCGTTTGGCAAGGAGGACGCATGATGGCAATCCCCGCGCTGGAAAAAGAAGAGTCGCTCCGGCTGGAGCAGGTCTGCGTGCTGCGGCAACAGGGAGCCGGACCCCGGCGCGAGCTCTTGAGCGGGATCTCCTTCTTGGCGGCAAGCGGGGAGATCAGCGCCATCGTCGGCCCTTCCGGGGGAGGCAAGAGCACCCTGATCCGGCTCCTGAACCGGCTGGAGGACCCGACCTCGGGAGCCGTCTATCTGGGTGGCACCGATCTGCGGCAACTCGACCCGCTGCAGCTGCGGCGCCAGGTGGCGCTCGTTGCGCAAAAGCCTTTCATGTTCCAGGGGACGGTCCTGGAAAACCTGCAGCGCTCCTTTGTCTATGCCGGAAAGCCCCTCCTGGCCCCCGACAGCGCGGAGCTGCTGCGCGCCCTGGCGGCTTCCCGGCTCGACGAGGAGTTTCTCACCCGGGACGCCCGCTCCCTTTCCCTTGGAGAGCAGCAGCGGGTGAGCCTGGCCCGGGCGCTCATCACCTCTCCCGGGGTGCTGCTCCTCGATGAACCGACCAGCGCCCTGGATCGCAGAAGCGCCGAAGAGCTGGGCCAGGCCTTCCGGGAAATTTCGCGGCAGCAGCGGCTGTGCGTCGTCCTGGTGACCCACGACCTTGCCCTGGCGGGGAGGATCGCCGACCACTGCCTGTTTCTGGACGGGGGGCGCATCCTGGAAGCGGGGAGCCCGGCGGAACTGTTCACCCGGCCCCGGACCGCGCAGCTGGCGCGCTTCCTCGCCGGGCCGGCGCCACAGGAGGTTTGACCGGTGCAAGGGCTGCAGATCGTGAACCTGGAACTCCCCGACCTGGCGCTCGCCTACGGGCTCGTCCTTTTGGCCGCTGGGCTCGCCCGCCTGAGGCACAACGGCCAGGAGTGGAAGATCCTCTGGGCTTCCCTGCGCATGGTGGTGCAGCTGCTCGCCATGGGGTACCTGCTGCACTTCGTGTTCGCCATCAAGAGCCCCTTGCCGGTGCTCGCCATCCTGCTCGTCATGGGCGGGTTCTCGCTCCAGGTCATGGGCGGGCACGTGAAACAGAAAATGCCCCACTTCTACCGGGTGGTCAGCTGCGCGATCTTCATCGGCTGCGGCGGGGCAACCTTCCTTTTTTGCAGCGTCATCGTCGGGAACACCCCCTGGTGGGACCCGCGCTACCTGATACCGATGGCCGGCATGATCATCGGCAACTCCATGAACGGAGCGAGCCTTGCGGCGGAGCGGCTCTGCTCCGAAATGAGCGGGCGGCGCGAGGAGATGGAAGCCGCCCTCTGTCTCGGGGCGAGCTCCCGCCAGGCCGCGGAGGCCGCCCTGGGCCAGGCATTTCGCGCCGCGCTCATGACGAACGTGAACAACATGGCCGCCATGGGAGTCGTCATGCTGCCCGGGATGATGACCGGCCAGATCCTGGCCGGTATCGAGCCGGTGGTCGCGGTCAGGTACCAGATCGCCATCATGTGCGCCATCACCGGCTCGGTGTCGGTAACCTCCTACCTCATCCTCATCCTGGGGTACCGTCACTACTTCAGCGACGCCCACCAGCTGAAGATGGGCGAAGCCTGACAGGAGAAAGATCCATGCTGACGCGCTGCCGCACCGCTTCCCTTTTTTTCCTGACCCTGTTCACTCTCTGGGCGGGAGGCTGCACGGAGGTTTCCACGGGTATCACTCCCCGGGCGGGCAAGGGGAGGGTGGTCACCGACCTTTCGGGACGCCGGGTGACCATCCCGGCCCGGGTGGACCGGGTCGCCTGCCTGGAAGTGCTCGGTTACGAAAAGATGTTCCTGCTCGGGCAAACCGACAAGATAGCGCTCATGTATGCCAGCAACGCGCCCTGGATGGAGCGGACCAACCCGAAGGTGAAAGAGATCCCCAGTTTCGTCGGGGAGCCCAACTTCGAGGAGCTTTTGAGGCGCCAAATCCCCCTGGCGTTTTTCCGCTACAACCCGGAGCAGACCGCAGCCAAATTGAGCGCTCTCGGCATTCCGGGCCTGGTTTCCCAGCCGCTGCAGCAGGGGTGGGGGAGCGCCGGAGAGTTTACCGCAAGCACCAAACAGGCGCTTCGCCTCTACGGTGAGGTCCTGGGGGCCGCGGCGAGCGCGCAGGCCGAGCTCTGGTGCAGCTATTACGACGCCCGGATCCGCTACGTGACCGGGCGCATATCCCGGCTGCCGCAGGCGGGGAGGCCGAGGGTCTACTACCTGAGAGGACCCGACGCGCTGACGACGCAGGGGGCGCATTCCAACACCGCCTGGTACGGGGAGATGGCGGGCGCGGACATGTTCAACAAGCAGCTGGGCGCGGAGGGAAAAGGGACGGTTTCCCTGGAGGAGCTGGTGCGCTGGAATCCCGAATACATCTTCGTGGGGCGCCAGTATTCCCGGGATCTCGTTTTGCAGGACCCCAGATGGCGCGACCTGAAAGCGGTCCGGGAGGGCAAGGTCATCTCCCTTCCCGAGGGGGTCTTTTTCTGGGACGGCTCCACGGAGGGGGTCCTCTTGATGGAATTCCTGGCAAAGACGCTGCATCCCGACCTCTTCCGGGATCTGGATATGGCAAAAGAGATCAAGGATTATTACCGGCGCTTTTACCGCTACCCTCTGAGCGATGACGAGGCCGACAAAATCCTGCGCGGGCTCTCCCCGGACGGCCGGCAGGTCAACAGCCTTCGCAATTAATTATCCAATGCAACTTTTACCAAGGAGCCGCGCCATGGACTGGAACCCAAGCCTTCCCCTCAACCGTCAAATCGCCCTTTTCGATTCGGACTGCCTGGAGCCGATGGGGGAGGGGGGATTTCCCTTGCCGGCCCTCCCCGCCTTCAGCGTGCGGGAGCGCATGCGCCCCAAGGCCGACCGGATCAACGCGCTGTACGCCTTTGCCCGGGAGCGTGACCTGACCGTGCTGTTCACCCAGTGCTGCAGCGCCCGCCTGGTGAGCGACGACATCCCCGCGGGGAGCCTCGTGGTCCCGCTCGACGGCTGCGAGCTGGCCTGGCGCGACAGGGTGCCGGGTGCGCGCCTCATCAATATCAGGAAGCGCTCGGGACTTACCGAGGGTGGCACGACCAACTCCTTCATCTGCCGCTATTTCGACGCCTTTCAGCACAATGCCAATGCCGCTTCCCTTTTAAAGCAGCTGGACATCCCGCTTTTCGTGCTGTTCGGGCACGGCTTCGACCTCTGCGTGGACAGCGCCGCCAAGGGGCTGCTGGCCGCCGGCTACCGGGTCCACTTTTTAACGGACGTCTCCGCACCGAGCGCCTCGGGGTACGGTCCCTACGGCACCGAGGAAAGCGGAGCCGCGATTCTGGAGTACCTGGTGAAAATCGGCGTCAGCACCGGGACCTCTGAGGAATTCTTTCAGCAGATGGCAAGCAGTGCCGGCCGCTAAGGTGACTCTGGCCCCCGAGTGCGCCTCCTGCACGCTGGGACTGGTGCAGCTCGCCTATGGAAGGGCCTTCTGGTTCAGGGTCTTCCGGGAGCCGCTGGTCTTCGGGATGCGGGTGCTGGCGCGCTGGCACCGAATCGAGGTGCGCTCCATTGCGGTGCACCACAGCCGCTGCCAGGGGTGCCTGCGCTTTTTAAAAAACGAGCTGAAGTTGAAAAGCCCGCTGTTCCGGGCGCTCAACGGCCGGGTAAACCCGCTTTTCAACCGGCTGCGGGATGCAGTGCTGACGGCTGACGAGAAAGCCGAGGCCAAACGTTTTGCGGCCCAGCACGTTCCTAAGGACTTTAGCTAAAGCGGCTGCAGGAATCCTCCCCTGCCGCAGCCGGGCGGCAACGAAGGAGTGGTACCCACTTTTTAAGGGAAAGACAAAGGAGAACCTGAAACCATGAAAAAGCAATTCCAGTGTATGTTTCTCTGCACCATCCTCTATGCCGTCATACGTTATGCCGGGTTCGGCGACATATCCTTTACCCTGGTGCCGGTCTATCTGCTGAACAAAGCGATCTGCACCACCGCTACGGAGTGTCTCTTCATGGCGTCCTGGAGCCTGCTGCGCTCGGAGCGGGAGGGGGTCCGTTTCTGGACCGGTGCCGCAGCCCAGCTGATATTCGTCCACGTATTCCTGTCGCTCGGAACGCTTTCCAAGGGATATTTCCCCAAACTTTTCATCGGGGACAAGATGAACCTGAAGGGAGAGATGGTGCTCCTTCTCGGTGTCATTGCCCTCTACTGTTTCTGGCGCCTGCGCAGAGCCGATCTGGCGCCGGCGCTGCGTCGCCTACTGACTGTCGGTATGTGCGTCATCCTCATCGGCCACATTTCCACCATCGGCCTTCCCGGCTGGCTGGAGGTGAAGACCTACGCTGGCGGTTTTCCGCCCATAAGCCTGCTGGCTTTCCTTCTGATGGCGTCCAGTTTGCTGGTTTCGCTTTGGGTGAGGGACCAGCGCGTTTCACTTCTGGCAGAAGCCGGGGCCGCAGCGAGTGCCGATGGTCAGCTGGCGGGCGATCAGGTGATCTCTGGCTGAGTAAACGGCGCTACCAGGCCGAGTGTCTGACGAATTCCGGATGACCGAAAAAAAGCAGCCTGCCACGCATCCGGTGGCCGGCTGCTAACGGTAACGAGCTGCTTTTTGAGCACGCAGAGATGCTCTTCATGTTTTTCCCCGCAGTAACCTATCTTGTGCGATTCCATTTTCATTCCCCTTGCAAGACGAAGACAGGCACCCTCGAATTGCCCGATAGCGCCGAGAAACCAAGGCGCCAGCCGCTCGGCCCGAAGAAATAGTTTTGTAACCTTTTACAAGGCTGTAACAGTTTCTACACAATTAACCTGTATCTACAGTACGGTGGAATTATTCTCCTACCCGAGGGATGACATGCAAACTATACTGATTATTGAAGATGAGAGGGATCTCGCCGAACTGCTCGCCTTTAACCTGGAAAAGGAGGGATACCGGACCATCATTGCATTGAACGGCATCGAGGGGCTGGAAAGCGCCACCCGGATCCTGCCGGACCTGGTGCTGCTCGATCTGATGCTCCCCGGCATGCTGGGGACCGAAGTCTGCAAAACCCTGAAGAAGAGCGAGCCGACCTCGCGCATCCCGGTCATCATGCTTACCGCCAAGGGGGAGGAGATCGACAAGGTCGTGGGGTTCGAGGTCGGCGCCGAGGATTACGTGGTGAAGCCGTTCTCCACCCGGGAACTGCTGCTGCGGGTGAAGGCGGTGCTGCGGCGCTCGGCAAGCGAGGTTGCCGAAAGCCCGGTTATCAAGGTCGGCCCCATCACCATCGATACCGAACGGCACCTGGTGGCGATCAATGGCGCCGAGGTGACCTTCACCACGACGGAATTCAACCTGCTCCACACCCTGGTTAAAAGGCTCGGCAGGGTCCAGAGCAGGGACGTCCTGCTGCGCGACGTCTGGGGCTACAACTTCGTTGAGGACACCCGCACCGTCGACACCCACGTGACGCGGTTGCGCACCAAGATGGGGGAGGCGGGGGAGATGATCAAGACGGTGCGCGGTTTCGGCTATAAAATGGAGGCAAAATGAAAATAAAGGTTATGGCTGCCCAGCTGCTGGTTGTTTTGCTGCTTGGGGGAGTCATTTACGGCTACCTGAACCACGCACTGGAGCGCTATCAGACCACGGAAGTGACCGAGCATCTGGTAAACGATGCCGGGCTTGCCCGGGTGATTGCCGCGCGGGAGATTCACGACCTGCGGGTGGATGCGCCATTGCTTGCTGCCAGCATCGGCCGTGAGATCAAGGCAAGGGTCACCATCATTGCCGGAAACGGCGTGGTGGTGGGGGACTCCGAGGTCCCGGCTCAGGAGCTTGCCACGCTGGATAACCATGCCGAGCGGCCGGAAGTGCGCGCCGCCCAGGCCAAAGGGCAAGGGAGCTCGGTGCGCTATTCGGAAACACTGCGCACCGACATGCTCTACGTTGCGGTACCCTTTCGTTCGATGGCCGGCGAGCGCGGCGTGCTCCGGCTGGCACTGCCGCTCTCCAGCCTGGAGGCGGCCAAACGGGAGTTCCATACCGTACTGGGTGGCACCCTTTCTCTGGCCGCGCTGCTGCTGGTTTCCTTGAGTTACCTGCTGACCCGCGTCTCCGCGCGCTCGCTGCACGCCGTGGCCGCCATAGCCTCCAGGATCGGGAAGGGGGAACTCGGCACCCGGGTCCCCGTGGAGAAGGGGTCCGAGGTGGGCGAACTTGCCCGGGTCCTGAACGAGATGGCGCTGCGCACTGAAGAGCAACTCGGACGGATCTCCGCGGAAAAAAATCGTCTCGACACCATCTTGCACGGCATGGGGGAGGGGATCATGGTCGCCGATCCGCTGGGGGTCATCACCCTGGTCAACCCCGCCTTTCGTGGACTCTTCGCGATTTCTGACGAGGTGGAAGGAAAACAGCTGATCGACATCTCCCGGCACCCCGCACTGCATGAATCTTTCAGAAATGTCATTGCATCGCGGCAGGAGCGTATCGAGGAGTTGCAGCTGCGCTCTCCGAAGGAGAAAACGGTCCTCACCCACTGGGTGCCGCTGTTGGAGAACGGGGTGCTGCAGGGGGTGGTTGCCGTGTTCCACGACATCTCCGACATCAGGCATCTGGAGAAGATGCGACGGGATTTCGTCGCCAATGTATCGCACGAACTGCGCACGCCGGTCACCGTCATCAAGGGATATGCCGAGACGCTCCTTTCCGGGGCGCTGGAAAGCAATCCCGAGCAGGCGGCGCGCTTCGTTGGCATCATTTACGCACATGCGGACCGCCTGGGCTCGCTGATTGCTGACCTTTTGACTCTGTCGCAGCTGGAAAGCGGCACGCTGGTCATGGAGTCGGTAAGCGTTGGACTGCACAGCATCGCGGCGCACGTCTGCTCCCTCCTGGAGCAAAAGGCGCAGGACCGAGAGGTCACCATCGACTTCGAGGGGCTTGCCGGCGCCCCCGAGGTGCTTGCCGACCCCGGACGACTGGAGCAAGTCTTTCTCAACCTGGTGGACAACGCCATCAAGTACACGCCGGCCGGCGGCTCCATCACCCTTTCAGCGCAGGCCGAAGGTGACCAGGTGCGGGTCGTGGTGAAGGACACCGGCACCGGGATACCGCCGCACGACCTGCCGCGCATCTTCGAGCGTTTTTACCGGGTGGATTCTGCTCGCAGCCGCGACGAGGGGGGGACCGGACTTGGTTTGTCAATCGTAAAGCACATCGTTCAATTGCTGAGTGGTACCGTTTCAGTCGAAAGCTCGGGGAAGGGTTCCAGCTTTTATGTCACCCTGAAGCGCGCTTGAGGGTGTATCCCTTTCCTGCAAACCGCCAGCGGCCGGGGATGGCGGCTGGCAAGAACCCCTCGCCCTTCGGGAGAGGGGCAGGGGAGAGGGACTTGCCACGAAGCACTCCCCCCGGCCCCATTGCCCGGTTTGGGGCAGTAGCAGTATAGAGAGCGAGGGGGACAGGCACCTGCGGAGCCAGTCCCCGACTTCCTCCTACCTATGACCGTCGAAAACCCTTAGCCATTTAAAATAAAATACCGATTAAGTGCTGAACTGGCATGCCGATACTTTCATTATCCGGTAGTTGCATTCACTCGCCGGAAAAAAAGGAGCCTTTGCATGTCGTGGTTCAGAAGCCTTAAGATAAAGAACAAGTTGAATTTAGCCTTTACCTTGATCACTTTGATCGCGACAACGCTGGGCGCTTACTCCATCGTTACGCTTACCAGCCTAAACGGTGCGATCGAGGATTTGGCCAACAACCAGATGCCCTCCCTGCGGGCTGTCGGCGAGTTGGACGCTCTGGTGGGGAGCTTTCGCCGTGGCGAGCTGTTGGTGGCCGTTTGTCAGAGCAAGGACGGCAAGGCCAAGTATCTGAAGCGGATGGATACCGACCTGGAAAAGATCAAGCAGCAGCAAGCGGTTTACGAGAAGCTGATTGATTCCGAGCCGGAACGTAAGTCCTACGCCGATTTCGTCAGCGCCTGGGGACCCTACCTTGCGGCGCACCCCAAGGTCGTCGCGACGGCGATGCAAAACGACCCGCTGGAAACAGACAAGGCCATCAGGGGAGACTCCAGCAAGTACTTTAACCTGGCCATTGCCGCGCTTGCGGCCAACCAGGATGCCCAAAGAAAAATTGCCGACCAGCAGGGAAAAGAGATCTTTCAGAACAATTCCGCCGCGCGTATCTGGATCATTTTCGGCGTGGCAGCTATCTTTTTGACGGGAATTATCTTCTCCATGATCATGTCCCGCCTGATTAGCCTGCCGATCAGCCGGCTCGCCGGGCAGGCGATGCGTGTCGCGGAAGGGGACATGAGCATCGAGATCGACCAGTTTACGGATGACGAAGTCGGCCGCCTGGGTGGCGCTTTCCGCATGATGATTGACAACTTGAAGGGGGTGTTGATCAGGATCTCCGATAGCTCCGCGCTGGTTTCCTCGGCAGCGACGCAACTCCTCGCCGAAGCAAAACAGATGGCGGACGACTCCTACAAGGTCGTTTCCCAGGCAGGGACCATGGCGACCGCCAGCGAGGAGATGGCAGCGACCTCCGGTGAAATTGCCCGCAGTTGCGTGTCGGCCACCGAAATTTCCGGCAGAGCCAACCGCGCTGCGGAAACCGGCGCGGCAGTCATCAAGACCACAGTGGAAGGGATGAACCGGATTGCGCAGCATGTGAAAGAGACCGCGGTTACCGTGGACGGTCTGGGCGCGCGTTCCGACCAGATCGGGAACATTGTCGGCACCATCGAGGATATCGCCGACCAGACCAATCTACTCGCCTTAAACGCGGCCATCGAAGCTGCCCGCGCCGGCGAGCAAGGGCGCGGATTTGCGGTGGTGGCCGACGAAGTGCGCGCACTGGCAGAAAGAACCACCCGGGCTACGCGGGAAATTTCCGACATGATCAAGACCATACAGCTGGAAACCCGTACCGCGGTAGCTACTATGGAGGAAGGGGTGCAGGAGGTCGCGCGCGGCACCGAAGACGCCGCTCAATCCGGTCAGGCACTGGAGGAGATACTCAATCAGATAGGGTCCGTTTCCCTGCAGGTGAGCAAGATTGCCACGGCTGCGGAGGAGCAGACCGCGACGACCAATCTGATCAGCCAGAATATCGGCGAGATCAACGAGGCCGTCCATGATACGGCACGAGGGGCGAACGAAACCGCGTCGGCAGCGGAGCGGCTCGCGGAACTATCCCAAGACCTCAGGGGGATCGTGAGCCGTTTCACCTTGTAAGCTCCGATGAAAAAGCGCTAGTTGTTGTCTGAGCCCGCAACCTGCCTGACCGGCAGCTGCGGGCTTTTTGCGTTTCAAAATTCCATCCGGATGGTGCTGTTCCTGATCGATCTGGTGTGTGCCCGTTGACAAGGTAACGTGTAGGATGTGGTGAGGCACGAACCGCATCACTTTAAACGATGCGGGGCTTCGTTCACCGGCATCCTACGGTGCTGTTCCTGATCGATCTGGTGTGCCCGTCGACCAGGTAACGTGTAGGATGTGGTGAGGCACGAACCGCATCACTTTAAACGATGCGGGGCTTCGTTCACCGGCATCCTACGGTGCTGTTCCTGATCGATCTGGTGTGTGGCCGTTGACAAGGTAACGTGAAGGATGTGGTGAGGCACGAACCGCATCACTTTAAACGATGCGGGGCTTCGTTCACCGGCATCCTACGGTGCTGTTCCTGATCGATCTGGTGTGTGCCCGTTGACAAGGTAACGTGTAGGATGTGGTGAGGCACGAACCGCATCACTTTAAACGATGCGGGGCTTCGTTCACCGGCATCCTACGGTGCTGTTCCTGATCGATCTGGTGTGTGCCCGTTGACAAGGTAACGTGTAGGATGTGGTG
>Ga0209123_1001592_pt1 | contig 21805 bp, 23 predicted proteins | sample BarGraIncu00431A_FD_184500 | JGI IMG/M metagenome (GOLD analysis project Ga0209123, IMG submission 184500) | Arctic peat soil microbial communities from Barrow, Alaska, USA - Barrow Graham LP Incubations 004-31A (SPAdes) (version 2) | ecosystem: Environmental > Terrestrial > Soil > Wetlands >... | reverse complement strand
TCTATCTGTGGCATGGCTTTTAGTTGCAATTATGATTTTATCTCTTACATCTGAAAGGGAATATCCTATTTTTTCTTCGCTATCAGAATATGCTCTTGCAGTATCGAAGAAGTTTATTCCATTATCATATGCTTTTCGTAGAATATTTTTGGCTTCTTCAAGAGAAACCCTCTGCAGTGGTAATGCTCCAAACCCACTTCTTGTGACCATTAAATTTGTTCTTCCTAATTTTATTTTATCCATTTTACAGACCTCCATAGTTTTTTATATCTTTGATTCTAATGCATTCGGTTATTAGGGTAAAACTATTAAAAATTATATACAAATTAAAGTTTTTCATAAGTACTTTATATATAAATATTCAACACTATTTAAAGAAATCCTGCTAAAAGTAATTTACCGAGTGCAAAGTATTCTTAAATACTTTTTATTACTTAAGTATCCTCACCCCCCTTATTTACCAATTTATTCTTATTGTTATTATTTAATTTATATAGTAATGTTATTTTATATAATAGAACGTAAATAGTGGGGTGGAATAAACATGAAATTAGTATTACAAAACATCGAAAAAGATTATGGTGAAAACCAGGTGCTCAAAAAGTTATCCTTTACTTTTGAAAGAGGTAAAATCTATGGACTACTGGGACGTAATGGGGCAGGAAAAACCACTCTCTTTAACTGTATAAGCGGTGATCTTAAGTTTGAAAATGGTAAGGTAATGATGCTTGAAGAAGGACATATCGAAGAGGACATAGATTACTCAAAGGTAGGTTATGTATTTTCTGATCCTGTTCTACCAGAGTTTCTAACAGGGCAAGAGTTCTTAAAGTTTTATATCGATATTAACAAGGATAAAATTAAAGATTTACTTAGCATAGATGAGTATTTTGATATTATTAAAATAAATGAAGGTGACAGATACCGATTGATAAAAGGATATTCTCATGGAATGAAAAACAAACTACAAATGGTTTGCCTTTTAATAACTAAACCCCCTATAATCTTACTAGATGAACCCTTGACCTCATTTGATGTGATTGTTGCTCTTGAGATTAAAAATTTATTGAAAAAAATGAAAAGTGAACACATTATTATTATCTCTACTCACATTTTGCAGCTTGCCACAGACTTATGCGACGAAATAGTAATATTAAATAACGGCATTTTAAAAGAAATAGATCCTACTGTTATAAAGGGTCTTGAATTTGAAGAGAAGATTATGGAGCTGTTGAAGGGGGAAACCAATGGTTAAAACCTTTGTAAATAGCTTTAAGATTTCCTTCACTCAAAATGCTAACATATCTATATATTTTCTTAAGAGAATTCCTTTGGTTGGAAAAAAGATACCAGAAAGGTTTTATAAACAAACACACTCTATAGTTATTATGGGAATTATTTCTGGAGTTTGGGAATTACTATGTACTTTTTTTAAGAAGTTCCTGTATTTTGGAGTTATGATTATTCTGCCCTCACTTTTTATTGCAGGTAATTCATCACCAATTTTGCCTGAATTCCTACATATATTTTTCTTTTTAAGTTTTATTTTGGGATCACTGATGGAATCTACTGTTTTTGATATTAATAATATGTCAGCCTTTTATATGATAACCCTAATGAAAGTCGACCCTAGAAAATACTATCTTGGTCAAATAATATATATAAGATTAACACAATTTATATATTTTCTCTTGCCTATGCTTGTTATGGGATTGATGCTTGGATTTTCACCACTTAAGGATGTAGTTCTTATAATTGAATTAATAGCATTCAGGTTTATGAGTGGTTTTGTACATCTCTATACATATGAAAAGACGGGAATAATACTTGCAGAGAATCTCATATTTATATTCTCGGCATTACTTGTAGGACTTGCAGCTAGCTATGTTTTACCTGTACTCAGAATAACTATTAATTTTCAGTTTATACTATTTAATATTTTTATTATAATTCCACTTTTAATTTTGGGAGCAGCTTCTTTCATATATCTATGGAAATATAAGAAATACCCACAAATTTCAAAATTCATGTTAACTAGAGATAAACTATTTGGCATGGAGAACTTTGAAGCGGATTTGAATTTTGAAAGTGTGAAACTGGATGAAGACAAAATGAATAAAAAAGACTTAATCACAAAGATTTATGATAAGAAACAAGGCTATGAATATTTAAATTCATTATTCTTCCTTCGGCATAGAAAAATATTAGTATCTCCGATAAAAGCAATAGTTACAATTATAGGTGTTATATTTTTAATTTGTATCTGTATAATTCTATTTTTTCCAAGTACTAGGTTACTTATACCTACTATAATTGGGAGGAGTACTCCATTTCTAGTATTTATAATGTACCTCATGTCAACGGGGGACACGATTTGCAAGGCTATGTTTTATAATTGTGATATAAGCCTCTTAAGATACCATTATTATCGTGAAGGTAATATAATTTTAACTAACTTCACAACAAGACTTAAGATGACTATTCTCCTTAATATAGTTCCAGCCATAGCTTTATGTCTAGCTATAGCTGGTGTTATAATTGCAAATGGGTCTAGTTCTATGCTTATTAGCTTAATACCATTGTTTCTATGTATAATTTGCTTATCCTGTTTTTTTTCCATACATCATTTATTTATGTATTATGTACTACAGCCGTATACATCAGAACTAACGGTAAACAGTCCATCATTTACAATCATAACTGTAGTAATGTATTTGGTATGTTATGGTTGCCTTCAAATTCATACTTCTTCATACTTATTTACACTAGGTGTACTCATAGTAACCATTATATATATACCAGTGGCGCTTATTTTAACTTATAACTTAGCTCCTAGAACTTTTAAGTTAAGATAATAAAAATTTGCTAACTCTGCTTAAGTAAGAGTATTGAATTTGTGTCAACAGTGTTGACACAAATTCACATTTTAATAACTTCATTTTATTTATTCATTTAACTCCGCTGCACAATTTCCAACATTCACAACTTCTTTTTTTGATTCGCCATCCTTAACATAAAGAATTATACCTACAAATCCGATTGCAATTAGAATTGATGCCATTCTAAAAGACACATTCATTCCATGAATACTCGCAAGTATCGCTGACGTTTGTCCACTATGCTTAACAGCATTGGTCATTACAGTAATAAGAATAGCTGACCCAATAGCACCCGATACCTGACGTAATGTATTATTAATTTACAGCACCATGTGCAATATGTTCGTTATCTAGTGAATTAATTCCCCAAGTTGTAAGTGGGGATAAGATCATGACCAGACCTATCATTCTAAAACAGTACATAATAGATACATAGACTACTGAAGTATTTTCACCTAAATATGAAAAAGCATAGGTTCCTATACCTAATATTGACATACCAGCTATACATAAAATACGTGGACCGTGTTTATCTAGAATTCTACCAGTTATAGGGCTTAATAAAGCTAGAAATAAAGCACCTGGCAACATTATAAGCCCTGAACTAACAGCAGAATACCCACGAATACTTTGGATATAAATAGCAAGCAGAATTGTAGCTGACATCATAGCAGCATAAATAATACAGGTTAATATAGTACTAACTGCAAAATCACTCGATTTAAACACTCTTAAATCTAAAAATGGAGTTTTAGAACTAATTTGTATTCGGGTAAAAATAATAAGAGATATCACGCCAACTACTAATGGAACATATGTAATTGGATTCGCCCATCCAGAACTTCCTTGATTACTAAAACCAATAAGTAGTCCTCCAAATCCCAATGTAGATAAAATTACAGACCTTATATCTAATTTATCTTTCATTGTTTGTCCAACATTTTTTAATAAGAAAAATGCTGCTACAATATCCAAAATAGATATGCTTGCAAGTATATAAAACAAACTTCTCCACCCAAAGGCGTCGATTGCAAATCCCGAAAGTGTAGGCCCAATTGATGGAGCAAACCCAACTGTAATCCCGATTATGCCCATAGCAGCACCTCTACTCTCAATAGGATATAGCTTGAGTATAACAATCTGTACCAATTGTACAAGAATACCAGCTCCCATTGCCTGAATAACACGTGAAGCTATCATAAGATTAAATGTTGTAGCAAATATAGAAAATATACAACCTATTAAGAAAAACCCCATAGCGCTAAGATATAATTTTCTTGTGCTAAACCTATTTACTAAATATCCCGTGGTAGGAATAGTTATACCTAAAACTAGTAAATAAATTGTAGTCAACCACTGACCTATATTAGCATCCACTTTAAAATCTTTCATTATACTTGGTAGTGCTGCAGTAAGCACTGTCTGACTAAGCAAACTTAAAAACGACCCTACTATTACTATAGTTACAATTATATTTCTTTCTTTTTTACTTATTACCTTCACGAGTATCATCCCCTAATTTACTTTTCAACTTCTTAAATACAGCTATCTCTATTTTTAACGATTTTTCTTTTTCCAAAAATGATAGCATTGCATCCATAATTAAGGAATTATAAGATCCTAATTCGATTTCTTTTTCTACCATATTTACTGCCTCAGTTAATTTTTTTTGATCAATAACAGTATCATTTTTTACAATAAGATCTTTTATCTCTTTTATTGTTTTATAAATAAGCAATTGCTTTGATGATAATAAATTATCCTCTATATCACCATTATCAGAGTAAAAAAAAGATTTATCTATAACAGGTGGAACTTTTTTTAGCTCTTCAATAGTCATATCTATTATTCGAATAACATAATCTCCAACAAAGTTCGGTTCAAATTCTTCCTTCTTAATCCGCATAATCAAAATAAATTCATGTACTAAACTGTCTATTAAAAAAACTGTTTCCCACACAATAGATTCTATTTCATCGCCATATAGAGTAGTTAAACTCTTGTGATATTCTGATAATAAATTATCTCTTATTTTTTCTTTAACCTTATACATTGGTTGCCCTTTGATTTCAGAAAAATTTTCTATTATAAATAGATTAAAAGGAGTATTAGAAAGCAAATACTCCCACACTAGAATTATCTTCTTTTTTAATTTATCTTTATTATTTATTTCAAGATTTTCATCAATAGACCTTGCTCTACTTAGAAAATTTTTATTAGAATAAGCTAATATTTCATAAACTAAATCCTCTTTTGTAGAAAAATGTTTATAAAAAGTCGCTTTAGATATTTTGCACGTTTTTACAATATCATATATTGAAGTAAATTGAAGTCCCTGCTTATTAAAACACTCCTTTGCAACATCCATAATCAATTTTTGCTTTTCGTCTATCTTAATCATCTCCCACTAAAACTCGTAAGTACTGTATAGTACACTATAGTACTGTATTAATATACGCCTTTTTTTAAAATAAATCAAGGCAGTTAAATAAATAAAAGGTATAGCAAAAATAAATTTTGCTATACCTTTTAATATATCTTACATATCCACTTTTAGTATTCAACGCTACAGCATATCAAATTAAGTGGGACATGCTCTAGAATTTTATTTCATATTAAAGTAAAAAATATCTTAAAAGAATGGAGTTAGTCTTAAAATTTATATGCATAATTAATACTACTCATCTGGATAGATGTGGTAATATTAATTTTATAAGACTTTCAATTACTTTGATTTCCTTTTCTGAAGATTTATTAATTAATGAATACAGTACATCATTATTAGTATTAATATTTACACGTTCAAAGAGCAAATAATCTATTGAAACATGTAAACATTCAGTAATATTTATTAATGTGCTAATACTCATTCTTCTTTCTCCTCTTTCAATTTGGCCTAGAAAGTATGGCGAAAGGTTTAAAAGCTCCGACAATTTTTCTCTTGTCATATCAAATTTTTCTCGTTCAAGTCTTATTCTATTTCCAACTTTTATATAATTGATTTCATTTTGCAAGTTATTCACCCTTTATAATGCTACATAATTATTTACCAATTAAAGATTACATGAAATACGACCTTATCTTTATTTTTACTATTAATGTAAAGTCTTTTTAAATCAGTTAAACCTAAAATTAAAGCATAATAAACAAATAACTCTAAGTTATTCCAAAACATAGCATTAGCAACTATTACTTTTCCTTTTATTCTCATAAATTTGTAAAAAATAATTTTATCTCTAATAATATAACATACTAAATGATTAGTCAAATTTACTTTTATTAAAATTATTAATTTTGTATAATGCTTCTTTTGCTTCATTCTAATTTTAATAATTTTAACATATTATGTTCCTTCACTGTGTGTCTATTAAATCGTGTATTGGGTAGTTCTATCATATGTACTCCACATATTGGACAAACCCACTCATCTGGAATATCTTCAAACTTAGTACCCGGCGCTATTCCACCATGTGAATCTCCTATTTCTGCATCATAAATGTAACCACATACCAAACAAACATATTTGTCCATGAAAACCTCTCCTCATAATATAAATTATAAATATTACACTAAATATAATTGAGTTTAATAACAACATATTAAATTCTCTTTTTATTTACTTTATCATAGAATTCTATTAATTAAGATAGGCTGGAAGCTAATTTTATAGATTTATATTTCAGACTAGTATTTTAAATCCAATACAGAGCAATCCATCACCATTAATCTCACCAAGAATCAGATTGAAAAGAGAATATATAATAATGTTTCTAAAAGCTAATTAAATTTGTGGTCTACAAGCATATTACCTATACACTTATTTTAATGTATAATTGGAAAAGAATTAGAACAAAATAATTTTAAAATTTTATGATATTAAAATATAAAATGGAGGTGCAAGATGTCAAATTTAAAAAATAAAGTTGAGAATGCTAAGGACAAAGTTATAGGAAAAACTAAGGAGGGTGCAGGAAGAGCAACCGGTAACCAAGAGACGGAGCTTAAAGGGAAACTTCAGTACGAAAAAGGAGATTTAAAAGAAAAGTTTGATAATACCAAAGAGAAAGTTAATAATAAATTGAATAATAAGTAAAAGAAGGTCTCTATTTATTTTAGGTTCAAGTACGACTAAAGTATTTAAAATTATGTAATTATTATAAAGTCTATGTTTTAATTTATCTAATAATTAACGATATAGACTTTATTATTGTTAAGCAAGTGTTACAAGAGTTATATTTGCTTGGTTGTTAGTATTCTATTTTCTACCTTATATGGGTTTTATTCTTTATTTTTTAATTGGTAGTAAATATAGAATGCGTGTTATGTAAAAAAAATATGGAATAAATCAAATCGAAGAAAAGCATAATAAAGCCCTTAATAAACAAATTATAAAAACCACAGTTTTTTATCTTATAAGGTGAGGTAATGTACACTTTATAATTGTTTCAATCACAATAATCTCCTTTTCTGAACATTTATTTAATAATGAATAAATGGAATTAGTATTATCATTCATATTTACTTGCTTGGAAAATAAAGAATCCATGGAAATATGTAAACATTCGCAAATATTTATATACCCATTAACACTCATTCCCCTTTCACCTCTTTCAACCTGTCCTAGAAAATAGCTAGAAATATCCAAAATTTCCGAAAGATTTTCTCTAGTCATAGCAAACTTTTCTCGTTCACTTTTTAGTTGGAGCCCAATTTTGAAACGATTAATAGTATTCTCATTTTTAAGTATAGAAAAATATTCTCCATTCTTTAAATCCTTTTCATTTACTATAATACTATCACCCATGATGAATTTTATGTTTGATTGATATAATAAATCAAACTCTTTAAGATAATCTATAACTTTCTTATTTATAACAAATCTTACATCTTCCCCTTTGGATATACATCTATGGTATTCTGTAATACATTTTTGGAATTGCCTTTTAGCATTGTCAAGATAAAACATAAACTCATTCCCCCTATACGAAATGCTGAAAAATATTTAATAACTAGTGGTAATGCTTAGCCTGTTGTTGTTTTAGTTGAAATATCATGCATCCGAATAACCACATGTTCTTAACTATGACTGTTACTATTCTTTAACACAAAGAGAAAAGTGCTACTTCCTGCTTTGGATGAATTGTCTATGTGGGGTTATCCATCTTTTATAATTCATAATATATACTATATATTAGTATAATATCCTATTACCCAGTATTTTAACAGCTTTTAGACTTTAAGCTTATTATATAAGTTGGCTCTTAGCTATTTTATTATTTATCATTACTTATATATAATTAATTATATAAAAGTAAATAACATATAGTTCTGGAGGTTGACATGCTTAAAATATTGTTTCTAATAAATAATCTAGTAGCAATAATAGGATTAGTTTTTTGGGTCATAGGAATAAAGATTTTTGGAAATTATGAAAATAATATTAAAGGCATTAAATATATATTGTTGGGTACTAATATTACAGGAATATGCATCATTTTAAATGTCATATTTTTATAACCTAGTTTGAAAGAATGCTTATAGAGATCAATTAGAAAATTACATACTGAAGAACTATCTTGTTTATATTCGTATACTAATAATTTATATTAAATAAGCCTTGTTACAATGAAATTTATAATACTAATAATTTCCTTTATTTAAAAAGAGGATAAAAGGAGCTAATTTAAATGAATAGAACTATAATGCAATTTTTTGAATGGAATCTTCCATCAGATGGAGGACACTGGAACTTTTTAAAAAAACATAGTAAATCTTTAAGTGATGCAGGCATAAATACTATTTGGCTGCCACCAGCATATAAAGGTGCAGGTGGTAGTAACGATACAGGTTATGCTGTCTACGACTTATATGATCTTGGCGAATTTGATCAAAAAAGAAGTAAACGAACTAAATATGGTACAAAGGATGAATATATAAATGCAATAGCTGAGGCTCATAAAAATAACATTGAGATATTAGCAGATATAGTACTTAACCACAGGGGTGGCGCAGATCATTCTGAATGGGTAAAAGTAGTTAAAGTAGACCCAGAAGATCGAAATAATAAAATATCTGATGAATATGATATAAAAGCATGGACTAAGTTCAACTTTTCTGGAAGAAATAATAAGTACTCCGACTTTAAATGGAACTGGAAACATTTTGATGGGGTAGATTGGGATGAGAATAAAAAGGAAAGTGCCATATTTCAATTTACTGGGCTTGGTAAGAGCTGGGATGAAGGAGTAGATGATGAAAATGGTAACTATGCTTATCTTATGCTTACAGATGTAGATGTTAGTTCACCTGTTGTATATGATGAACTCTTAAAGTGGGCATTATGGTACATTAATATAGCAGATCTTGATGGTTTTAGATTAGATGCAGTAAAGCATATAGACTTTGAATTTTTTAAAAGGTTTATTAATGATATAAGGAAAATCACAAGTAAAGAGCTTTTTACAGTAGGAGAATATTGGCATACTGATATGGATATTTTGAAAAAATATGTTGAGGATACTTCTCACATGTTTAATGTTTTTGATGTACCACTGCACTATAACTTTGTGTCAGCTGCAAATGAAAAGGAGAACTATGATTTAAGGGAGTTAATGTCAAATACATTAATAAGTTGTTACCCAGAAAACTCAGTTACTTTTGTGGACAACCATGATACCCAACCTGGACAATCCCTTGAGTCTTGGGTAGACAATTCATTTAAGCTGCAGGCTTATACTTTCATTTTAACAAGACAAGAAGGTATCCCTTGCATTTTCTTTGGAGATTATTATGGAATGCCAACTAATGATATAGCTCCGCTAAAAGATCAATTAGATAAATTATTAAAAGTAAGGAAAGAGTTTGCTTATGGGGAACAGCATGACTATTTTGATGATGCTCATATTGTGGGTTGGACAAGAGAAAATGGACTAGCTGCCCTAATTTCTAATGCAAATGATGGTGGTTCTAAGAAGATGTTTGTTGGAGAAAAGTTTTCAGGTAAAATGTTTGTAGATATAACTGATAATATTTCTGGAGAAATTGAAATAGATGAGGATGGTAATGGTGATTTCACTGTTAACGAGAATTCGCACTCAGTATGGTGCATCATTTAAAGGATTTTAATTTCTTAATACAATATTTTTTAATACATTGTAAATAAATTATATATGAAAGTAGGTTAGCTCAGAAAAATGGAAACTAAAAATAAGCTGTATTCGCATCATAGTGGGCAGTGAAAGGAGATTACTAGCGTGTTAAAAAAAGAAATGATAGCTATGATACTGGCAGGAGGTCAAGGATCAAGATTAAAGCAATTAACTAAATTCACAGCAAAACCTGCAGTACATTTTGGAGGAAAGTATAGAATTATAGATTTTTCTTTAAGTAATTGTTCTAATTCAGATATAGACACAGTCGGGGTTCTTACTCAATACCAACCACTAACACTAAACTCTCACATAGGAATAGGCACACCTTGGGATTTGGATAGAAGAAATGGTGGTGTAAGTCTTCTTCCACCGTATCGAAATGAAGATGGTGGCCATTGGTACAAGGGAACAGCTGATGCAATATTTCAAAATACTAATTATATTGATAGCTTTGACCCAGAATATGTTCTTATTTTATCAGGGGATCATATTTATAAGATGGACTATTCGAAAATGCTAGACTACCACAAGGAAAAGGGAGCAGATGTTACTATTGCAGTAATAAAAGTGCCTAAAGATGAGTGCAGTAGATTTGGAATAATGAATACTCACGAAGATGACACCATTTATGAGTTTGAAGAAAAACCAGAAGAGCCAAAAAGTAATTTAGCATCTATGGGGGTTTATATTTTTACTTGGTCTGCTCTTAGAAAACTTTTAAAAGAAGATAGCCTTGATGAAATATCAAGTCATGACTTTGGGAAAAATATAATAACAAAAATGTTAAATAATGATCAGAAATTGTATGCATATCGTTTCAAGGGATATTGGAGAGATGTTGGTACTATTGAAAGTTTTTGGGAAGCTAATATGGATTTATTGTCTGATGACAATGAACTTAATATACATGACGATAAATGGAGAATATATACGGTTAATTCAATGTTACCACCACAATATATAGGACCCGATGCAAGTATAAACAATTCACTTCTCAATGAAGGATGCACAGTATTTGGAGAAATAAATAATTGTGTGCTTTTTCAAGGGGTACATGTGGGTAAAAATTCTAAAATAACTAATTCAGTTATTCTACCAAATACTAAAATAGAAAATAATGTAGTTATTGATAAAGCTATTATTGGTAGCGATGTTATTATAAGACGTAACTCATATATTGGTAATGGTCGCGATATTATTGTTATAGAAAGAGGACGCGAAATTAAAGCTGATTTAAAGGTCGTAAACAAATTATAAAATTGGGGAGGTGTTAAAATGCTTAAAAACTATATTGGAATGTTAATGTTAAATGAACAGGAAGATAATATTAAAAGCCTTACAAAATCAAGACCTATAGCATCAATACCAATAGGTGGAAGATACAGAATTATTGATTTCGCACTTTCAAATATGGTTAATTCAGGTATTTATAATATAAGTATATTCACTAATACAAAATCTAGGTCTTTAGTTGACCATGTAGGTTCAGGAAAACCTTGGGATTTAGATAGGAAGATAAATGGATTGTTTTTATTCAATCTTACATCAGAAAGGTTGCAATTAAGGGATATAGACGTATTAAGTGGCAATATGGAATATATATATAGAACTAAGCAAGAGTATGTTATAATATCTTCTTCTTATATGATATGTAATATGGATTATAATGATGCAGCTAATTATCATGAGGAATCAGGTAGCGACATAACCTTAATATACAAAAAAACGAATAATGGGAAAAAACATTATATAAATTGTAATACGTTATATATTAATGAATACAACAAAGTTTTAAGCATTGGTAAAAACATAGGTGCAGATGAGAAATTAAATATATCTATGGAAATGTTTATAATGAAAAAGAGCACTCTTATAGATATTGTGAATAAGTGTATTCAGAAAGGAAGTTATAATTCTATAAAGACGGCTATATACAATGAGGTATCAAAATTCAACGTAAATGCATATGAATTTAAAGGATACCTTCAGTGCGCAAATTCGCTTCAGAATTATTATAAAACCAGTATGGATATGTTAAATGATAAAATAACCAAAGAATTGTTTTTTAACAATGGACTAATATATACAAAAAGTAAGGATGAAGCACCTACTAAATATTTTAATGGATCAGAAGTTAATAATTCTTTGATTTCAAATGGATGTATTTTGAAAGGAAAAATAGAGAAAAGTATAATTTCAAGAAGGGTCACTGTTGAGGAGGGTGTTGTTCTTAAAAATTGTATAATATTTCAGAACTGCGAAATTAAAAAAGGATGCAAACTCACTAATGTTATAATTGATAAAAATACTGTTATAAGTGAGAATACAGTACTTGAGGGTGATGAAGAGTTCCCAGTTGTTATAGAAAAAAAGTTCAACAATACCAATTATAAAAATAGGGGGATAGTATGAAAATATTATTTGTAGCATCAGAAGCGTACCCGTTTATTAAAACTGGAGGCATGGGAGATGTTGCCTACGCACTTCCTAAAGCTTTAAGAAAATTAGGAATTGATGTTAGAGTAATAATACCCAAATATAGTAGCATACCGTTACCATTTGAAAGCTGCATGGAGAATATAGCGACTTTTAATGTGGAGGTTGGATGGAGAAATCAATATTGCGGTTTGGAGTGTTTAACTTATGGTGAAGTACCTTACTATATTGTAGATAAACTCGAAGAGTTACTTAGTCTTGATTTACAAATTGTATTGCTTGGTAATGGCGATGGATATTATGAAGATATATTCCAAAATTATGCATCTAGATATCCAAGTAAGATATCAACAAACATTATTTTTGATGAGGAGTTAGCACGGCAAATATATGCTGCTTCAGATATGTTTTTGATGCCGTCATTATTTGAACCTTGTGGTCTTGGGCAACTTATAGCCTTAAAATATGGAAGTATACCAATTATTCGCGAAACTGGAGGGTTAAAAGATACCATTATTCCTTATAATAAATTTACAGGTGAAGGTAATGGATTTACTTTTACCAATTATAATAGTCAGTATAGATCACTGAGAAAGTCTACTTTATTAGGCAGAGATGGGTCTTATTATCATAATAGTATAATTAGATAAGTTTAATATAACTACTACAAGAGCATTGAACTAAACGAATGATAAGGTATACCTACGAGGAGGAAATATTAATGAATGATCTATACTCAGGCATAAATTCTAATCAGATTCTAGCAACTTCAAAAGATGCAAATTTAATAATTAGATTTTTTACTGGTGAAAATAACGTTGATGACGCTTTACAAATGTTGCAAGATGTACAAGCTCATTACGATAAAAAAGGTAATTATTTAGAGATTGATGCTGATGTGTTTTGGTGTTATTTACTAAACCGTAAACCATATCAACAAATTATAAAAAACAGTAAAACTAAAACTATTAGATACTATGATTTTAAAAAAATAATTAAAATTAAGGAAATAAATAGTTATGAACAATTAGTTGAAGCAGCTAATGATTATAACTATAAATATAGGTATTAAAATTAAAATATATATTGTTAATTACACGATAAAACACATTTAATAACTAGAGGTAATGCTGCTTTCAAATTTGGGTTCTATATCAACTGCAAGTTACCAGCAAGTTAAAATCAAGACAGTTATTCCTGCAAAAACTTCTAATTATAAATTAGTCATAGCATTTAAAATATCCTCTTCTGATCTCTTTACACTAGTTGTTATATCATAATCATCTGAAATAAGAGACAAGATATGCTAAGTAGTCTTTACGCCTTTTTTAAAAATAAATCAAGGCTCTTAAATAAAATCCTTATTATATAAAAATACTTTATCTAGCTCAAGGTTACACTTATCAATATTTATTGTTAATTTAAAATATCCACAATATTATGATAAAAATATACTTGTCCACAATTGACCCATCGTAGATAATTTCAACATAAAATATTAGGCAGATGGAATACCCGCTAATATTTGTTATTGTCAATAATAAACAAAAAAAGGCTCTAGTTAATTCTACTATAAGCCCTTACATATCGACGATTTATACATTCATTTATGGTGAAATTTAACCAATTATAAAATTATTAATCGTTTTTCATACTCTGTTTCTTGCAGCGAATGTATATATTTCATAGGTGTTGTATTGGTAAACTCATAAAAATCCTTAATCATGTGAGATTGATCGTAATAACCCAAGTCTGTAGCAATCTCAGATAGAGTAATATCCAACATATTTTTTTCAAGACCATTCAGGTGTTTCACAAGAGATTGAAACCTCATCAATTTACAAAATAATTTTGGTGATAAGCCAACCTGCTGTGAAAACATCTTGTTTATATATCGAACTGAATACCCTATATCATCTGCAAGTTCTTTAACTTTGATCTGCCCTGCTGATTCTATTATTTTACTAACCATCAATTTCTTTAAGCCTTTCAGCTGGGAAGACTCATAAGATTTCAAGTATTTATCCATAAATACTTGTATCTGATAATTAAAATCTTTACTAGAAGTAATTTGTTCAAATAAATCCTTATCTTCCATCACTTCCAAAAATGGGATTTCCCGTTCTACAAAATCTGACATAGTGGCATTTTTAAATTTAAGTGCATTTCCAGGCAAAAATCGTACTCCAAAGAAATATTCAGTTTTTTCAGTGAGTATTAATTTTGGCTGAAGAACAGTTCCACATACATTTGCATAGGGATCCTTCTCATCACAACAAAACAAAATATCAATACATCCATCTGGTATTGCTTTTATAGTATTTTTCATAGTTTGATCTTTCTGAAAGCAATAAAAATGAGAAATTCCATATTTCATTACCACTACTTTATAATAGCATGATGTTCCCATTACAAAATACGGTTGTTTGGGACTAATAATCATACCTTTTGGCTCTAAAATCATAGCCTCGCCTCCATATTTTATTGTTAATAAGAAATTTTTCATATTTAAATTTCTTATTAACATACCATACTTTACTGAATTTTAAAAGAAATTTATATTTTTGCTTTAAATCTATCATAACGAAAAGCTTCTAAATCAATAGATGTTTTACCGTCTACTACCATCTCGGATAAAAGCATGCCTACTGTTGGAGATATTCCAAATCCATGTCCTGAAAACCCACATGCAAGTATAAGCCCCGGAACTTCTTCCACAAAACTTATTACAGGAACGTGGTCAACGCAGTCATCTATCCAACCTGCCCAAGTACGTACAATTTTTGCATCCGCAAGTATTGGGAAATATTTCATGATGCCACGGCAGACAGCTGATGCTGTAATACTAGATGTAGTAGGTGTTCCATTATCTTTATTAAAAGCTTCATAGCCTGATGAACCACCAAAAACAAATGAGCCATGCTTACTTTGGTGACCGTAAAAATCAGCCGCTGCAGTACCTAACATTTGATAAAACATAGGTGGTTGTTCCTCTGTAACAAGAACCTCCAATAAAACCTTATTTATAGGAATATCAATTCCGAAGGTAGAAGCTATTCTGCGACTTTCATAACCTGAAGCGAGAATAATACTTTCTCCTTCATACACATTATTCTTTGTTACTACCTGTCTTGCTTTACCTTTTATTTTTCTTACCTGGGTAACCTCTTCTCCTGTTATGAAACGAACTCCCAATTGTCTTGCTTTGCGGTAATAAGCTAGCGTTGTTAGCAATGGATTTGCATGTCCATCCGTAGGGCACCAACTTGCACCAATAACTTCTTTTGAAAGATATGGACAAATTTCTCTAGCCTCATCACCTGAAATCATTTTTACATCAAGACCACTCTCAATAGCATTTTTAGAAAGGTTGTTTAAAATCTTAATATGCTCCTTCGTCTTACCAAGTCTTAAGTTACCCTCCTTATAATATTCCACATCCATCCCCAATTCCTCAGACAAAGTTGGCCAAAGATTTTTTACTCCGTAAATAGCAAGAGGAAGTTCTCTCTTATCACGTCCTGATTGACGGACTCCTCCACCATTTCTTGAGGAACCTCCATTACCAATGTTGCCACTTTTTTCGAGGACAATAACAGAACGACCTCTTTTTGCTAAATAATATGCTGCAGCGTTTCCAATTACTCCACTACCGATAATTATTACATCAGCACAATTTTCCATGTTATTCCCCTCCTCTTTTTTCATTTCCAAGAACTCTCATTTCTATTGGCCTCATAGGTGCACGTGACTCTGATGATTCTAAGTCTGAAGTTGAAATGCACAATTCTTTTGCAATAATACCCTTTACCAATTTTCCACAGGTCTGACCCTGACAAAGTCCCATACCGGTTCTTAAATATCTTCTTATCTCTGTAATGGTAAACATTCCCTCATATACCGCTTTTCTTATTTCACCCTTTGTGATTTCCTCGCAACGGCAAATTATAATATCATCATCAGGTTGCACCATATATTTACCTATATCTCTTGATCTATCATTTACTTTACTCATAGTCTTACCTCCTAGATCTGCTTAAAGAATCTGGCCTTCATACCCATTTCTTTAGGAACCTTTATAGTTAATAAATTAGTGTGGTCAAATGCTGCAAGTGATTTAATTTCCACAACTTCTGCTTCGCATACCTCTTGTCCACTTCTGTCAAAAGCAACACCTTTCATGCCTTTTTTAGGCAATGGTAAAAACTCATAGGGAAGTGTTACGTACGTATAACCTTCTTCATAATCTTCATTTACAAGGAATATTGCCTGTCCCGAACAAGAAGCTACACACATGCCGCATCCTATACATTTTGATTTCTCGTCTACAATAGGGAGGGCTGTAATTTTATCTCCAATCCTAATACATTTCTTTGGACATGAATCCTGACATGGATTACAAGGTATATTTTGTGAACATTCTATTACAGCATGAATTCCTTTAATTGATTTTACTCCAGGATATTTTACTACTTCTTCATCTGTCATATATCCCTTCTTCAAAAGATTTATTGAAACATCACAGTCTTCCTCTGTTTTAGTAATATCTTTCCCTTTATTTCCTGGACCGAACATTCCCTGTCTTAAACTAAGTAATGCCTGCTCTAATTCTCGAGCTTTTGCTTTTAATTCTTCTTTATCAATAAATCCTAATCTGAAAGCCGCCGCTACTCCTGAAATTCTTCCCTCAATCATAGCTGAGCTTGCTTCTTCAATTCCAGAAACATCCCCTGCTACAAATATGCCCCCAATGGAAGTTTCACCATATTCATTACAAACAGGAATAACTCCTCCTTTTTTAGGATTTTCCTCCATATTGCAACCAGCCATTTTAAGAAGCTGTGACATAGGAGAAAGGCCTACTGCAATACATATGGTATCAACATCAAAATGCTTCTGCGTTCCAGGTATTATATTGAACTTATTATCGACCTCACCAATAGTAACCCCTGTTACATACTGATCACCTTCAGCTTTAATTATTGTATGAGATAAGTAGAATGGAACCCCACATCTGGCTACCTTTGCGGCATGAACACCATAACCACCAATCTTAGGTGCTGCATCTACAATAGCAACCACCTCACAACCTACCTGTAAGAGCTGATAACTAACAACCAATCCAACATTCCCACTTCCAAGCATAAGTATTTTCTTTCCCGGCTGTACGCTATGAAGATTCATCATTGTCTGCGCCGCACCTGCACCTATAACTCCAGGGAGAGTCCACCCGTCAAATGTTACCATATTTTCAGATGCACCTGTTGCAACTATAATTGCATCTCCTTTATAATGAACAACTTCATCATTTACATTAACAGTAACTTCTTTATCCAAAAACAGCCCAATTACTATAGCATTTAATACAACCTCTACTCCCGTAACCTCTGCTTCCTTTAAAAGTTCCTCACCTATTTTGAAACCTCTAATTTTAGCTTTATGCTCCTTTGAACCAAAAAACTTGTGGATTTGTTTAAATAATTGTCCACCCGGTTTAGAATTTTCATCAAATACAACAACCTTAAGTCCTCTTTTAGCTGCTTCTATGGCTGCTGAAAGTCCTGCAGGTCCTGCACCGACAACTATGACATCATATCTTTTCATATAACTACCTATCCTTTCATAAAAATATTTTAAATCTTAATCCGTTTTTTTGCAGAAACCCCATATTGAGTCTGAACATGCATACCAGAAGCTAGAGGCGTAACGCAAGTTCTTACATTCGGTATACCGTCTACCACCATAACACAATCCGTACATCTTCCAATTGCACAAAATATACCTCTTGGAGAATCTTTTTTTGTATGCCTATGCACCATTACACCTGCCGCCTTTAGTGCAGCCGCTATTGGTTCTCCTTCATACCCTTCAAAGGTCTTTCCATCAAAATCAAACTTTACTAAAGGACCTTTATTAACCTCACCCAAGATAGGGTGCTCTGTAATTCTCATATAAAAATCTCCTTTCAACTATAATAATTTAAGCCATATTAGGAACATCCCAAAGATTTAACTTGGTTCCAATTCCTCTTTCAATAGCATTACGATAAACTATAGTACCCCATGCAACATCTTCTACTGGCATACCACCAATTGAGTAGATAATGATTTCATCTTTTTTTCGGTGTACTGGAACTTTACCAATTAATACATCACCTAAATCATCAATCTGATCTTTTCTCATCTTACCTTCTTTAATTAAATCCATACAATGTACTGCTGGAATTGGAATAGTATTGTATGCTGGGAATTCCATCTCTTCTTCCCAAGCTTCATATAACTGAATATTATCAGTAACAGTCCTTGCTCTATTTAAAATAAAATCATCATCAAATCTAGCTGCAGCAGGACAACATAATATTGCACCTGGCTTAATCCACTCTTCATTTATATAAGGATATTCACTAATATCACCTGTTGGGCTTGATGTCGCAATATGCACGATATCACTATTCCTAACAGCATCTTCCTCTGTACCCACAATTCTGATGTCTTCAATTTGTGGATAATCCTCGTTAAGATACTTAATGAATCCATCAATTGATTTCTTACTTCTTCCTTTAATCTTAACTGTTTCAATTCCTGATCTAACAGCTATAGTTGCAGCAAATGCTGCTTTACTCATAACACCAGGTCCGATAATACCAACAACCTTAGAATCTTCTTTAGCAAAATATTTTATTCCTACACCAGGAACTGCACCTGTTCTATATGCACTTAAGATATTAGCGGACATATATGCAAGCGGAGCACCTGTATCTTTATCATTTAATGTAAGCATAAGAATTGATCTTGGAAGACCTTTGCTCTTATTTCCTACATTTGAACCGTACCACTTCACACCAGCCATATCAAACTTACCGCCTAAATATGCAGGCATTGCCATGAATCTTCTGTCCGGACCGTCTATAGGCATGTTAGGGAATGGAGATTCAGCATCGAAAGTCATCATTACACCATGTGAATTTCCATTAGAACCACCCATACGATAGTCGCCATTCTTTAATAACTTAAACATTTCTTCCATAGCTTCTACGCATCCACCCATTTCCTTAACTCCAGCCTTAATCATGTCATCTTCACTTAAATAAATAAAATCAATTTTTGTATCTTTCATGTTCCTTTTACCTCCTTCCCTTGAATTATATTCACCTTCAATGTTGTACTTATCAATATTAATTTTTATTACTGTTTCGCTCAATATAATTACCTCCAATTTTGAATTTATAATATTTATGATTCATTATTTTTCACATTCTTTGTTTAAATACACTTTATCATAATTAATATTAATATTATTGTAAAAATCGGAACTATTCTGTTAATTGATTGTAATTTCTATATTTATTATGTTTCTTGTGGTGGATTCAACGAAACCATTAAAACCCATATTAATGAATATAGTTTTAATATGAGGCTATGAATGTGTTTATAGCATAAACACGGGAAATTTTTATATACTGTAATTTATTTATTCTTTAAATAATGATTTTTTTAAAAATAAAACTTGCAGTTTTTATAAAATCATATTACAATAAAACTTAAATCATCGATGTTTTATCAAATGTTCGGTACTGCAACAGCTAATTTTTATGGATGGAATTTTAAAATTCAATGTGATGGAGGATGATATGTATGGAAAATGGAAAACTGAAACGAACACTGAAGACAAATGACCTGGTAGTATTTGGGCTAGTATTTATGATTCCTTTGGCACCGGCAGGAATGTACGGTACCTATCTGGGACTTTCTGGAGGAATGGTTGCTCTTTGTTACTTGATTGGAATGGTAGCGATGTTTTTTACAGGAATGAGTTACCGGGTTATGTCACAGAAATATCCACTGGCTGGTTCTGTGTATGTATATGTACAAAAGGGGGTATCTCCTTTTCTTGGGTTTCTTACCGGCTGGGCAATTTTACTGGATTACTTTCTAATGCCAGCAATAGTAGTGATTATCGGAAGCTCATTTGGATATGCACTGGCACCTGCAATACCAGTTTGGGTATGGGTATTGGCTTTCATTGCATTTAGTACCATTGTGAATATTATAGGAGTAGATTTTATGTCAAAGTGCAATTGGATTTTATTTGTAATGCAGATTGTTGTGATTGTAGCTTTTGTAGTATGTGTAATTAGATTGCTTCTAAATGGAACGATACATTTTAGTACAATTTCTTTTTATAATCCGGGACATTTTAATATTTCAAAAATTCTTCAAGCTACTGGAATTGTTATACTTAGTTATCTGGGTTTTGATGCTATAAGTACTATGGCAGAGGAAACTGTAAATCCAGAAAAATCCGTAGGTAGAGCTATTCTTCTGTCAATACTGATCATTGGTTTAATTTTTATCATTATCACTTTCTTTGCTGGAATGGCCTATCCAGCTTATCAAAACCTAAATGAGGATACAGCGTTTATCGATGTGGTTGCTTTTGTGGGAGGAAAATGGCTGACTGTGCTCACTACTATTACTCTGATAGTATCCTTTGGAATCGCCACAACCCAGGCATCTCAGGCAGCAGTAGCCCGTGTTCTTTTCGCGATGGCAAGAGATGGTGCGCTTCCAAAACAGTTAGCTTATGTTAGCAAAAAATTCCAGACACCAGTTGTTGCTACTTTGTTCGTGGCACTTGTTATTACACCGCTCGCTCTGCTATGTTCTTTAGGCCAGCTTGCTACGCTAGTTAGTTTTGGGGCACTGTTTGGATTTATATTACTGAATATTGCAGTAGTAAACCTATTTTTCTTTCAGAATAAGGAGAAAGAAACTATTACCGCAAAATATGTTTTTCAGTATCTGATTTGTCCGTTGATTGGTCTTACGATTACTCTCTGGATTTTCATTAATCTGAGTATTGATGCCCATATAGTAGGAGGACTCTGGATTCTAGCTGGATTATCGTATCTTTTTACAATAACCAAGCAATTCACGTGTCCGGTTCCTCAGATAGAATTGAATTAGCAGAAGAAAATTTACCCTTCCCTTTTATGCTTAAATAACTATCCATGAAAATAACCCGTTCTTAAATAAACTGCAACAAAGGTACAGCAAAATTAAATTTTGCTGTACCTTTTAATTATTTATAGCCGTTATCAATAATTTAGGAATCCCACCAGTCGGAGTCACCTCATTAATCCAAATATTAAATTCATCCTGTCCAAACATTATCCCTTGATAATTTACAAATAGATTTTTTGTAAATGAATTCCTAATTTCTATCTTATAATTCGGATAAAAAATTTGATCATAATTTTTAATAAAATAATCTTTATTTTGTATATTTACAACTTTACCATTAATTTTAGCATTTATAGGATATTTTATTTGCTCAGCT
>Ga0209123_1001590_pt1 | contig 21830 bp, 16 predicted proteins | sample BarGraIncu00431A_FD_184500 | JGI IMG/M metagenome (GOLD analysis project Ga0209123, IMG submission 184500) | Arctic peat soil microbial communities from Barrow, Alaska, USA - Barrow Graham LP Incubations 004-31A (SPAdes) (version 2) | ecosystem: Environmental > Terrestrial > Soil > Wetlands >... | reverse complement strand
GTAATTAAAGCAAGTAAAAATGTTGATGATACTAAGGCGTTTCTGGCATTTATATCTAGTGACAAAGCAAAAGAAGTCTTTATTAAATATGGTTTTGATTTTCTTATAAAATAAGTTAGGAGTTGAATTTTATGTCAGAGCTTTCACCGTTATGGATATCCATAAAAACCACTTTTGCGGCTACTATTATAGTGTTTTTTATTGGAATAACATCAGCTTGGTTTATGGCTAGCTATAAAGGGCGTGCTAGAGGTGTTATAGATGGAATTCTGACATTACCAATGGTACTTCCTCCAACGGTTGTAGGTTTTATTTTACTTTTAATTATTGGGAAAAATTTTCCTCTTGGGAAATTGCTAGATGGTTTTGGAATTACAATAATATTCACATGGTTTGCTACAGTTATAGCGGCAACTGTTGTTGCTTTTCCCTTAATGTATAGGACGTGTGTAGGTGCTTTTCGGCAAATTGATATCAATGTTCTTAATGCGGCAAGGACACTAGGAGCTAGTGAGTGGAGAATATTTTGGAAAGTAGCAGTTCCACTTGCTTGGCCTGGAATTGCAGCAGGTACAGTTCTATCATTTGCGAGGGCCCTTGGAGAATTCGGAGCAACTATGATGATTGCTGGTAGTATCCCTGGTATAACGGAAACAATCCCTGTTGCAATATATTTTGCTGTGATAGCAGGAGAAACTGGTAATGCATTTAAATGGGTTATATTAATATTTATAATATCTTTAACAGTAATGGTTGCTAGTGATAAATGGGCTGAAAAGCAAATGTTTTTAGTATCCTCTGCAAGGAGGAAATGATTATGAGTTTAGTTGTCAATATTACAAAAAAATTATCAGGCTTTGAGCTTAAAGCCAATTTTAAAGCAGGCAATGATATTTTAGGGTTCCTAGGAGCGTCTGGATCGGGCAAAAGTATGACGCTTAGATGCATAGCTGGCATTGAAACCCCGGATACAGGGAAAATAGTACTAAATGGACGAGTATTATTTGACTCTGAAAACAAAATTAATATTCCTATAAGAGAAAGGAACGTAGGTTTCCTTTTTCAAAATTATGCTCTGTTCCCTAATATGACTGTAGAACAAAACATTGGGTTCGGTCTTAGTAAAAATATACCTAAAACTCAAAGAGATAATATAATTAAAAAGAAAATTGTTGATTTTAGGCTTAGCGGTATGCAAAAAAGATACCCGTATCAATTATCAGGAGGTCAGCAACAAAGGGTTGCTCTGGCAAGAGCTCTCGTCGTTGATCCTGAAATTATACTTCTTGATGAACCTTTCTCGGCTCTTGATGAGCATCTAAGAAATAATATGATGACGCAACTTAAAGAGGATCTTCTAGAATTTAAGAAGACTTCAATTTTTGTAACTCATAATATTGAAGAGGCGTATCAACTGTGCAACGACATAATAATAATAGATGAGGGCAGTATTGATGCTGCTGGGAATAAAGATGTTATATTTAATACTCCGCCAACTCTTTATGCCACTAAGTTAACAGGATGTAAAAACATTTCTAAGGCTAAAAAAATAGGGAATAGTATATCAGGAAATACTGTAATAGATGCTATTGACTGGGGGTGTAGCATTACTTTTGATTATGTAATAGAAGAAAATATAACGGATATCGGAATTAGAGCTCATTATTTAGAGTTAAAGGATGATGATTATGACGTAAATACTTTTAACTGCTGGATTGTATCTACAGGGGAGACGTTATTTAGAACAAAAGTGTATCTTAAATTTAGTGAGTCTACAGCAAATGACAAAGATTACCACATACTTTGGGATATTTCAAAGGAAGAGTGGGATTTAGTTAAGACTAAGCCTCTTCCATTAAAAATAAGAATTAACCCAGATAAAATTATACAAATTAATGAAAAATAATAAGGAAAAAAGTATGTTTAAATGAAAAAATCATTTAAACATACTTTTTTCTAATTCAAGTACAAGTTCTTCCTCAACCAGGCCTACATTTGTATTGCCTATATAGCCAAATTTTATTTTGTGAGTTCTTATAAAACTCATGGCCTTATAATAAGTAGCATGGTTCATAAAACCAGAATAAAAAAATACATAATCATAATTTAGTAAAATACTAGAATCAAAATTCTCATTGAAGCCGTGCAAAGATCTAAGTTCTGGATATTTAACACGGAACTTTCTCCTCCATTCTTTAGTTCCACCAATGATGATAATCTTAGTATCTACAATATAATCTTCTAATGTCTTTACTGAAGTTGATGGAATATAATCATTATTCACTTTAAATATATATTCACGGAGGCCATTCAATTCATTTGTGTATGCTTTTTCTTTTATTAATTCCTTTTCGAGATTGTTAATTTTATTTTGCATTTTAATTATTTGAGAACTGTGCGATTGATTTAATATATTTATTTTATTATTTGAAATTTCATTGAATTTTGTATTATTCATATTTGAAAAGGTTAGCTGGGCTGAAATATCTTTGTTCTCTTCTTTGTAAATATCTAAGTTTTCCTCTAAAGATTTTATTTTGAATAATAAAGTTTCTTGATTATTTTCAAAATATAAGTCTTTGGATTTTTTATAATCGTTAAGTAGAGACTTTATAAAAATACCATTTACAAGGGTTTGAAGTACTAATTTATGATCTATTGATTTATATCCCATTTTTATGTAGGATAACAGTATTTCATCAATATTTATAAAATTTGAATTTGAAAATAGATGATTTATATCAAGTTTGTTAATGATAAACATATTTTCTGAAATTTCACCTAATTCTTGTATAGAATCAATCCGGCTGTTTAAAATGTCTTTATAATTATTTATTTTACCATACTCCCTCTTTAGTATTGCCTTAAGTTCTTGTATTTCTAACTTATGAATAGATAATTCCTTTGATATATCTCTTGTCATAGGGTCATAAAATTCAAAAATTTTTATATCCTCAATAATTGATTTGAAAAAACCTTGATCAATTCTTTCTACGCTACGGTATATACCAAAATAAAAATATACTGCAGCGTCTAGTCTAGCCTCTGTTTTTCTAGTGACTTCATCCATTTGAAGATATCTTTTAGTTAATTCTCTTTTATCATGTTTTTTAACAGCATTAAAAACTACAGAATAATGTTTTCTGAGTAATTTGATTACAGTGTTTCTTAAATTATAATCTTTCTCTGAAGTTAAAAGAATACCCAGGGCTTTTCTTCCTTCAATTTCTTGCTCAAGTGTACCTTGACTCATAATAATATGGTTGGTACATGAAGAGTTTTTAACAGCCGTATAGTACTTGAGTTTATTTAAAAGATATAATTTATTAATATCCTTTCTCATTTCAGAAGATCTAACCATTGCAATACTTATATTGGCTAATATATAGTTTTCAAGAATATGTGGAGATACATTCCATGTTTCACATATCATCCTTGAAAAACTTTCAATATTTAAATTTACCTGATCTAAATTACCTTTAACTAATTGCATTTTAGAATGCCTCCCTTCGTATATTTTACATGCAACAAGATTTAACTACTATATAGAGTTATAGTAGAATTTAATTATAACATAGAATATTATTAGTTCTTAAATAAATGTTGCTGTTTAATTTGTATGCTTTTAGTTAATAATGAGTTTATGGACTGTTTAGTGTTAATAAATTAAAAGGAGGTCATATTATTATGACCAGTTGTAGCGAAAAGATTAAGCAAAGTAGTCGAGAATTAAGTAATCCTAGTATTTCTTTAAAGAATGAGTATTTAAGCAGTGAGTCAGCAAGTATGCTAAAATCCGATAAAGTATATGAGAATTTAAACCTAGTCATGACAGATGATGAATTAATTAGGCAACTCTTCCCGGATGCTATATGATTTTTGTTAAAAGATAAATCTATTTGCTTAAGGAAATTATAACTAATTATGGTATGAGAGATAATTAGTTATATATTTCTATTTTTTTTACTCTGAATTTTAAATTGTTAGTCTAAATATTTAAATAAGTGAATTGGGACGAGAGAAAAAAATCATTTAGACTCAGAAAAGCATGGGACCGATTTCAAAAAAACAAGACAAATATGACATCGGTTTCAATATAAAAAATGAATGATTTTCAATAAAAAAGTAATAAATATTGCAAAAAACACTTGACTATATTGTCAAAACACAGTAATATTAATAAAAATAATCAATTACAAAAAAACAAATTATGACTTAATAATTATAACTAAGAATCATTTTATAAACAATTACAACTGAATTAGTATTCACTTATAATTTGAATCATTTTAGTTTATGACTTATTCTTGGACATACTGTTTTCAATTAAATACAAGGAAATTCAAACAGAAACAGTGTAAATAAGCACAATAAGTAGAAAAAACATTGATTTAATATGAATTCAATAATTTTACAGGTAGGCATCTGCTAATGTAAAATATCTTTTTAAATTTAAAAAAGATAAATTCAGTAAAATATACATTTTAAATTTCGATTAAAATGAATGATTAATTTTAAAAATAGTCATTTTATATTCAAATGATGAATATAAATATTAAATATCATTTTTCGTAATAATGAATTAAACATTTTAATAAAAATCAATTTCAATAAGTTTCAATTAATTTGCTAAATACTTTACCACAACTAAAGATGGTAAAGATTTATATATATTTATAATAGGAGGGGTTTAAATGAGACAAGTAGCAATTTATGGAAAGGGTGGTATAGGAAAATCTACCACTACACAAAATCTAACAGCGGGTCTTGCAGAAATGGGAAAACAAATTATGATAGTTGGTTGTGATCCAAAAGCAGATTCAACTAGACTTCTCTTAGGAGGACTTGCACAGAAAAGTGTTCTTGATACATTAAGAGAAGAGGGAGATGATGTTGATCTTGATTCAATATTAAAACCTGGTTATAGAAATATAAGATGTGTTGAGTCAGGTGGTCCTGAACCAGGTGTTGGTTGTGCTGGACGTGGAATTATTACTTCAATCAATATGCTAGAAAGTTTAGGTGCATATACTCCTGATTTAGATTATGTATTTTATGATGTTTTAGGTGATGTTGTCTGTGGTGGATTTGCAATGCCAATGCGTGAAGGAAAAGCTCAAGAAATATATATAGTTGCAAGTGGTGAAATGATGGCATTATACGCAGCAAATAATATTGCAAAAGGTGTACTTAAATATGCAAATAGTAGTGGAATAAGACTTGGTGGTATCATCTGTAACAGTAGAAACGTTGATAAGGAAATAGATTTATTAAAAGCATTTGCAGCAGAACTAGGAAGTCAGTTAATATATTTCGTACCAAGAGATAACATGGTTCAAAGAGCTGAAATACACAAACAAACTGTAATTGAATTTGATCCAGATGCAAATCAGGCTCAAGAATACAGAAATCTTGCTAAAGCAATTGATGAAAATAAAATGTTTGTTATCCCAACACCAATGGAACAAGAAAGACTAGAAGAAATATTAATGGAACATGGGTTAATGGATATCTAAAAACACTTTTTAAATTTCTATACTTATTATATCAAATAGATAGGGGGAGTTAAGTTATGATAATGATTAAAGCTATAATTAGACCAGAAAAAGTAGGTATTGTTCTCTCAGAGTTATGTGATGCTGGTTTTCCTGCAGTTACAAAGTTAGATGTTGTAGGACGTGGTAAGCAAAGAGGAGTTAAAGTTGGAGATGTACATTACGATGAACTTCCAAAGGAAATGCTAATACTAGTAGTTAATGATGAGGATAAAGACGATGTTGTAAAAATTATAATTAGAAGTTCAAAAACTGGAGTAAAAGGTGCTTTTGGTGATGGAAAGATATTTGTTAGCAAAGTAGATGAAGCATATACCATAAGCTCTGGAAATTCTGGATTATAAGGAGGAACAATAATATGAAGGAAATAACAGCTATTATTCGTATGGATATGGTTAATAAGACTAAAGAAGCACTACTTAAATTAGGAGTTCCTTCTATGACAGCAGTAAAAGTTATGGGAAGAGGAAAGAAAAAAATTGCCTATGAATTATTTCAAAATGCTTTTGATGAAAATGATGAACTTCCGAAAGTAATTGCAGAGCAATTGTCTGAGGTACACAGATTAATGCCAAAGAGAATGTTAATACTAAGTGTTCTAGATAAAGACGCGAAAGCAGTAGTAGACACAATCATAGAAGTAAATAAAAATGGTAATCCAGGAAACGGGAAGATATTTGTAACAACTATAGAGGATGTTATTACAGTTAGAACTGGTGAAACTGGAGTAGAAGCTATCTAATAAAATGAAGAGAGGTGAAGTATATGAGAGAATTTATGGATAAGGTTCTGGAGAAATACCCTGCAAAAACTTTTAAAAGCAGAAAAGAACATATAGTTATTAAAAAATCAAGTGATGAACCACAAAAGATAATAGCAAATACCAGAACAATTCCAGGTATGATTACAAATCGAGGATGTTGTTATGCTGGTTGTAAAGGAGTTGTACTTGGTCCTATAAAGGATATGATTCATATAGTTCATGGTCCTATTGGTTGCTCTTATTATACTTGGGGAACAAGACGTAATAAAGCGAAAACTGAACCAGGAGGTCAAAACTATATTGAATACTGTTTTTCAACAGATATGCAGGAAAGTGATATCATCTTTGGTGGAGAAAAGAAATTAAGAGCTGCGATTACAGAAGCTGTAGAGATATTTAATCCCAGGGCAATAACGATTTCTGCTACTTGCCCAGTTGGGTTAATCGGTGATGATATAAATGCAGTAGCTGTTTGGGCAGAAAAGACTTATGGAATTCAAGTTTTATCTTTTAATTGTGAAGGATATAAAGGAGTTAGTCAGTCAGCTGGTCATCATATCGCTAATAATAATTTAATGAGAAGTGTAATTGGTACAGGAGAAAAAGTTCCTACTAAAAACCACTCAATAAATATTTTAGGAGAGTATAACATCGGTGGAGACGGATGGGAAATTGCTAGAGTACTTAAAAAAATAGGTTATGAAATTGTATGTGTTATGACTGGAGATGGAAGTTATGAGGATATAAAAAATGCTCATACTGCAGAACTTAATATAGTTCAATGCCATAGATCTATAAATTATATAGCTGAAATGATGGAAACAAAATATGGAATACCTTGGATAAAAGTTAATTTTATAGGGGTTACTGGTACTGTACAAACTTTAAGAGATATAGCATTGTTTTTCGGTGATGCTGAGCTTATAGAAAAAACTGAAAAGGTAATCGCTGCGGAAATAGCTGAAATTGAAGGCCAAATGCAATATTATAAATCAAGACTTGAAGGGAAAACTGCATTTTTATATGTAGGAGGTTCAAGGTCTCATCATTATCAATCAATTTTGAAGGATTTAGGAGTTGAAACTGTTGTTTCGGGTTATGAGTTTGCTCACAGAGACGATTATGAGGGCAGAGAAGTAATTCCAACTATAAAACTTGATGCAGACAGTAAAAACATTGAGCATATGACAGTTGAAAAGGACGAGAAACATTATAGAATGATTTTATCAGCGCAGAAGTATGAGGAACTTGCAAAGGTAATACCACTTGCAAAATATGATGGTCTTATCAAAGACGTGAATGATGGTACAGTAATAATAGACGATTATAATCATTATGAATCGGAAGAACTAATAAAAAAATTGAAACCTGACATGTTCTTTTCAGGTATTAAAGACAAATATGTAGTACAGAAAATGGGAGTAACATCTAAGCAGTTACATTCATATGATTATTCAGGTCCATATGCTGGTTTTAGAGGAGCAGTAGTTTTTGCTAGAGAAGTTACATCTGGTGTTCACACACCTGCTTGGAGATTTGTTACTGCACCATGGAAAGTTGAACCACTATTAGAAGGAAAAGTCGTTGGAGGTGATGAGTAATGTTAGATTTAACTACAAAAAAAATAGTTGAAAGAAAAGCTTTAAGAATTAATCCTGCAAAAACTTGTCAACCTATTGGGGCTATGTATGCAGCACTCGGTGTTCATGCTTGTTTACCTCATAGTCACGGTTCTCAAGGATGTTGCGCTTTTCATAGAATGCAACTTACTAGGCATTTTAAAGAACCAATAATGGCATCTACTAGTGCATTTACAGAAGGAGCTTCAGTTTTTGGTGGAGGATCGAACATGAAAACTGCAGTAAAAAATATATTTGAGCTTTATGCACCAGATATAATTGCGGTTCATACCACATGTTTATCAGAGACTATCGGAGATGATATTAAAACAATGATTTCTCAGGTTCAGCCTGATGTTCCAGAAGGTAAATATGTAATTCATGCTAATACTCCAAGTTACGCAGGTTCTCATGTAACAGGTTTCTCTAGTATGGTAAAGGCTTTTGTTTCTTATTTATCTGTAAATAGCGGAGCTAAAAGTGAAAGGGTTAATATTATTCCAGGCTGGGTAGAACCAGGGGATATGAAAGAAATAAAAAGAATTCTTAGTGTTATGGAAATTGACAACATTCTATTGCCAGATACTAGTGGAGTTTTAGATGCACCAATGACAGGTACTTTTGAAATGTATCCAGCTGGTGGTACTAAAATTGAAGACATTATTGATGCCGGAAATTCTAAGTTAACCATAGCGCTTGGTACATATACTTCAGAAGCTGCTGCAATAGAACTTGAGAAAAAATGCAAAGTGCCTATGAAAACTTTAGGAACACCTATTGGAATTGAAGCTACAGATAGGTTGATTACAGAACTAGCAATATTAACTCATAAAGCGGTTCCTAGCTCTATAGAAATAGAAAGAGGACAACTAGTTGATTTAATGTTAGATAGTCAAGCATATTTTAATGGTAAAAAAGTTGCTATTTACGGAGATCCAGACATAGTTCTTGGGTTAACAGAATTTGTAATAAGTTTAGGTATGATTCCGAAATATGTGATTTCAGGAACACCAGGAGATACTTTTGCAAAACAAATCAATGCAGTATTAGCTACAAATGAGATAAAAGATGCAGTAGTTAAGGGATCAGCTGATTTGTTCGAGCTTCACCAATGGATGAAAAATGAGCCTGTTGATTTATTAATTGGAAACACTCATGGTAAATTTATTGCAAGAGCTGAGGATGTACCATTTGTAAGAGTTGGTTTCCCAATACTCGATAGATATGCACATCAGTATTTCCCAATAGTTGGTTATACAGGTGCAATTAGACTAATAGAAATGATGTCAAATGTAATTTTAGATAAAATAGATAGAACTTGCCCAGAAGAAGATTTTGAACTAGTAATGTAATAAAATATTTGTGGAGGTGATTATATGAAGCCAGAACTACTTAAAGGAAGAGAAGACTCAGTATGTTATAACTCTAAAAACAAGGGTAAAAAAATGAAGTGCGACAGTAATAGTGTATCTGGTTCTGTAAGTCAAAGGGCTTGTGTATACGCTGGTGCAAGAGTTGTATTGAATCCTATAACAGATGCGTTTCATTTGGTTCACGGACCTATTGGTTGCGCTGCGTATACTTGGGATATAAGAGGGAGTTTAAGTAGTGATTCGCAGAATTACAGAAATAGTTACTCCACAGATATTAGAGAAAAAGATGTTATTTTTGGGGGAGAGAAAAAACTTGCTGCTGCTATCGATGAGATAGTAGTAGCACATTCCCCTAAATTAATTTTTGTATATTCAACTTGTATTGTAGGAGTAATCGGAGATGATATTGACGCTGTATGTAAAGCGGCTGAGCAAAAATATAATATTCGAGTAATTCCAGTAAAAGCCCCTGGATTTTCAGGAAATAAAGCAGTAGGATATAGAGCTGCTTGCAATGCATTATTAAATCTTATGGGAGAAAATAATGACCCAAAAGTTGAAGGTATAAATATTTTAGGCGATTTTAACTTGGCTGGAGAAATGTGGATTATGAAAAGCTATTTAAAAAGAATAGGCGTTAATGTGGTTGCAAGAATCACAGGTGACAGTACTTATGATGAAATAAAAAAGGCTCCTACAGCTAATTTAAATATTGTACAGTGTGCAGGCTCTATGCACTACCTAGCAAATCAGATGAGTGAAAAATTTGGAATACCTTATATAAATGTTAGCTTTTTAGGCCTTGAGGACATTAAAGCCTCTTTGACTAATATTGCAGAATTTACTAAAAATGAAGAAGTAATTCGAAAAGCAAAAGAATTAATTTATAGTGAAGAAAAGGAAATTGAAGACATACTAAGTTATTATAAAAAAAGACTAATAGGTAAAAAGGTTGCAATATATGTAGGTGGTGGATTTAAAGCCATTTCACTTATTAAACAATTTAGAGAATTTGGAATTGAAACTGTTATGGTAGGTACTCAAACAGGAAAAGAAGAGGACTACGATATTATAAAGCAAATAACTTCTGAGGGAACGGTAATCTTAGATGATACTAACCCAGCAGAATTAGAAAAATTTATTCTCGAGAAAAATGCAGATATTTTAGTTGGAGGAGTTAAAGAAAGACCACTAGCATATAAATTAGGCATTGCATTTTGTGACCATAATCATGAAAGAAAGCATGCTTTATCTGGATTTGTTGGAGCAGTTAACTTTGCGAGAGAAATAGATTTAACAATAAATAGTCCAGTTTGGAAACTTATATAAAGCGGGAGGTGTTAATATGACAATCAAAAACTCTGTAAATCTTAGTGTAAACCCTTGTAAGATGTGTATGCCACTAGGCGGAGTAATGGCACTTAAGGGAATTGAAAATAGCATGGTTATACTCCATGGATCGCAAGGATGTAGTACATACATAAGGCGTCACATGGCAACTCACTTTAATGAACCAATTGATATAGCATCGTCGTCACTTACGGAAGATGGAACAATATATGGCGGAGCTAAAAATTTGAAATTGGGACTTAAAAACATAATTAAATTATATAATCCTAAGATTATTGGAGTTTTAACAACCTGCCTTGCAGAAACTATTGGGGAAGATATTGGACGTATAATTATAGAATTTCAGGAAGAAGATCAGAGCTCTGAGGGTATTAAGATTATCCCTATATCAACACCAGCGTATTCCGGTACACAATCTGAGGGTTACTATAAAACACTTAGAAGACTTGTTGAAGCTTTAAGCATTGACAACGGGAAACATAACAAAATAAATATAATTTCTGCAAATATAAATCCGGGAGACATAAGGCAACTAAAATATATTTTAGATCTATTTGAAGTGGAATACACATTATTACCTGATGTGTCTGATACATTGGATGCCGGATACACTAAAGAATACAGTAAAATACCAGCAGGTGGAACTAGCCTAGAAGGTATAGCTTCAATGGGGGGAGCGTGCGCAACTATAGAAATGGATTGTGCATCGGAAATTGGATCTACTGCAGGAGATTATTTACTAGAAACCTTTGGTGTACCATTATATAAATGTGCTGTGCCTATGGGAATAAAAGCTACAGATGTTTTCATTAATTTAATATCTAAAGTTACTAGTAAACCTATTCCGAAAGAATTAACGAAGGAGAGAGGCCGTTATCTTGATGGTATAATTGATTCTCATAAATATAATGGAGAAGGAAGAGCTATAATTTTCGGGGAACCAGAAATTGTTTATGCAGTAACTGCATTATGCGTTGAAAATGGGATTAAGCCAGTCCTTATAGCCACTGGTTCTAAAAACAAAATCTTAGTGAATAATTTAAAAGAGCTCACAAAGGATCTTGAAACATTACCTATTATAATAGATGATACTGATTTTGAGATTATTGAAAAGTACGCAAAAGAGCTGGATGTTAACTTATTAATTGGAGATTCAAATGGAAGACGGCTTGAAGAGAAATTAGGGATTAAACTTATAAGAATTGGATTTCCTATTCATGATAGGGTTGGCGCTCAAAGAGCAGTTAATATAGGATATTTTGGTTCATTAAGATTTTTGGATGAAATCACTAATGCTATTTTAGAAAGAAAAGAAAGGGGATATAGAAAAGATATGTATGATAAATATTATGATGACGGAAAAGCAGAAGTTTCTAATGCCCCTGAAGTTAAAAAAGTAATTAGTATGGAAGAGAGAACAAAAAGTCACCCATGTTTTAATAATTGTGCACATGACAATGCTAGAATTCACATTCCTGTAGCTCCAGCTTGTAACATTAGTTGCAACTATTGCAGCCGTAAATTTGATTGTGTAAATGAAAGTAGACCAGGAGTTACAAGTGCAATATTATCTCCTATCCAGGCACTAGAAAGATTTAAACAATATAAGAGTAAACTTAAAAATTTAACAGTGGTTGGAATTGCAGGCCCTGGAGATGCATTAGCAAATTTTGATGTTGTTAAGGAATCAATTCAATTAATTAAAAAGGAAAGCCCGGAAATTACGTTTTGTTTGTCAACTAATGGGCTAATGTTACCTTTTTATGCTAATGAAATATTAGAACTTGGTGTTTCTCATATTACGATAACTATAAACACTGTAGATCCAGAAATAGGTGTAAAACTTTATAAAGAAATAAACTATCTTGGGGTTAAATATACTGGTATTGAAGGAGCACGAATATTATTACAAAATCAATTATCAGGTCTTAAATATCTTACTTCAAAAGGACTTATATGTAAGGTAAACATAGTTTATGTAAAAGGTGTAAATGATGTTGGAATAGAGGACACAGTTAAGAAAGTTAAAGAATGTGGAGCATTTATGACAAATATTATGCCTATGATAAATGCACCCGGTAGTGTATTCGAAGACATTATTACAGTAAATAATGAAGAATTGTTATCTATGAGAAAAAAATGCGAAGTAGATCTTAAACAAATGTATCATTGTAAACAGTGTAGAGCGGATGCCGTAGGAACACTTGGAAATGATATATCTCAAGAAGTAGAACAGGCGAAATCAGTAGAGAGTGATGATATTAAGCCTATCAGATTTGCAGTAGCATCTAAGTCAGGGCTTAATGTGGATCAGCATTTTGGACATGCTACAGAGTTCTATATATATGATTTTGCAGGTGGAGACGCAACATTTGTTGAGAAAAGAAAAATACCTAAATTTTGTACAGGTAAAGACGATTGCGATGATAGTCACGAGGATAAGATAGATTATATAATAAAAACTATAGAGGATTGTTCTGGTGTATTAGCACTTAGAATTGGAGATGTACCAAAATCAAAACTACAAAAGAAAAATATAGAAGTATATCTATTATGCGATGAGATTAGAAGTGGAATTAGAAAAATTGTAGGGGAGGCAGTGTCATGAACAAACCAGAGTTTCACATTTTTGTCTGTACAAGTTCCAGAATAAATGGAACACAAAAGGGGTATTGTCATTCAAATGAATCTACTGAAATTGTAACCAATTTTCTCGAAGCTATTGAGGAGAATGACATTAGTGATAAGGTGATGGTATCTAATACAGGATGTTTAGGATTATGTAATGACGGACCAATAGTTATAGTGTATCCTGAAGGTACTTGGTATGGCAAGGTAACACCTGATGACGTGGAAGAGATAGTAGAATCACATTTGCTTAACGGAAATATTGTAAAAAGATTAGAGATATAATTTAAAAATAAATTCTAAAATTTAAATATTATAATATGAAATCTGATAACAGTTATGTTTTCAGATTTTATATATTTTATTTAATTCATTTGTATAAAGAAGGAGTGTTATTAATGTCTATTGTTATAAAAGGAAGAGAAAAATTTATTATTGATAGGACATTAATAAACATTAGCCAAAATAGCATTTATGAAAATAGATTACATGAAAATGGATTACAGGAATTCATTGTAAATTTAACAAAGATAGGAGTAGATTTTTTTGAGGTTGATGAGGCGACTTTTAATTATGTAAGGCATTTGATGTTACCCGCGGTTTTTATCTTTAGAATAGAAAAAATTAGTCAATTGGAAATTTGCAGCAGAAGTGGTATAGAATATATTATAGTAAAAGAAGAAGATTTTTCTTTAGTTAAAAATTATTTAATAAAAGAAAATTATAATTTTAAGATCATATTAGAAGTAGATATTAAATCAACTACAAGCAATTATATAAAAGAGATTAATAAAAATATAGACATAAACGAACTTTTTTGCGTAAGAATTAGGGGAGAGGGTAATTGGCGTTATGACGATTACATTAGTGGAAATTTTGATATAAAAACAAATATGTATGCTAGTGATGAATTTAATATGGCAACTGCTGTAGGGTTTCAAGCTATAATTTCGGGGTTTGATTATGTAAATACATCCTTTTGTGGTTATGATGAGATTTATGGCACGACTGCTCTCGAGGAATTACTAGTGGCTATAAAGATTATTGTGGGAGCTAAGGTAAATGGAGATATTAGTTTGTTACGAGAAATCAGAAAACAATATGAAAAAATAACTAGTACTAAGTTACCTAGTAATAAGCCTGTGGTTGGAAATAATATATTTAAATATGAATCTGGAGTACACGTTGCTGGCATAGAGAAAAATCCAATGACATATGAACCTTTTAATCCGGAAATTGTTGGAATGCAGCGAAAACTCGCTTTGGGTAAACATTCCGGGCATAATTCCATAAGTTCAAAGTTAAAAGAACTTGGAATAGATAATGAATTTACGGATACTCAAATTGCCATCATCTTAGAAGAAATTAAAAATAAGAGTATAGCAAATAAAACAGAACTTTGCGATAAGGACTTTATAGAAATATGTAGAGAAGTTAAGAGGCCAGATTATGTGTAAGATTGTTGATACAACTCTAAGAGATGGTGAACAAATGGCTGGAGTTGAACTTGGGTTTAAGGATAAAATTGAATTTGCAAAAATTATAGATTCAAAAAATGTTTATCAAATTGAGGCAGGAACTCCCGCAATGGGTGGGGATGAAAAAAAGAGCATTGAAAAATTAATGCAGCTAGGACTCAAAAGCAAGATTTCTGCATGGAATAGAATGAATATAAATGATATAAATCATTCCATCGATTGCAGGGTTGATATTGTGCATATATCAGTTCCTGTTTCTGATATACAAATAAAATGGAAACTTGAAAAGGATAAAAATTGGGTTATTAATGAAATGAAGAAAAGCGTTTATTATGCTAAGGAAAAAGGGTATGAGGTTATTGTGGGACTTGAAGATGCTTCAAGAACTTCTACTGAGTTTTTAATAGATGTAATTAAAGAAGTCAAAGCACTTGGAGTTTCACGCATAAGATATGCGGATACTGTGGGGATATTGTATCCCGAGAAAACATTTAAATTAATTAATGAGATAAAGCAGGAACTTGATATTTCTATAGAATTTCATGCACACAATGATTTTGGTATGGCTGTTGCAAATTCCGTTGCCGCCATTAGGGCTGGAGCAGAATTTGTAGATACCACGTTTGGTGGAATTGGCGAACGAGCAGGTAATTGTGATTACTTGAAATTGCTAAAAGCAATAAATAAAAATAAATAAATATATTTATAAATCTATATTATATTTTATTTAAATAAGGAGGCTTACTTATTATGGAGATTGCAGTATTTCAAGATAATAGCGGTAAAACACAGTCTTTTCTTGAGCCTGGTATTATTAAAGTTTATTCAAATGATATGGGAGAATGGATAGTAAATAAAGAAATTATATTCAGAATAGATAATATAGCTGGTTTAAAATCGGTCCGAGAGATCATTATAAATATGGCAGAAGAGTTAGGAGAGTGCAAGGTTGTTGTAGGAAGCGAAATAAGGGGCTTAGTGTACAATGTTCTTGATGGAATGGGTTTTAACACTTGGGAACTAGAAGGGCAGCCGAGTGAGATCTTGGAGTATGTGTTAAGAAAAGAAGAAGAAGAGGCGAAGGAGAGTGCACTGGAAAGCAAAACTTCTAAATCACCTCAAATAAAACAACTTAAGGATGGAACTTACTTTTTAGATTTAAAAAGAATTCAAGAGAATGATGTTAACATTACTTCGAAGGGAATACTTTTGCCATTCCTAAATACTACAGTTTTTTATCAATTAGAAATAATTTGTAAACACATTCCACATTGGTTCGAATCTGAATTTAAAAAGCTAAATTTAAAAATGCAAAGTCAAAGTATTAGCCAAAATGAGATTAAAGTAACTGTTTACCCAATGATATGCGAGGAAAAGTAGATATTATAAATGTTTTATAATGGACTAATTTATAATATAGAGAGGAAGGTTTTTTAATGAAAGAATTTACAACTAAATATGGCGAACTTAAAGATATAAGTACTATTGACTTTTATACGAATGGTGTCATAAAAGAATGTAAATTAAATAAATATTCTGAAATTCAAACAGTTTATGGCAATCTAGTGCCTCAATATGATGGAGCAGAATTAAGGCGAAAATACAAAAGATCACTATCTTTTTATGAAAATGGGAATTTGCAAAGTATTTCATTTCAGGAGCAGACAATTATAGATACAAGTATTGGGAAACTACCAGCAGAACTTGCTGTGTTTTATGAAAATGGGAATATTAAACGTATTTTCCCATTGAACGGCAAGATAACTGCCTATTGGACTGAGCAAAATGAATATAAACTTGCAGAAGAATTAGATTTTAGCTTTAAATTTGGAACATACAGGATAAGAATTATTGGTATTAATTTTTATGAAGATGGTAATGTCAAAAGCATGACATTATGGCCAAAAGATTTTGCTCTGGTGTTATCACCTTGTGGAATAATTGAAACACGTATAGGTTTCTCATTGTATCCAAATGGAGTTATTAAATCATGTGAACCAAGAAAACAAACACTAATTAGTACTAGAATTGGAGAACTACACGCTTTTGATGTGGAGGCTATTGGCATTAATGGGGATACAAATTCATTGAATTTTTATGAAGATGGAACTTTAAAATCATTTCGTACATCATTAGATATAATAACAATAAAAGATACTAATGGGCAGGTGAAAACTCATGAACCGGGATTAAAAACAAATAAATTTAATCCTTTAGCTATGGATGTGGTGCCATTAAATATTGTGTTTTCCTTGGATAAAATAAAAATTGATGGAAATGAATATAGCTTAAAAGATAATGAATTTTATATTGATAAATACATTAGAAAGACTTTTTTAATTTAGGGCAAAGGTGAAAACAAGCATAAATAGATTAAAACGAGTTTTTTTATCTTGAACTGAAATGGGAAATAACACAAAAAGGACTATCTCAAAATTATTTTTAATAATTTTGAGATAGTCCTTTTTGTGAATCGGATTATATACAATCTAATTGATTATGTAAAAGAGAGTTTTAATAATTATATTTTAATTAAACTTTAGCTTCAAAATAATGGTCTCCACCAGTTGTTTTAGTTGCACTTGGAGTTTACTGAGAAAAAAACAAACAAACTATTAAAGTTTAAACTTACATATAAATCCAACATTTAACAAATACTTAATAATTATTAACATAACGGTTACATTTTCATAACATTTTAAAGGTAATATTTAAAGCATAAAATATTATAATCATTGGTGAATGGAAAAATTTAAAAGGGGGCAAAATATGTTTAAGGTCAAACAGGAAAAGATACTTAGTTGGGTTCTAGTTTTTGTTTTAATAATATCTAGTTTAATAGGACCTAATACAACACAAATTGTTAAGGCAGCTACAAACGACGGAACTTCAGATAATCCTTATGGTGTAACACAAGCTATAGGAATTCAGGACAACAGTATAGCAACAGTTCAGGGGTATATAGTTGGACAGCCTATTTACGATGCTTCTATGCCCAATGGCTTATTTACTACAAGTTCTTTTACGTCTAATACTGCGATCGCTATTGCAGACACAATTGGCGAAACTGATGCCAGCAAAGTGATTTATGTACAATTACCTTCATCACCAACATCATTTAGAGCAACTTGGAATTTAAAAGATAATTCAAGTAAAATGGGTTCTTCTGTTAAAATCACAGGGGTTTTACAAAATTATTTTGGAACTCATCCTGGGTTGAAAAGTCCTACTGCCATTGTGGATGCGACTATTGATGCTGATGTGGCTGTTACAGGAGTAAGTTTAGATAAAAATGCATTAAGCTTAGGTGTTGGACAAACATCTGCTTTAGAACCTACAATAGCTCCAACAACAGCTACAAATAAAAATGTTACATGGTCTTCAAGTAATGTTGCCGTAGCAACAGTGACCAATGGATTAGTAACGGCTGGTACCACAGAAGGTGAAGCAACAATAACGGCGACAACAGAAGATGGAGCTAAAACATCATTATGTGTAGTAACAGTTACTGCAAATGCACCACCCGTAAATAAAACCTTAGATATAGTAGGAATTACAGATTTTCATGGACAACTTTTAGATTCAACTAATACAAAGCCTGTAGGAGCAGCTCTTGCAAAACAGATTAAAGATGTAAAAACTGCAAATCCAAATGGTACACTTATAATTGGTGGAGGAGATTTATATCAAGGAACACCAGTATCTAACGTATTACGTGGAGTACCAGTTCAAAAGGTTTTATCAAATATAGGAATGGAAGTTACAGCACTAGGAAATCATGAATTTGATTGGGGTCTTGATGTAGTTAACAAAACAACAATGACTGGTGCAAATTATAATATTGTTTGTGCTAACATGTATAACAAAGGAACAACTGATAGACCATATGTACCTTATAAGATAATTATTAAAGATGGAGTTAGAATTGCTGTTATTGGAGCTATACTCAAAGATGCTCCAACTATAATAATGCCAAATTTTATTGCTCCTTTCGATATTAAAGACCCTGCAACAGAAATTAATGCATGTGCTAAGGAAATTATAGATGGAAATTTAGCGGACGTAGTATTAGCAGATGTACATGATGGTGGAGCATCACTTAATACTATAGTTAATAATTTACATGGAGTAGATGCAGTATTTGGAGGACATACACATACTAGCGGTGATGATGTAATTAAAGATGCCGATGGTCATGATGTCCCTACTTTAAATGCAGCCTCCACAGGTAAAGGCTATATTGATTTAAAGATTACAGTAGATTCAACTAATAAAATAGTTGGTTTCTCACCTAAAGGACAAAACTATAAAGTCCTTACAACCACAACAACATCTGCAGTAGATGCAGAATGCAAAACAATAGTAGATGCAGCTAGTGCAGATTTATTACCAATATTTAATGAAAAGATTGGTAATGATGCGGAGGCTTATTCTAGTACGCAAGTGGACTCCCCATATGGCGAATCCCAACTTGGAAACTGGATGGCGGATGTAGTTAAAAACAAAGCAAACGCTGACGTAGGAATGGTAAATAACGGTGGAATAAGATTAAGCCCAATTCCAGCAGGTGATATAACTGTTGGTACTATATTCAATATTATGCCTTTTGATAATATAGTAACCACAGTAACAATGACAGGAGCTCAATTAAAAGTTCTTTTTGAACAAGCTGTCGCTGATACTACTGGTAAAGGCGTACAAATTTCTGGAGTTAAATTTGCATATGATTCTTCAAAAACATCCTACAAGCAAGCTATAAAAGCAGCAGATGGAACAATTACAACTCCTGAAGTACCAGGACAAAGAATAACTAGCATAACACGTGAAAGTGATAATTCCGTTGTAAAGGACACAGACAGTTTATTAGTAGCTGCACCAGATTTCGTTGCTACTGGCGGAGACAATTTTACAGAGTTTACATTACCATCTATTGCAGCTACATATGTGGATTCACATGTACTTGTAAGAGATGCTTTAACTGAGGATGTTCGCGCAAAAGGCAAAATATCAGTTACAATGAACAATAGAATAGACAACCAAATGGCTGTGGGAACAGCACTGCCAATGACAATAGCTGAGGCAAGAACTGCAACAGGCTCAGTCATTGTTACAGGATTCGTTTCATCCGTTAATGGTAAAAACGTATTTATACAAGATAATATAGCTGCACCTACTGCAGGAATTTGTGTATACAACTCAGCAGGTGCTACTATAAATAAAGGGGATAAAATCTCAGTAACAGGACCTTTATCCACATATAGTGGGTTGGTGGAAATAACACCAAGTTCTGCTGACGGAGTAACAATAATAAATTCTGGTAATGTAATTACACCTAAAGAAGTCACTATAGGTGCTATAAGTGACACACTCCAAGGACAATTAATAAAAGTTAAAAATGTAAAATTCACAAGTATAGATACTACAGGTTCTTCAATGATACAAGATTTAACAGGCAGTGTAGTTGTATATGCAATGCCGGTTGTAGATGGACTCGTAGCGAATGATAGCGCTGATGTTACTGCAATTGTAACTAGGTATGGTACTACTTTAGAATTATCAGTCGGAAGTGCAACTGATGTAGTTAAGATTGGAGGAACAGTAAAAACACCACCAGCAGCTACAATATCAATAGTAGCAACTTCTGATGTTCATGGTAATGTATTAAACTTTGATTACGGCACGAATGCAGCCCCTTCCGCAGGACAGGGACTAGCAAAGGTTTCAACCTATGTTAAGGGTTTAAGAACAGCAAATCCTAATAATGTTATGTTAATTGATAATGGAGATACGATTCAAGGAACTCCACTTGCTTATTATTATAACATGGTAGATAAGACTACACTTTATCCAATGGCAGCAGTTATGGGAGCAATGAAATATGATACTGCAACCCTTGGTAATCATGAATTTAACTATGGTATGGATACTTTAAACAGAATAATAGCAGATTATAAAAGTAAAGGCATGAATGTATTATCAGCTAATACTTATAAGACTGACAATACAAATTTTGTAGAACCTTACTATATTAAATCTTTTACTGTAAATGGCAAAACAATTAAAGTGGGTATACTTGGACTTACAACAAAAACAATACCAAGTTGGGAAAATCCTTCTAATTATGCAGGATTACACTTTAATGACTTAGTAACGGAGGCACAAAAATGGGTTCCAATAGTAAAGACTGCAGGAGCTGATGTAGTTATATTAGCTGCACATAGTGGAGAAGAAGGAACAGCCGATGTTATTCCAGAAAACCAAATAAAAGCAATAGCTACAAGTGTAAATGGAATAGATGCAATAATTGCAGGTCATACCCATGCTACATTAAATGACCTTGCTCTAAAAAATCCGGCTGGGAAAGTTGTTCCAGTACTCGAACCGGCGAAATTTGCAACTAAAGTATCACAAATTGACTTGAATTATGATGTTGATAGCAAGTTAACAGTAGCAACTAAAAATGTAACAATGGATAGTACTATTGTTGAAGATCCAGCTATAACAGCATTAATCGCACCATACCAATCTAAGACATTAGAATATACTGCAACAGTACTTGGACAATCTACTGGGGAGTATAAAGGTGATAAACAAATTACAGAACCAACTGAAATAATGGAATTAATAAACAAAGTTCAAGCGGGTGCGGCTAAAACAGATCTTTCCATAGCAGCTCCTCTAAGTTTATCAGCATATATTCCTACAGGAGACATTACTATCAAGAATATTATGGGCGTATACGTATATGAAAACTTCCTTTACGGAGTAAAGATGACGGGAAAACAAGTAAAGGATTGGATGGAATATACAGTAAGATATTACAAACAAGTAATGAATTCAACAGATTCAATAGCAAAGGACTCAAAACTTAATATCGCAGATTATAATCTTGATCAATTATACGGCGCAAATTACGATATTGATTTAACCCAACCAGCATGCACACTTGATTCTAATGGACGTGTAGTAGTTGGAAATAGGATACAAAACTTAAAGTTTAAAGGAAATATAGTTAAGGACACAGATGTATTTACAGTTGCAATAAACAACTATAGATACAATGG